>MDSY01071760.1_pt1 | contig 34303 bp, 36 predicted proteins | sample 811131 | NCBI WGS metagenome assembly MDSY01 (sample SAMN05326643, study PRJNA326480) | marine metagenome | isolation source: seawater | place: Atlantic Ocean: South West | collected 2010 | reverse complement strand
GGAAGAGACAATCCCTTGGGCTGGACCCAGAAGTCTCAAGGAAATGGAGATATCAAGGCCTATAAATGGTAAAAACGACTGTCACGATAGAAAATGTAGGGACAGTAGTTAGGGATATCACAGTGTTATGCGGGGAGGGGCATAACACAAAATTGGGTATGGAGATAGTGATAATTTATTTAATTGTGTCTATCACATAATGATGCGGGGTAGGGGCATCATTAAAATAAAAATTATAAGGGTCATGGAGGGGACGGAATATTTGACGCTAGAATGTGTTGAACCACATAAAAAGTTCATCATCTTATTAATTTGTTTCTAGCATCAATTTCGGGTCCTCACATTTTTAAGCGGGGAGTTCTTAAATAAAAAATAGAACATAGAGGGGCTTAAAAAACAATAATTATCATATAATAATTTTATTATATGATGTTTTTTTTACTTTAGTAGATTTTCTATATTATTATAATTTACTATATATATGAATTATGACAATATATGTCCAATATGTTTTAATGACTATGATAAAGATATTTGTGGAAATCTTATAAATATAGCAATAACAAAATGCAATCATAGATTTTGCTTACAATGTATCATAATGCATGGAAAGCGAAAATATAATTGTCCATTATGTAGAAAAGAATTTATAGATCCAAATAGTATTTTATTTGGAAATGATTTGTCTGAGCAAATAAGAAGAGATCAAGAATTGATATTTGATGTAGAAAATCAAGATGAAATGGCGGTTGAAGCTTGGTACTATGGAAATAGTCAAAATAATTCACAAGGACAAATAGTACCTAGAATTAATATTGTATATGATGCGTCTAACGTAACATTTAGTGTAAGAGACGAAAACATTGAAAACTTAAGAAATGAAGTAATAAACAGATACAATAATAGAGATCAAAGTGGAAACGATGATTTAAATACCCAATATCATATTCAACGAATACAAAATAGTATATATGATTTAGCAATGTCGTTAGGTTATACTAGCGAAGATAGTAATAGTAGCAATAACGATGAAAATTAATTACATACAGGATATATTTTTTTTATTCACTATAGTATAAGATTTAATGTATAAAATTTTTTTACATGTTTCTTGTATTACAGTATTAGAAATATGTTTTTTCTTTTATTATATAGGTCCCTTAGAAACTGACATATTTTATAGTTATATAAAAAGAATTATTAATGGTCCGTTAGATCGTTTAGATGATAGTCTTAGTATGATAGGTATTGATAGAAAACAGTTCATTCAATTAATTTATTCACAAGATCAAGACGATGATATTGAACAAAGACTAAAAGACGAATCTGCTTTTGGGAAAGAACAAAGAGAAAACGATAATTTAACTCTTTTTAAAACTACTATGGAATATTGGTCAATTATAATAGCATTTACAATATTTTTATTTTTATCCCAACTAACATTTTATTATTGTGTTATGCGTAGAAAGTCAAAAAACATACTGCCAATAAATGACATTGAAAGTGATAATAATAGTGATATATTAGAAAATGAAATGATTTTAACTCCTTACAGAAAAACTTCACTTGATGAAGAAGAATTAGAGAAACAATTAAAGAATAATAACAAACATAAGATTTTATTTTTATGTCTTAAAACTACTGGTCATTATATAATATTTGGTGCAAGTATAATTACATTTCAATATTTATTTTTTCAATATGTAGTTTTTGCGTATAAACCGTTGTCAATAGAGGAGATTAAATATTACGTATATAATTATTTAGTAAATAGTTAACTCTAGTAAAAACTAACTACTTTAGTAATTACATATGATATTGAATACACTAAAACAATAACAAAAATTTTAACATACATTTTGTTATTGTTAAAAATATATATTTAAATTATTTAACCAAATGATAAGTAATTATTGTTGTTAAAGCGAATAATACGCCTCCCCATAATGTATCAATTAACACTAAATAAAAAGGCCATTTTTTTAGAATCGCATAAGTAGTTGTTTCATATACACCATAAATAACTAATCCTAGTAAAAACGCGTCGAAAGGACTTCTATTAACACTTAAAATGAAATAATATAATCCAAAAATTAAAAATATATAACATAATACAGCACCTTCAAATTTTACATTCATCACAGTTCTTTGAATAGAAGCAACTGTTTCTGAATAGACTTTAGCAAAAGTTGATAAATATACGAAATCTAACAATAACATAGTTATTGCGGCTACGATAATTAGTTGATAATCCATCCTATATATTAATTATATATTTTTATCTACATGAATGTGTCTTGATAAATTTTTAATAATTTTATTGTCTAATCTTATTTGCCCATCACCAACATCTCCTAATATATTTTTCATCATATCTAAGCAAAAACTATATTGTGGATGATTACCGTCTAAACATTCAGGATGTTTCTCTCTCCATAAAGGCAGAGTTCTATAGTTTTTATTACAAACAATTGCTATCATATTATGTAATTTTGAATTTTCAGGAGTATCTTTACTCCATTCGTCATTATCTTTTATATACATAGTTTCCCTTTTTAAATCTGTGCAATGCAAAGGTCGTTTTGTAACATCTAGATCTTTGATCCGCGATAAAATCATATCTGTCATCCCTGTTACATATCCCTGTTTACCTATATTTTCAATATCTTTTAATTCAATATTTATGTTCTCAATAAATTCGGACATGTTCATTGCATCTTTACAAGTTGTGTTTAAAAAGAAATTTAAATTAAATTTTTGATTATTATTATTGGTTGTGTTATTATTTATAATCTTTCCGTCTTTCACTACTTCAATAAGTTGTTTTTGCAAATTTTGCGTTTGTTGTTGCATACTATTACATTGATCAATCATAAATGTTTTAAACTCATTATTTTGCTTTAGTATTGAAACAATTAAATCAGTATTCGGGTGACTTTCTTCTGTCATTTCTGAAATATCATCATTATCTTGTATTTCATTACCATTATAATAAGAATGTCTATTATATTGATTTTCATGACTGCTAGTTTCGTTTGGCGTTTTTTCATTAGGATTAATTAGGAAAAAACGCCATTTTTCACATATTTTTTTGTGAGCACATAAGGTTGATTGATGTTTATATCTTTTACCACATACACATGAAAATAGGTTTGGCGTTTTTTTATTAGGATTTTTTAGCCGTTGATGTTTTGCAGTCATTTTATGTCTCTCAAATTCACTATTTTTGCTGCATTTAAAGTTGCATTCTATACACTCAAAAATTTGAGGGATTTTTTGGCGTTTTTTCATTAGGATTTTTAGTATATAGATCCTAACGAAAAAAACGCCTAAATCATTTTAATAAAATATATTTAAAAAAATGTGCAGCGGAAAAAAATGTGAATTTTTGAATTTCAAAGCATAATGCTTTAAAACAAAAAAATGCATTATTTTTAAAATATTTGTTGGATAAAATTAAAAAAATGGACAAAAATTTTTGTCCATTTTTAAAAATTTTTTGCAGCTTTTGACAAAAAAAAGTTACAAATTTTGATTTATAGTGAATATTTATATATTTGACTGTATAGATGTTTCTGTTTTAATTGGAATATCTTCTTTATCATTACCATCTTCGTCTGTTTTTTCAAATTTTTTTAAATCAAACGTTTTTGATATTTTTGTTTTTGTATTACTTTGCTGCAAATAATATAAACCAATATCTTTAGAATTTGCAATGTAATTAGTGAGAGTATCATATGTAAATGCAGAAACGATACTATCGTCTGATGTATATTGAATGGAATACCACCAATAAGGTGGAATATATAATGCTTGACCCTTTTCAAGTTCAAATTCTAAAAATTTTAATTTATCCATTTCTGAAAAATATTTTCTTTGTGGTTTCCAGATATTGATTGGAGAACGAAATTCATAGTTATAATAGTCTTTAATAGGATATAAATATTTACTACTTTTCCATGGGGTCATTTTAACATTGATTTTTCCACTATGAGTAATTAAATAGTAACGCAAGTTATTATGATATTTAAAAGTACTATGTGCATTTTGAGAACCACATAATAAATCGTATTTTTTATTGATAGAAAATTTAGGTTGCAAAATATCGTCATTTGTTTGATATAATTCAAAAGAGCCAGACTCTTCTATAAAGAAATGATTGTCTTCGCTAATATAATTACCGTGAGTGTCACTTTTTATAAGTGTTAAATAACTTTTTAAAGGTAATATAAAATAATCGACATTGTTTATTTCTTCTGAATAATAATCAGGTACCTCTTTAATTTTAATATCATTATTTTCTTTTAAATCTAAGAAATCCTTATCTATAGAATTAATAAAGTCTGGATGTATGTCTTCATAAGAAAAAGTAACAGGTTGTTTTAAATTACATACCTCTTGAAAATAGTCATAATCTTTATAATCAAGTTCATATATTTCTAAATCTTCACTAGTTTTTAGTAGATGAATTATATTTATATAGAAAACAAGAATAATTATAAAAATGATAAGATGAAAAAATAAATTCATATACACAATATATATAATAAATATTGTATATTCAAATTATTTTAATTAAATAAAATATATTTATTCTTCACTAATTTTGGGTGCTAAATAAAATACCATTTTAGCTTCATCCATATTTAATGGATATGTAATCTTCATAGGATAGTTATTAGTTAACATAATGTCTATTTCCTTTGACAATTTGTTATACATACATATATTATGTAATCTATTCAAACTAAATGAAATATTCATTGATTCTCCTTCGGTAATTGCATATGATGTTATATCATCAATATCAATATTTACAGTCATTTTACCCGATTCGGGTGATAAAGAATGAAGAATGATTTTATCTTCATTACATGAGAATTGTATTGTATCGCCAAATATTTCTAATTGATTAATAATTCCAGCAAAATATGTTGAGGGAAGGGAAATATCAGCATCACTTTCCATTTCCGGAATCTCCATTACCTCAACATCTAATTCAATTAACGGTAATTCAAAATGTTTATCAAATACTGTTTTATCTTCAGATGCAAAATCAATATAAAGTTTGTCTGAATTATCATTATCAAATTTTAAGCAAATATTTTGTTGTTTATCTCGGGTGTTTAAAACTTTAAAAAGAATAGTGGAATTGATTCCTATTGTAATAGTTTCGTCTTTTAATTCATATTTTTGAAACCAATTATGTGGTAAAAATATTTCAACAATAGATACGCGGCTAGAGTCCATTGTTTGTAAATACAATTTTTCTTTGGAGAAGGTAATGTTAACATACTCTGTAAACAACTTAATATGTTGAAACAAGTTTGTAAAACATTCAGCAGTAGAAGGATTAAGTATTTGAATATCCATATTCAATAATATAATTAGGTTGTAATTTCTAATAACATTTTTTCACTATCAATTTTATTAAACAAAAATATTTTTTCATTGGCGGTTTTATTTATAAATGGGGCAAAAAAAGAAGTAAGTGAACGAATAAATAATGGACAATTATAGACATGCAATCTAATTAGTTTTTCACTAAAAAGTATATTATCTTCTTCACATGATGTAAATAGTAAACCATAAATATTTTTTATTCGTTCATGTGATGTTAACGTATAACCTTCTAAATCAATATGCATTTCAAAATTATCATATTTTGAAATTAAATATCTTATCTTTACAAGTAAATCTTCAATAATGTATTTAAAATTATTTGGATTTGCAAAATTCTTAATAATAATGTATTTGGCTATTATCTTATTTTCTTTAATAAAAAATGATTGATCCAACAGAAAGCGAAGTTGTTCTGTAGTTAGATTTATATTATGAAAAGTTTTTTTGTCCTTTTTTTTTATTTTTTCTAATTTTTCAAGAATATTATTATTCATATTGGAAGATATACAATATGAATATTTTATTTAATGTTCTTGTTACGCAGAAATTTCTTCTTCTACCATAGTTTTTATGTCAACACTAGTTGTATTTAAATCCATAATTTTGTTTTCTAAATTCTCACTAGTATTATTTTTTTCATTATCAAGTTGATTAATTAAGTTATTTGTATCGTTAGAAACAGGGGGAGGGGGTATTTCAGACATTATATGAATTCTATCGTCATAAAGAGACTTATTTACCTCCATAGTAAATGATTGTAGTTTTAATATAACATCTTTCAATTCTCCAATTTCATTTGCTAATATTTCGAATCTAGTGTTGTATTCATCAATAATTTTTGAATCAAAACCATTACTAATACTATTTGTATTTTCTTCTAAACTTTTGATTCTTTGATCTAATGTATTAATAAATTGTGTTAAAGTTAGTTTTTGCGAATTGGGTTGTGTGATAGTATTTGCATTAGTTTGGGTGTTAGGCATAGATACTGCAGGTGCAGTATTTTGAATATTTGCTCTACGACGAATAGCAGCGGCATTTGCAGCACTCATTTACTATAGTTTTTTATAAAAAATAATCTCTAAATCGATAAAATAATATATAATTTATTCATTTTTAATCATTTGTATATTTGGTTTTAAATATTTTATTTTTGTTATAGAATAGGATTTTTATTTTCATGAGGCAATTCAGTAATATCTTTAGTATCAATATATTTATTAAGTTTATTTACATTATCCTTCTCAATATCATATGTTATAAATTTAGATGTTGGGTGTTTTGAAAAAAAATCTTCTATATCATCATAAAATTTTTGAACAAATTCTATAAATCCTTTATCTGTCTTATTAGCAATTATTTCTGGACTATAATTATATAATCTTTCGTCATAATTTTCCCATCTTTTAAATGAATCTAATAATTTTTTTGGGTCTCTTTTATTTAAAATAAAAATACTATCAGGGTTTTCTTCATATATTTGTTTGTAATCTACTATTTGAGGCCAATAACTCAATTCTTTACTTAAACAAATATCCATTTGTGTAATTACATCTGTATCACAAAAATCGTTTAATAAAGGTAAGTTATTCTGTTTATTTTTATATATCATCATTCCGATATAGTCTGGTGCCCAGTCTTTTACCCAATGATATGAATCATATCCTAGAGATTTAAATAAAGATTGAAATGAGCATGTAGCAGTTTTTGGTAAACCTAGTAATATAATCATTATTATAATATATTTATAATAATTATCCTTTAAGTAAACGAACCATTATATTTTTTATATTTATCTTCTTCTCTTTTTTGTATTCTTTTTTTTCTGTGGTAATCTTCTAGTTGCAATTGTTTTTCGACTTTTATAATAGTATTTTCGTATCTTAAATGTATTGGTAATTTTTCTTGCTCTAATTTGTATTCTTCAATATTTTTTTTATGTTCCATTATCATGGTTTTATGATATTTTTTATCAATATTTGTCAAGTCTAAAGGCATGATACCATTATAACCATCAATTATATTATTACTCATAATAATATATATTGCATAGAATTTCTTTATTGTATAATTATTAGTAATTTATTTGTAATTAAAATATCAATTTTAATATTGTTGTAACTATGCAGACATTTTCATTTTTAAAGTTGGATGATGTTTATATTCTTCGATCCAAGAAATATCATTAATATCATAATCATTGATAGAGTTGTGTTTATTTTGTAATGTTATTTTTGGAAAACTCATAGGAGTACGTTCAATTTGTAATTTTAATGTATCAATATGGTCTTCATATATATGAGCATTTCCTATAAAGTGCACAAATTCATCTGCAATCAAGCCACAATGATGAGCAATTATATGTGTTAAAAAAGAGTAAGAAGCTATATTGAACGGCACTCCTAGACCAACATCTCCACTTCTTTGATAAAGACTGCAAGATAAATATTTATCTTCTTTTACATAAAATTGCATCAATACGTGGCACGGAGGTAGAGCCATTTCATCAAGTTGACATGGATTCCATGCAGATAAAACTAAGCGACGAGAAGTTCGTTGTTCAGGATCATTTAACATGTTAATAATATTCTGTAATTGGTCAATTCCTAAACCATCATAGTTTTCATGACAATTTGAATAGGGTGCATTAAAATGTCTCCATTGATGACCATATACTGGTCCTAGATCGTTTTCTTCATTTTCTGTTAAACCGCGGCTGTCTAAGAATTCACGAGTTGCATTTGCATCCCAAATATGAACATTTTTTTCAATTAATTTTTTATTATCAGTACAGCCACGTATAAACCATATTAATTCGTGAAAACAGGTTTTCCATGCTACACGCTTAGTTGTTAATAATGGAATAACTCCATCGCGTAGTGGATAACGCATTGAATAACCAAATACTGACTTAGTGCGACCGTTTCTACCGTTTTCAAAAGTACCATTATCTAAAATGTGTTTAATTAAATTCAAATATTGATTTTCTGGATGATCCATATAATTATTTAACGCACTAAGTTTCTATATATTTTCTCTTAGTTGTATATAAGGAAATGGAAGTTTTACAAGAAGCTACCAGTATAACAAAAAAAACATTTTTATCTCATGTATTTTCTATGTCTGAAGAAAGTAATGCCGAGGTGTTAAATGTTATTCAATATTCTACTTTGGGTGTTTTACCTATTATAGTTTTAAATAAATCAATTCAACGATTTATACCTGAGGCTGATCCAGATAGTTCTTCTATTGAAGTTTTAGCAGAAATATTTATTCAATTAGTTATTATGTTTGTAGGTATTATTCTTATTCATCGTGTAATAACCTATATTCCTACTTATAGTGGTTTCAAATATGATAATTTGAATCTCACAAATGTCATTTTAGCATTTTTAGTAATTGTATTAAGTATTCAAACAAAATTGGGTTTGAAGGTAAATATATTACTTGACCGTGCATTAGAGTTATGGAATGGTCCTACTTTAGAGAAAAAAGAGGGAATGAAAAATAAAATGAAGGTATCTAAACCAGTTTCTCAACATAGCCCCAGCCAGGCTGATTATTTAGATCATTCTGGTATGCAAAATAGTTTGTTTCCTCCTGCACCAATAGCAACAACACGTCAAAATAGTGTCATGGAATCTTATGATAATATGATGCATACAGGTGGCAATGGTCCTGTTGATATGGATCCAGGACCAATGGCTGCAAATGGCCTTTTAGGAGGTGCTTTTGGTTCTTCTTTTTAATTAAGTAATGATAAAAGATATAATTTTATTATTACTTTTCATTTTTAGTAAATTCATTTTTAAGATTTTCTAAATCTTTCACTAAATTTTTAATACATTCAACCATTTGTATTAATACACGAGGTACATATACAGGATCTGTATCCATTTCATTAACAAACGATTCTAGTAACTCATCGTTACTAGATGATTGAATTGCTTTAATTAAACTAAACATATATCTAAATAAAGTAACATATTCATTGTTAGAATAAGCATTATTTTTAATGCGATTAATAATGAAGTCAACATCTATTGTATCATCAATATCTCCATGATCTTCTTTTCGGTGAAATTGCAAACATGTATTTTTAATAAAAGTTAAAAGTTGTTTTGTTTTTGTATAATCACCTTTGTCGAATTCTTCGCATAATAAATCATTATGTGCTTTGTTATATTGCATCATCAAATCATTTTTATTCAGTATTACAGGTTTATAACTAAATATTTCTTTAATAAATTCTTTTCCACCAACTTTATGAGAACAATCTAAAATACGATCCCGTGTTAATTTGTAAACTGTTTTTCTATCTTCGTCATCAGTGTTCATAATATCAACACCAAGTTGATGATATTCATTAAACAATTGTTCTTTCAATATTTTACCATCATCACCTTTCCATTTTTTAAAGCAAAAGTTGAATTTAATTATATTTGCTCTAAGTTCTTTTTCATCATCGTTTTGCGTTTCGATCAATTTACAAGAATAATCATATAACTCGCGAGTAACGGTAGTATCAAGGCTAGTTAATACATCATAAGGAAATTTATATACCATGAATGCAGACAAAAAACTACGGTGATGTATAAAACTATTCATATTGAGTTCTTCAAGCAATTGTTTTCCTAAATCATTTATTTCTTTTTGCAACATTTTTTTAGAAAGGGTTTCAAAATCGTGAACATTTAATAATTTTTCTTTTAACGAATCCATTGTATTATTTATGATAAGATTTTTCCTAAATAAAAAATAGTTGAAAATAATACGCACTAGTTTTTAATTTTTCAATAAAATTGTCAATTAATTAAATTAATTTCCATTTCATTTGTTTACCTGCATACATGGGAACAATATTATCATATTTTTCAGGAACATCCCATATTGCTTTGTGTAATTCTACATTTTCATCGTTATATGGTAAATTATAACAATCGCAACCGTTTGTACTCATGAAACTTTCTAATTTATCTAAACTATTATTTTCTTCAAATAACTCTGTTATTAATTCTACTGCTACAGGACTATTAAATATACCGGCACATCCGCAACATGATAATTTATGTTCTTCGATATGAGGTGCACTATCTGTTCCTAGAAAAAAGTTCTTTTGTCCACTAATAGCAGCGTTCAATAACGCTTTTTTGTCTTCTATTTTTTTTAGTATTGGTAAGCAATATAAATGAGGATTAATACCATGTTTAAATATATCATTTCTATCAAATACCATATGATGTGGTGTAATAGTTGCATATAAATTATGTTTTAATACAAAATCAACTGACTCCTTTGTACTTATATGTTCTAATATAACTTTAAGATTTGGAAATGTGTTTATAATAGTTGTTAATTCATTTTTTAAAAATACTTTTTCACGATGAAATATATCGACATTACAACTAATATTTTCACCATGTACAAGTAGCGGAATTTTTTCCTCTTCCATAATTTTTAATATATTTGATACAGTTTCTAAGTTTTTAACACCATCTTGTGAATTAGTTGTTGCACTTTTTGGATAATATTTAATACCAATCATTTGTGGATATTTTTTGAAATTATATAAGTCGTTTACTGGTATATTTTCATTTAAATATAAAGTCATTAGAGGGTTACCTCTTTTATCAAGTTCTAAAATATTCTTTCTATATTCCATAGCTTGTTTTATAGTAATTATAGGGCTTTTCAAATTAGGCATAACTATAACATGATGAAATTTATCAAAACATTTTTTGGTAGTTAATTTTAATAAATCATTTTCTCTTAAGTGATGATGAAAATCATTAGGTTTTCGGATTTTTATCATCATTACAATTAAACTATTATTTTTTTAATGTAATTTTAACAAATAATTTATGAATTACTTCTTTTTTGACCATCTATATTGTTTAATAATTGCATTTTTTTCATAGATCTTTCAAATGTGTTTTCTTTTTCGATATTAGCAAATAAATATTCTGTATTAGGACTTTGTTCATTTTTTTTAATCTGTTTATAAATTGCATTAATTTTTGTTTTAAATAATAAAATAGTGTCTTTATTATTTATTAACTCTATTTTATTTGAAACATTTTCAGTAAGAATAGAAACTGCAAAGTATAATAAGTATCTTCTTTTTTTGCAAGATGCTGTTGTATATTTTACGCAAAAAAGTTCAAACATACAATTTAATAGTTCATTAATAAATATATTGTTTTTTGCTTTACCATAATGTAATATACAATCCCATACAATCCATATTAAATCGTTTCTATATTTTGATTCAACTTTAACAAAGTTTCTGGATTCACATATGCATTTATTTTTTCTTTTTTTACATAAGTTATCAAATTCAATTGTCCATTCTATCCAATAACAGGCGTTTAACATATTTTTTTTTTCGTTTGAAATGTTAAATGCGAATTCATTTGCAGGTATAAAATATTCTTTTGGATCTTCTTTTTTAAATATTGGTTCAATAAATTTAACATGAGGTGCAATAAGTTTTTCAGATACTTGACTGATATCTAGTTCTTCTTCTCTTTTAATTTTTACTTGTTCAAAACTACTCTTTTTTTCTGATTGACAAATAGTACATGTTATTTCAGCAAACATTTGTCTAATAGTTGGATGATTACGTAATTGCAGTTCATTTAAAAAGTTTCCTTGAGACATTATGTTTTTAAAGATTTGGTATCTTTTTTCTAAATAAATAATAATTTTTGGATTTCCTAAATGAATATATTTACAACAATAATGAATATAAATTTCCCATAGATCAATATAATGACCGGCACAAACTAATTCTCCAGACCAATAACAAGCTTCTTCTGGTTTGTTTTTTTTTATAGATTCAATTAATATATTTCTCACTTCTGTTTTTTTGAATCCAGATAATGTAATACCTTTAAAATCTTGAGGATTTCGTATATCATTAATCTCACTATTATCATTTACTGTTTGCATTTCATCTTCCATAATTAAATTATATTCCAATTAGATAAAATATAAAGGTTTTTTACTTAAAACATATATGTATAAACTAAAAATATTTTCTAGCTTTGGTAAAAGTGAAGATTGTAAAGGAATATGGGAAAGATTATGCGAAACAAAAGATATGGTTAATTATGGAATAGATAAAGATATATATATTACAAATGACGATGATTATACACATGTCATAATATTAAATACGGCTATGCCAGAGATCCCAAAACATATATTGAAGAAAAATGTTGTGGGATTAGCATTTGAGCCGTTACCATATTTAAATTTAACAGAAGAATTTATTTCATATGCTAAAGAGAACATAGGAAAATATTATATTGGTAGTAAAGGTTTTTTGCCAGATCCTTTTATTGAAAGTTATTCGTTTATGTGGCATATGGTTCCTTATCGTACAATTCCAGAAAAGACTAAAATGATGTCATTAATGATAAGTACAAAATATGAATTTCATGGGCATCAGTATAGACATTTATTAGCAAAACAAATAATTTTAAATAATTTACCTATTGATATATATGGTAATGGGTGTGATATTTATTCGCCACAATATTCGAATTTAAAGGGAAGATTTAAAGAAAATGAACCATATCATGATTATATGTTTCATATTGCAATAGAAAATATGCAAACATATCATTATTTTAGTGAAAAGATAACGAATACACTATTAGCGGGTTGTACGCCAGTTTATTTGGGTTGCCTAAATATAAATAAATATTTTCCAAGAAATGTTGTAAATTTAACAGGAAATATAGAAAAAGATTTGCATATTTTAATTAGTATTTTAAAAAATCCACTTTCGTTTAAAAAAGAAATAGACATACAAACTATAAAAAATAAAATATATTTGCTAAGAAATTTGGATAAAATATATAATGTGGAACATGTTGATGTTAAATAGTGTTTCTTCGGTAATTATTACGTTTCCATGTAATTCCTTTTTCTAAAGAGTAGCTTATGTTATAATACTTTTTTATTAATTGATGTTTAAAGTAGGCGTCTTGTAAAAAAGGTATTTCATGAGAATCATAATTTAAATCTATATCTAGCCCGTTCCATTGTTTACAGTCGCATTGATTTTTCCAATCTTGTAGAAAAATTTTATATTCAAATAAAAAATCAGGAGGGTCATTTTTGTATGGAATAAAATGATTAATTATGTCTTTAACATGATTTGGTAACCAATCATAATAACTCATATTTAATATACTAGATAAAAATATAATATTTGAAAAATAAAAAATGTAACATTATATTTTTTATTTTATTTATTCAGTAATTATTCTAGGTACAACATTAATAGTTTGTAATTCTTGTGATAGTAATTTGTAAGCGTAGGGTATATCAACCTTTGCAAAATGAGTTCTATTATCACAAGTTTTACAATAATATTTTGTAAAATCAGATTTAGTAAACATTTTATTTTTCTTCCCATCGTTATAGGATGCAATTAAACCGCACTTTTTACAGATATATACATTATATTTGTCAGATACATCATACATTCTTTCTTTACAAAATCTAGTCATTCCATGTGCAATCATTACATCTCTTTCCATTTCACCTATTCTAAAACCACCATCTCTGCTTCTACCTTCTGCAGGTTGTCTTGTTAAATTTACCATAGGACCTATGGCTCTGCTATGTTGCTTATCAGATACCATATGTTTCAGCCTTTGATAAAATACTGGTCCAATAAATATTGCTGTTTCGATTTGATCACCAGTTAATCCGTTATACATAATTTCATTACCGTAACTTTCATAGCCAACTTTTAAAAGTTGTTCGCAAATAGTCTTAACATCAAGATTACCGAAACTAGTTCCATCACCAAACAAACCTAGTTCTAATATTACCTTACCTAGAAGTGTTTCTTTGAGTTGCCCAATAGTCATTCTTGATGGAATTGCATGTGGATTAATAATTATATCGGGTTTTAGTCCATTTTTAGTAAATGGCATATCACATTCAGGTATAATATTACCAACTGTACCTTTTTGTCCGTGACGTGAACTGAATTTGTCACCATAAGTAGGTTTTCTTAATGCCCTTATACGTACTTTTGCAAAATTATAACCATCGCCATTTCTACCTGTATAATTTTTATCGACATATGTTTCTTCATTAGTTCTAAATGTCTTACTTTGGTCTTCATATTTTATAATTTTTGTTGGATCATTTCTATTTTCTTTGATAGGAATAGTTTTTGCAATTATGACATCCCGATTTTCGATTAATTCGTTTTCTTCAATAAAACCATCACTATTTAGTTTATCATAATTCCCAAATTTAATACTTTTTGTTTTACTAGGATCAGGTTTACATCTGATAATTTCATCTCTAATAATATTTTTATCTTCGTCTTTTTCTGTATGATAAATTGTAGCTAAAAATAACCCGCGATCAATCGAACCTTTATTAATTAATACACTATCTTCTTGATTATAACCAGTATGTGTCATAATTGCTACATGAATTTGTGTACCTGATGGAATATTATTAAGATGTATAAAATTCATCACACGAGTATCGACAAGAGGTCTGGTTGGATAGTTAAGAACGTAGGCGGTTTTATCCATTCTCATATCATAGTTAGTAGCATACACACCCATCGCTTGTTTACCCATAGCACATTGATATGTGTTTCTAGGTGCCTGATTATGATCAGGAAAAGGAACGCATGAAGCAACAACGCCAAAGATCGTACTTGGATGAATTTCACAATGCGTATATTGAAATGACAAATTTTTCGATTGAAGATAATCTTCTTTACATTTCATACCAATCATTGCAAGATTTTGTTCATCAGGATCAATATATTCAATAACTGATTCATCTAGTACACAGTTAGTAAGGAGATCATTCCATGTAATTTCTTTTTTAGCAATTCGGTTAATTATATCATTAGTAATAATTGCACGATTATCACGAACTTTAAGAACTGGTCGTGTTAGTCGACCACCATCGTTACATATTCTTATTTCAAGAGTTTTATAATTAAATGTGATAGATGTGTAAATATTAATAATACCTTTATATTTCAATTGTTTTAAATGACTGTACAAATCTACAGGATTTTCTGTAATACCTTGCCAAGAACCATTAATAAATACTTTAACTTTTTGATCTAATTCATTTGGATTAGCATATTCAACTTGTTTAATCAAAGGTAATATGTATTCATAAAGTGGTTCACTATTTGTAGGTATGGTAATATGTCCCATGTAACTAATGTTTTTAACAATACCAATAGATTGTCCCTCTGGCGTTTCCGCTGGACATAAAAATCCCCATGTTGTATTATGCAATTTTCTAGGTGCTATAAGTTCGCCACTTTTTTCAAGAGGAGTATTTATTCTTCTAAGATGACTCAAGCTTGATGCATATGTAAGGCGACTTAGTACTTGTGCAACTCCTACTTTACTGCTATTACTTTGCTTAATACTAAAATCGCCAGTTGATAACGCACGATTAATACCATTTTCAATAGTAGTTGATTTCATTATTTTATAGATATTTGTAATATTTATAATATTTTCATAATCTTGCGTTGATCGCCAAGAACCATTGTTTATTTCACGAATAATTTGCTTTTGCATTTCTTTTACAAGTTTGTTAAAATAATTGCGAAATAGATTATTCAGTAAAGTGCCTGTTAATTCAATTCGTTTATTAATATATGAATCTCTATCATCTGTTGATCTCCAACCTAATGCGACACGAATTAATTCATTTGCCATATAACCAAGGAAATATATTTTTTGTTTATTGCTTTTACAATGTGGAAATAAATCATTTTCCAATATTTCCAATGTAAAGTCTTGTTTTTTCTGTATTCCTTGCTCTTTTTCCATATTAATAGGATTGTAAGCACAATATGAACTTAGATATTTAATTGCTTCATCATATGTTGTATATTTATTAGCGTCTATTATAGACGCGGTAAGGAAATTTAATACTTTTTCTTGTTTTGATTGATGTATATTTAATACAATATATTCACATATACTTTTGTCAGTTGTAATACCAAGTGCTCGAAATAGAACAAATAATTCGATAGGTTGTTTGATTCTTGGAATAGATACATAAATACCATATCCAAAACCATTGTTTTTGCTTGAAACCATCATATCTATCTGTTTTGGTGAAATACATTTAAAATCAGGGACTGATTTAATTTCTGCAGTCCAATCCCATTTTGTTGTATTTTTTCCATCAAAACAGTAAATTTTATTTTCTGCTGCTCTTTCTTGACCTAGTACTGTTTTCTCAGAACCTTTAATTATAAAGTATCCACCACAATCCATAGAACATTCACCCGAATTATTATTAGTTAATAGATCTTGTTGCGTAAGCACACAAATAGAAGATTTTAGCATTATGGGCATTTTACCAATGTTTATTTTAGGAAGTGTCTTAGTAATAATTTTAGGCTGTTCCATGGATTCTGTGTTTCGAATAATATAATCGATTTGTATATCAATTGACATATTAGATGCGTATGTAAAATTACGTAATTTAGATTCTTGTGGCATCATAGTCTTTGTAGCACCGTTATTTTCATGAATCTGAGGAGGATAAAGTTTAAAATTAATAAACGATATATTTATTTCCAAAAAGTATTTGTCTTTTTCTTGAACGTAATCATTTTCCGAATGTATTTTTACAGGATTAAACATCTTTATTGTTCGCTGTATTTGATAATTTATAAAATGATTATAAGATTCTATCTGATGTCTTACTAGCCTTTCCAAATATTTTCCTTCAAAGTATGATTCAATTAACTTAAACGGCTCTTCTGTCTGATCATGTAAATGATCAAGGAGATGACTTTCAGATAATTTTTTTTTGGTTATATCGTTAACTGAGTTCGCAATTTCTTTACTTATCATATTTTGAATAATGGAAGTAGTTTCATTAATGGAAAATGGTTTAGTATCTTTACTGGGTAAAGAACGAATTGTGTGATTAATACTTTTTAATTCTTGAATCATGTTTCTAATAATATTGATAAAAATATGTTTAATTTGTTTATCAATTTTATTACAAAGTATTTTTTTAAAGTATATACAAAATATAATACTATAGATATAACAATGTTGAATTCATCGAAAAAATTCGTAAAATATTTAGATAATTATGATAAAATGCATCAAAAGGACTATGATAGTTTATTGTACCATATAAGGAATGAATATAATAATTATTATAAGGATACAGATGATATTGACAATGAATTATTATTGATAAATAGTCCAAGAAAACTACAACGAGTTAGATCATTCGAAAAAGGTAAAAAATTATTTGAAAAAGAAATAGTAAAGGAAAAGGTAGATATAAACGATTCAATAGATAATATTCAAGATTTAATAGAGATTACAGAAAAATATACTTTAGAATCAAGTAAACAATATAATATTGATTTAGAAGCAATACAGAAAATAAAACCTAACTTGATAGAACTAAACAAGTTTATAGGTATTAAAAATTTAAAACAAAACGTTTTAAATCAATTATTGTATTTTTTACAAGATTTACATATATCTTCAAAAGGTGGAGATTATAAGCATACAGTTATTTATGGTCCACCAGGGACAGGTAAAACTGAAGTAGCTAGAATCTTAGGTAAAATGTATTCAAAAATAGGTGTATTGAAAACGAATACATTTGTAAAAGTAACTAGACAAGATTTAATTGCTGGTTATTTAGGCCAAACAGCGATTAAGACTGCAAAGGTAATAGAAGAGGCAAAAGGAGGAGTATTATTTATTGATGAAGCATATTCTTTAGCAAACTCAGAAAAAGAAGATAGTTTTTCAAAAGAATGTTTAGATACGATTTGTGAATGTTTAAGTAATTACAAAGATGATTTGATGGTTATTATTGCAGGTTATGAAGATGAATTAAATAATACTTTTTTTCGTGTTAATAAAGGTTTGGAATCTAGATTTATTTGGAGATTTACAATGGATCCGTATACACCAGAAGAATTAATGGAAATATATAAAAAAATAGTTTTTGATAGTGAATGGAAATTAAAAGATGACGCTTTATCTTTAGAATGGTTTAAAGAAAATTGTTCAAAGTTTACACATTATGGTCGTGACATGGAGCAAATGTTTACATATACAAAAATATGTCACAGTCGACGAATATATGGCAAAAATGAAGAAAAAAAAAACATTGATAAATTAGATATTAAAAACGGTTTTAAAATGTTTATTGATAATAGGAAAGAAAATAAAAAGGATAGCATAGATACTAATATTTTGTATAGCCTTTATTGTTAATTTTAATCGTTTACTTTAAAAAAGTTTCATATTTAATAAATATATAACTAATTTTGTATATTTATTAATGTCTGATAAAAAAGTATTTTCTATAAATCCGGAATTATTTTCTTTTTCAAATACTACGAAAAAGAAAAAACCAGTAAGTAATGAAAGAATTAAGATGAAACCAATAAAAAATCAAAGTAAAAATGATACTTTGAGAAAAAAATCGATATTAAAAATGATAAGGGAACACCACTCTAATAGAAATAAAGAAAATTTTTCGAAATATGAAGAAAAGTTGAAACCAGTAACAAAGTCAGATGATTTTGAAGCAGCAAAAAATTTCTTTAAACAAATGCCTACAAATAACACTAATAAAAACTATACTATAAAGAATTATTCAAATACTTCTGAGCAACCTTTAATTCGTGAAGATAATGTTGTACCTTTAAATAATATAGTAAATGAAAAAAACTTCGATTCTTTAAATGAAGAAAGTATATCATTAAATAAAGTTCCATTACCTATGCCTAAACATGGTTGTTTAAAAAATGGTACATTACCTACATATAGACAATATATGAATCAAACTAGAAAGTTAACTGATAACAATATGAATTCGTATGAAATGAAACCATCTGAAAGTTTTGTAAAAGCAAATGTATATAAACAAATGGAGAGATTAAAGAATCTAAAAAAGAAAAAGAAGAAAATGCAGAAACGTACAGTTCGCAGAACATATAAAACTGGTAAATCTAAGATAAGGCCAAGCATTTCTGTTTTATTATCAAATAAAACTATGCGTTCAAATGTTTTAGAAAAGGAGGTTCTTTTAAAACAAGTACCTATTGACGAAATAAAAAAGTACTTAGTTAAACATGGTTTTACAAAAATTGGAACTACAACTCCCAATGATGTATTACGAAAGATGTACGAGTCGGCTCTTTTAATATGTGGTGAAGTAACCAATTATAATGCAGAAACATTAACATATAATTTTTTAAATTCGGATACTATTTAAGGATTTAATTTGTAAAATAGTTTGGAAGTTAAATATACAGAACTAAATGATATCATTATATATATTAAAATAGTTCGTAAACCTGTCTTATATAATATATCATTTTTAAAATTATCATAATTTAGTTTATTAGATGAGGTTGAATTATGTGTTTCTTCTATAATTGTTTTTAAGTTCGTTATTCCAATTTTTTGTTTAGGATAAAGAATATAATTATCTTGTTCTAAATCACAAAAGAAACCGTAATCACTTTCTTCGAAATGTGTCATATTGATATTTTGTTTTGAATTATCTAATAGTTTTAAAATCATGTCAATTTTTATTATATTTACAATAGATTTAAATATTTTTTTTTTATTATAACTAGGAATGCCTACTAAAAAAAAGCAACAAGCAAATGAAGAAATTACAATATATGATGAATATTTCAATTACACTAAAGAACTTAAAATGAATTATGGTGAACGCTCTATTGTATTAATGTTAGTAGGGGCTTTTTTTGAAGTCTATGGTTTAAAGGATCTTGAAACACAAGATGTTACAAAAAGTAACTTAATAGACTTTAAAAATATTTGTAATCTGAATGTAGCGGATAAAATGGAGATTGGGAATAATCAAGTTATTCTTATGGCTGGTTTTAGAGATTACGTTCTTGAGAAAAATTTATCTATGTTAATAGCAGCAAATTATAATGTTGCAGTTTATATACAAGATAAATCTCAAAAAAAGATTATTAGAAAGTTAGATAAAATATATTCGCCTGGTACCCATGTTTCATTCGATTGTAATAACAATCAGAAACTTTCTAATAATATAATGAGTATTTGGATCGAGAACTTTAAACAATATAAATCGAATGAAAAGTTGTTAGTTTGTGGAGCTGCTAGTGTAAATATTTTTACAGGAGATGTATATATGTTTCAAAATGAGAAGCCATATTATATGTCGATTACTTCTTTTGATGAACTAGAACGTTTTGTATGTATTCATCAGCCAAGTGAAATACTTCTTATTTATGATGAAGAAGATAATGATATTCAACAAAATATTGGACGAATATTGCAATATTCTGGCATTAATAAAGAAATTGTAAAGACTTTTTCTTTACATGATAATAAAGTAAGTAGGTGTCAAAATCAAAATTATATAAAAGAAATTATTATTAATACATACGATGATGATGCTTTCGATATATGTGAAGAATTTAGTGAATATACACTTTCTACTCAATCTATGTGCTACTTACTTGAATTTGTAAAACAACATAATCCAAAAATAATCGATAAATTAAATTTACCTGTTTATAATAACTCATCAAACAATATTATACTTGCTAATCATACTTTATCTCAGTTAAATATTATAAATAATGATATGAATAATTCCAGTTCGGCTGGAAATTTATCTTGTGTTATGAATGTTTTAAATAAATGTGTCACTTCAATGGGAAAAAGACTTTTACAATATTCCATTACACACCCCACATCAGATATTGAATGGCTTAATAATGAATACTATTATACAGATTTTGTATTAAAGAATATCTTTACAGACTTAAATGATATTCGAAAGTTGCTATCGAAAACTAAAGATCTTGATAAATTATTAAGACAACTTTTAATACAAGTATTATATCCATCAAATTTATATTTTATATATGAGACTTTTGAATATATTCAAAAGATAGTAGAACTAATAAAAGAAGATAAAATATATCTTTATATGACGAGTGATTTTGATATAAAAGGAAAAGAAAAAGAATCCTTTGTTAGTAATTTAAATTTTGTTTTAGAATATATGATTAAACATTTTAATATGGATACATGTAAAATGATAATGAGTATGACAACTTTTCCGCAAAATATTATTAAAGAAGGGGTTAATTCTGAATTAGATATTTTACAAAATAAATACAATACCTCGTTGAACGATCTCTATTTTTTACAAGAATTTTTAAATACATGTACTGGTAGTCCTGAAACAAACGATTGGGTAAAACTTCATGAAACTGAAAAATCAGGTTTATCTTTACAAGTTACAAAGGCTCGTTCTGAAAAAATAAAGATATGGTTAAATGATAATGAAGATCCGATATTAAAAAGTTATAAAGATGCTTTAAAAAAACAAGAAAATTGTAACATACAATTGTTAAAAAAATTTGATATACAAAAAATAGTATTTACAAAAGCAGGTTCAAGTATTGTTGAGATAACAGAGCCAATAATTAGTGAAATATGTAAAAAGATTAACTTATATAAAAATCAATTAAATGAACTTATCGCAAAAGTATACATTGAAGAATTATTGAATTTTCAAGAAAGTTGTTTTGAAAAGGTTGAATTTATTTCAAAAAGTTTATCTAATTTGGATTTAATATTGACTAAAGCATATGTATCGAGTAAATATTGTTATTGTAAACCAGAAATAAATAGTAAGACTATAGATGAAAAATCCTTTTTTGAAGCAAAAGGTTTAAGACATGCATTAATAGAAAGAATTAATACAGACGAGATTTATGTAGAAAATGATATTACATTAGGAAATGATGTAAATGGAATATTATTATATGGTACGAATGCAGTTGGTAAAACGAGTTTAATTAGAGCAATAGGAGTTTGTATAATTATGGCACAAAGTGGTTTTTATGTTCCATGTTCTCGATTTACATTTAAACCATATAAAGCTATATTTTCGCGGATCTTAGGAAATGATAATTTATTTAAAGGTTTATCAACATTTGCCGTTGAAATGAGTGAATTGAGAACGATATTACAATTAGCAGATCAAAATAGTTTAATATTAGGAGATGAATTATGTTCAGGTACTGAAACTGAATCGGCTTTAAGTATATTTGTATCAGGGTTAGAACATTTACATAAGGTAAATTCAAGCCATATTTTTGCGACACATTTTCATGAAATAGTAAATTATGATGAAATTAATCAAATGTTAAGTTTGAAACTAATGCATTTAGAAGTGAAGTATAATAGAGAGTTGGATTGCTTAGTATATGATAGAAAACTAAAAAATGGTTCCGGTCCACGAATATATGGTTTAGAGGTATGTAAATCTTTACATATGAATGCTGATTTTCTAGATAATGCTTTTAGAATTAGGAATAAATACTTTTCACATTCTAAAACTATATTAGATTTTGATAGAACGCATTATAATAGTAATAAAATAAGAGGTTTTTGTGAAATATGTAAGAATGAAGTTGGTACAGAGATTCATCATTTACAACAACAAAAAGAAGCAAATGATAAAGGTTTTATAAATCACTTTCATAAAGATCATAAGGCAAATTTAATATCTATATGCGAGGAATGTCATCAAAAAATTCATAAAGAAGATAATAAAGACATTAGTCCAACTGTTATAAAAAAGACAACTAAAGGGCGTATATTAGCGAAATAGTTTATTATATGTGTATAATTCTCTACTACTTAACAAAGAGGCTTCTGTATAACTTGGTACATAGTTATTTGCTGAGTATTTGAAGTGACCAGGATCATTGTATAAAGGAGATGTCTGATTTTTGGGTACATATAAAGATGCCATTTCTTTTTTTTCAGGATCATATACAACAATCTCTTGAGGGTCTAAACCAAAACCATGTTTTTTTTCTAAATCACTTTCATCATCGTGGTATTCAACATTATAATTGTTAGAATCATATTTTATTTCATTATTTTCTTTTTTTGATTCTATAGATTCAATAATATAGTTAAATTTAAAACATAAAAACACATTACATATGATAATAAATAAAAGGATTAGTATTATAATTATATTGAAATACATATAGTTTATATATACAAATTTATTATATGTTTAAAAATTGATTTAATATATATGTTAATATTATAATATATATAATAATGATTATTCCAGTAAAATGTTTTACATGTGGCATGGTATTAGCAGATAAATATCGTTATTACCAAAGTGAAGTTCGAAGACATAAATTAGTACAAGGTGTATCGCAAGATACAGTTCTTTATTTAACAAAAGAAAATACAGAAAAAACGATTGAAGGTAAGGTATTAGATAATTTAAGTTTAAAAAATGTATGCTGTAGACGTCATATGTTAACACATGTAGATATCGAATAATTTCTATTTATAAATTATAATGTTAGAATTTGCAAAAGACTCATATAATAAGTTATGTGCACCAGCTCGATTTTATTTAATTGTATCTAGTTTTGCATTCTTTTTTATGATAATACAAAATTTAGGAAATGAAGAACTTTTTTGTTTAGGCGAATTAGGTTGTTATACAGAGAACAGTATATACATCTTGATATTTAAGATTATTTATATTATATTTTGGACATGGCTTCTTAATATTATTTGCAGAGGAGGAGGAACCTTGTTTTCATGGATATTAGTATTGTTACCTTTTGTTTTGTTTTTTATATTACTTTTGCTTATGCTATTTAAATAATAATATATACATTTATTCATAAGTTAATATATATTATGAATAAATTACCTGAAGAGTTAATTAACAACCATATAATGCCATTTGCTTATAATATAAAAGATAAACATCATTTAATAGATATACGATCATTTGTAAGAGATTATAATATATTAGAAAATTTGTATTTTACTGATTTTGAAAGCATAATTCTATTAAATGATTTATATCTTTTTTTATTCGAATCAAAAAAATATATATTTTCAAGATTTATTAATATGAAAGGAAAGAATAATTTGGAAATATGTTATCATGAAATTATATTTTTTAAAAGAAATGATGTTCATACCGAGCGAAAAATTAGATTAATATGGGGTTTGTTAACACCTTTTGAAAGAACTCAATTTATTAATAAGTTCATAATAGATAAATATGATATATAAAATTGATGAATTAAACTACATAAAATAATAAATATATAAATTATAATGGATCCCAAGATTACAAATATAAGTGTTGATGATGAAATGTTTAAATTTACATTAAGTGGTGTAAATGTAAGTTTAGCAAATGCAATAAGACGATCAATCTTAAACGACATACCTACTACAGTTATATATACTGAAACTTATAAAGATAATCAGTGCAATATTGAAATAAATACTACACGTCTTCATAATGAGATTATAAAACAGCGTATGAGCTGCATACCTGTCCATATTGATGAACTTGATATATTGCCTAATAATTATTTATTAGAACTTGATGTAAAAAATAATTCTGAAAATATTCGAATAGTTACTACAGAAGATTTTAAGATTAAAAATAAAAAGAATGGTAATTATTTAACTGAAAATGAAAAAAGAAAGATTTTTCCTCCTTCTAGTAAAAGTAATATGTATATTGATTTAGCAAGATTACGACCAGGAAACGGTAATACAGTTCCTGGTGAACAATTAAAATTAACAGCAGAATTTTCAGTACACTGTGCAAAAGAAAATAGTATGTTTAATGTAGTTTCAACATGTTCTTATGGAAATACTGTTGATAATGTAAAGGTGCAAGACATATGGAGTGAACATGAAAAAAGGTTGGAATCTGAGCAACAAACGAAGGCAAATATTGAAATGCAAAAGAAGAATTTTTATTTATTAGATGCTCAAAGATATTATATAGAGGATAGTTTTGATTTCTGTATTCAAACAGTTGGTGTATATGAAAATAAGGCAATTATAAAAAAAGCATGCAAAGTGCTTATTGAAAAATTAGAAACAATGATTACAAATATTGATGCAGATATAATACCGATACGACCTGGAGAAGTTACAATGACTAATTGTTATGATATTATTTTAGAAAATGAAGATTATACAATGGGAAAAATGCTAGAATTTATATTATACGATACTTATTATGAAAAAGATAAGGTGTTATCATTTTGTGGTTTTAAAAAATTTCATCCTCACGATGAAGAAAGTATAATTAGATTGGCTTATCATAAAAATGCAGATAAGTCATTGATTAGAAACAATTTAACAGCTGCTTGTAATAAAGGAAAAGAAATTTATACGCGTATTTATAAAATGTTTTAAAAATATATATAATTTATATGGATCAAGAAAAAGAAGTTTCTGTTAAATCCATGATGGGTAGTTTAAATCAACAAGATAATAAACAAAAAATAGGAATGTATATTGCATTTGTTATGGAATTTTATAGAGTACTTATGGGTTCTTTTTTAATGCTTTTTGTTCCTCAAAAATGTGATAATGAAATATGTGGTTTGTTTGAAAAAGTAGTTACAGGTAATCCACTAATAGATACGGCTTTTGCTATTAATATTGCAGTTTTTTCTTTATTTATGGCAATGTATTATACTGAGTTGACTAGAGAAAATAAAATGATTAATTATTTACATGTAAATCCTGAATTGCCTCGTGATAATGAAGCAGTAGGAGAGGCTCTAGTAAATTTACCGGAAGAAAAGAGACAAAGTATATTATTATGGGATAAACGTTATCAGTCAACAGGGAGAATAGCTATGGTAGGGTTTATAATAAATTTAGGATTAAGTGGATATGCTATCTTTTTGAATTATTTAGATAATAAAACAGTAACTGTATTTTTAACAAATGCGTTGTTTATGGGATTAAAATTAAATGATGTAAAGACTGTAACAGAAACTGACACAAATATATTTTTATCTGCATATTTAATGAGAAAAGTACAATATAATGATGTAGATCCGGATAAAAAAATGTTAACAGTAAGCGACACTGTTTAAGTAGTTATTTAATTTACTATAATAAAATTGAATAAACATATTATTAATAATAATAATTATAGTTGATAATATGGAAAAGCGAGTAAATTCAAAAATTGAAACATATATAGTTTCTTTTAAACAAAAACTTGGTGAAAAAATAAAAGAAGTACCGTTTGACGATGCTACGATGCAAAAAAATTTGTTAGAATTTGTATTTGATTATGATAGGCTATGTTTAACAAAAGATGATTTTATAAAAAGAAAACGAATTAAGAATGCGATTCCTACATTAAATCGTTGCGGTGCTAAACGTGCAAATGGTGAACAATGTACAAGAAGACGGAAAGAAAATTGTGATTTTTGCGGAACACATGAGAAAGGTCGTCCGCATGGTCTAATTTATAACATCGATAATAATTCTATAGATAATATTAAAAATGTTGAGGTTCGTGCACAGGAAATAATGGGCATAGTTTATTATATTGATAATTATAAAAATGTCTATAAAACAGAAGATGTATTATCTGAAAAAGAAAATCCAGAAATAATAGCAAAATACGAAGTAAATAATGGAAATTATACTATACCGTTACTAGGATTAGTTTAACTTTCGTGTAATACTTTCTTTTGTAATTTCTTCACGGTTATTTAAAATAAACTCGTTAGCTTCTTCTGCTTTTTCAATGTCTCCTTCAAAATATTTAGCCAAAATATTTAATAATACTTTTTTTGTAATTGGTTTTTTTACATTTTTTTTCGTATAACATAATTGTCCGTCTTTTATATCTATACAGTCTATTTCATTGTCTCTCATTACCTCAATCAAGGTGTTATTAATTTCTTTTTTTTCATTTTTTCGCAAGTTTTCTTCTTTTTTAAGAGCACGTATTTCATTATCTAGTTTTACCCATTGTCTGATATTTTTTACTAATATTTCTTTTGTCTTATCCATTTATATTTAGTATAATTTATATTTATATTTTTGTATTATATAATATAATGATTTTTTCTAATTCAAGAACAATAAATAAAAATAAAAACACCAAAGATATGGTTTTTATTGTTCCTTATAATAAACCAATTGCTAGAAATATACAACAACCTGCAACAGTTAAGCAAATAACAGAAAGACCAACTAATAATAACGGTAAAATAAAATCGTGGGGACCACATATATGGTATATGTTACATGGCTTGGCTGAAAAAGTTAAATCATCTAGTTATTCTATGTTAAAAAATGAATTAATAGAACATATATATAATATTTGTTTAAATTTGCCGTGCCCATCTTGTTCTTCACACTCAAAAGAATATTTACAAAAAGTAGATTTTAAAAAATTACAAACTAAAGATGATTTGAGATTGTTGTTGTTAGATTTTCATAATAATGTAAATGCTCGTTTAAATAAACCTATTTTCTCTTATCAACAATTAGTTGATAAATATAAAACAGCTAATTTAAATAAGATAATAAATAATTTTTTTGTATTTTTTGAAGAGAAACATAAAGTAGTTAATATGCTTTCAAACGATATGTATACACAAAGAATTTCTAATAATATTAGAAATTGGCTATCTGAAAATTACGATCATTTTGAATAATTTATTTTATAATTATTTAAATACATAATTATAAAAAATTTATATGCTTTCGTCTAAATTTGAATTGCTCCAAAAAAATTATGATTTACATGTAAGAAAAGAATGTGATAAATCTAGGTATTTGTTAGAATCATGCTTTCAAGAACATTTTGAAGATCAATATGTTTGTAAACCTTATTTGGAAGCATTTGAAAAATGTGTTCAAGAATTTACATTAAAATTTAAGAAAGAGAGAAATATTAATTAAGATTTTTTACCATTTCACCATTTTTATAAACTGTACATTTGTATTTTGTTGATGATGCCTTTTTACACATTTCGTTATTTTTATATTCTGGAAAGTATTGTAATTCAGGAGTTTTTGAAGAATATATGATATTAGCCCATAAAACCCCTATAATTAAACCAATCAAATAAGCAAAACCAGTTTGTTTTAAAGTGTAACAATATTTTGTATCTACATACATAATCTCTTTCAAAGATCTAAATAAATTTGTATTCCAAAATACATCAAATAAAATTAGAACTGTAAAAAATATAATTGTAGGTAAGTTTTCGCTTGTATTAGGAGTACTATAAAACATCATAGGAATAAACTTTAAGAAATCTAAACTTAACATTTGCCATGGAGTTACAAAGCATTCGCCTAATGATGGGACATTTGGCATACTACTAAAATCAATAGTTTCATTTATGTGTTTTTGATCTTTTAATGTAAGTGTAGTAAATAAGTAGAAAAAAGTAAAACTAATTATCGTTTCGCCAATAGGTATTATACTTGATTTGTCTGCTCCAAAAACAGCAAAATCACATATAGCAGATTTATCTTCTTCTTCTATACCAACGTTACCTATGAAATCACCTAAACTTTTATTATTACCAATCAAATAGTTTGTAAATATAGATAATAATACACCAAATATGTAAATTAATCCTCTTAAGTCATTATTAAATACAGAAGATAGAGTAAAGAAAGTTATTAGTATAAATGGTGCTAATCTTAAAAATAAAAAAATAAACGTTGCTAAATTTAAATCCATTGTCCTTTACTTTTAGTATATATATTATAATACACTATAATATATATTTTTATTCTTGTCAATTGTTTTTTTTAGTTTTACATTTATATGTTTTATTTTTAGGTATGTTACAAGTTTGATAGTTATTTATTCCAACATTATAGATTATATCTTTATTATTTGATTTGTTTAAAGTGAATGACCATAGAAGACCAAATAATATTCCACTAAAAGCAGAAATCATAGTTTGATAACCAGAAAAACAATTATTTTGTATTAACCAAAGACTGTCGCTAATAGTTAATAATATTATTATTAAAATGAATGGTATATTAATTATCATATTACCACTGATTGCAGAAATACTAGTTAGATAAATGAATACAAAGGACAATATAGTTGTATTTAATGGTAGTTTATTAAAAGAAATTATATTAGAAACGCTAAATGGTGTGCATATTAAATTGTTGGTTTCTTTTACAGGTATATTTAAAGAATTTCCTACAATAATAGTTACTAAAACGTTAATACAAATTCCTAATACTAAAATAATACCTTTTAAGTTTACATTTAACATGGAGTCTAATAGAAAAAATGATATTAAAAATAATGGTATAAATGCATTAATTAGTGAATAGAAGTTATAATTTACTGTCATTTATATTATTGTTACATATTATTATACAAAAACATGTTTAAATATATCTTTAATGTCTTCTATTTCAATTAATTCAACATCTTCAGGAATATCTATTTTTTCTGCTAATACTACAAAGTCTCTGTTGTTTTCTTTTGGATATAAAAATTTTTTAACTCCGGCTTTAATACCATATCCAATTTTCATATCTAAACCACCAATCGCAGTTATATTCCCATTTAATGTTATCTCTCCAGTAATAGCAATATCATTTTTGATTTTTAGTTTATTTAACAAACTATAAATTGCTGTTGTAATAGCTGCTCCTGCCGAAGGTCCATCTTTTGAAATGCTACCGTCTGGACAATGAATATGTAATCCTTGGCATTTTGTTTTATCAAAGTATTCTAACCACTTTTTTTTTATATTATCTTTTGTTAAACTCCATGCCAATGTTTTTGCTACATTCATACTTTCTTTCATAACGTCACCTTGTAATCCTGTTAATTGTAATTGTAAAAAGGTAGAAGAGGGGTAAAATAAAGTTTGTATAGGAATGATTCCTCCACAACCAAGCGAGTTTGCCCATAATCCATTAATAATACCAATTTCACAATCCTTATGTATTTTTTTTTCGATAATTTTATTATATTTTATCAAATATTTTTCAAGTGTTTCTTTTGTAATTAATAGCGGAATAGTTATGTCATCTTTATTTTTTAATATTTCTAAATTTATTTCTCCATATAGATCGAATAATATTTCTTTTAATTTACGAACACCTGGTTCTAAAGTATAAGAATTAATAATATATTCAATACAATCATTGTCTATTGTTATTGTATTTTCAAAACCCATTTTACTGTTTATTTCTGGTAAAATGTATTTTTGAACTATTATAATTTTCTCTTGAATAGTTAAATTTTCAAATTTGATTCTATGAATTCTATCCAGTAATATTTTATCTATATCATCTGGATTATTATATGAAAATATAAATAAAACCTTTGATAAATCAATATTAACACCTGCAAAATATTTATCTTGAAAATGACTATTTTGAGTAGAATCAATTAAGTGAGTTAAAATACCTATAATTTCTTTTCCTTGTTCTGTTTTACTCACTTTATCTAATTCATCTATATAAATAATTGGATTCATACACTTCGAGTCCATTAGTATTTCTACAATTCTTCCCCAAGTTGAATTCATATATGTATAACTATGACCTTCTAGAAATGAACCATTTGTAGACCCTCCTAGTGCTATAAAAGAAAAAGGACGACTATCTCCAGATTTATCTGTTAAACAATTAGCCAAACCTTTACTTGCTAAACTTGTTTTTCCAATTCCAGGAGATCCTTCAAAACCAAAACAATATCCATTTTTTTCACCATTCATCCATTGTCCAACAATTTTCATTATTTGATTTTTTGCATGATTATGACCATGTATAGAATTATTTAAACATAATTCCATATTATTCAATGAATCTGAAATTAATTTTGCATTATTTTTTATTTCTATCGTTTCTTTTATAATGGGTCTATAATTACTATTATTTTGATAGTCATAAATACTAGTTAGTTTTGTTAAATCATCACATTTTTTGATTTTATTTTGCAAATAGGTAATTTGTTCAGATTTATTTTTTCTATTGTTTTCTTTTAGGTTCAGAAAATGAGAACATATATATTGAATTGTTTTTAATTTCATGTTTTTACTTTGAAGAAGTATGTTGTCTTTAACAAAATCAAACCAATTTTTTTGAATAATTTCATTGTAATTTATAATTTCTTTATTTGTATACCTTAATTTATTTTCTATTTCATTTTTAATTATATTTGTGGGTATATTTTCAATAACATGGGATATTAATTTGTTATTAGTAGACATATACTTTGTCATTGGTTCTTCATAAAATATTTCAAAAGGTATTTTAACTAATCCTTCAAGATATTGTTTTGTTTTAATAGTCATTTCATCTGGTTTATTTTTAATTTCTTTTAATTTGTTCATAGCCTTTTCTTTTGTTGCTTCATCTACTTTTAACATATGTATTTGTTGTTCTAAAGATATTTTGCTAGTTTCATATTTTTGTACTAATTCTTGATTTTGTTTGATATTTGTTTTAATTATATTTTTGAAGTTTTGTTTTATATTCCAAGGTAAAGTATCATAAAGAAATATATTTGAATTGTCATTATTTGTAGAATTAGAATTAATTAAATCATATAATATGTAACAAGTATATTGTACATCATTATCTTCAGTATAAAATAATAAATTAATTAAAAAGTTTCTTTGTGATATTATATCAAAATCTAAAAATTTTTTAACAACAATGTCAATATGATTTTGTTTAATAAAATTAATATCCCTTGTTACTAACATAATTTTTTTATTGATATCATTTTTACTATATATTAGTATATCTTTTAACGATAAGTTTTTAATGAAATTTTTACAAATGACTTTACTAATGTTATCACATTCTTCTTCTAATTTACTTAATTCTTGTAAACGGTGTTTAATGTATTTATTGTTTAGACAGTAAATTGGTGTATTGTCAATAATACCATTTATAGTTAATGTTTTTTTCGAAGTTTTATTTTGAATAACACATTTTAAATAGTTGATTTTATCAATAGTTGGAATATCATTTACATCATTATCGTGCAAACATTCTAGTTGATTTAATGTTTCTATTTCTATTATATCTTCTGTAATTTTATCAGAACAATAAGAAATATTATTATTATCATTTTTATTCTTTTTCCACGATATTAATTTATAACTAATTGGATGAAGATACTTTGAAATTAATTTTAATTTATCATTTAGTATTTCATCATTAAAATTTAAATTTTTAAATTCGGAACCAAAACAAACAAATAGCATATCTTTAATTTCCTTTGTTCCAAATCCACATATAACCAATGAAAGCTTATCAATGATTTTTTGTAATAAATTTAATGTATCATTTGCATCTAATTCTAAATTATTGTTGATTATATCTATACTATTAATTTTTTCATATAATTCTAGCAATATAGAAATAGATAAATTTACGTCATTTTCACTAAATAAATTGTTTTTTTTATGTTGTTGTATTGAAATTATTGTATTTTCTATAATTTCTTGAATATATATGTTTTTTTCGCGTATAAATTCTTGAATATTTGAATTATTTTTATCTATATTGTTTTTCATTTATTACTACTTATATTATATATAGAATTATAATATTTGATATAAGTTATACATAATGTTAATGTAAAAAATATTATGTAAACAATTTAAACATATTAGTGTTTATACAGTATGGGTATTCCTAGTTATTTTTCGCATATTATTAGAAATTATTCTAATATTATACGTGGTTTGAAATATTTTCATGAGACATCTTATCAATTTCAACATTTATTTATGGATTGTAATTCAATTATATATGATGCAGTACATTCTATCGAACAAACAGATGACTTTTCTCAATATGAAGATGAAATTATTTTTAACGTTATAGATAAAATAAAAGAGTATATACGAATAATAAAACCAACAAATACTGTTTTCATTGCTTTTGACGGTGTTGCTCCGTTAGCTAAGATGGAACAACAAAGAACTAGAAGACATAAAACTCTTTTTCTTTCCAATTTATCTTTTGATGAAGTAAACAAAACAGAAAAAAATAAATGGAATACTTCTGCAATAACACCAGGTACTGAATTTATGGAAAAATTATCAAAAAAAATAAATTATGAATTTAGTTTAAAAGAAAAAGAATTAGGTGTAAAAAAAATTATTGTATCTACATCTCAAGAACCAGGAGAAGGAGAGCATAAACTTTTTAATTATTTAAGAAATAATAATTTGAAAAATGACAATATAGCATTATATGGTTTAGATTCGGACTTAATTATGTTGTCTATTTTTCATATGGATTATTGTCGCAATATTTATAATTTTAGAGAAGCTCCTGAGTTTATTCGTAATTCGTTGCCTGTATCAGTGAAAAGCAATGATGTAAATGAACCATATTTTTTAGACATAGAGCATCTTTGTAAAAATATATTAGCAGAGATGCGTTGCATAGATAATGATATGTATAGGGTTTATGATTATGTATTTTTATGTTTCTTTTTAGGTAATGATTTTTTACCTCATTTTCCAAGTATGAATATTCGAACTCATGGAATAAGTACTTTATTAGATATTTATACAAAAAAAATAGGAAATATTCCTAATAATTTTTTAATTAATAAAGATAATCATAATATAATATGGAAAAATGTAAGAAGAATTATTAGAGAAGTTGCTGATAATGAAGAAAAGTTTTTGTTACAAGAATATGAACTTAGACGTAAATATGACAAATTTAAATTTCAACAAACTACAGAAAAAGAAAAAGAAACAATGTTTCAAAATGTACCTATAATTTATAGGAATCAAGAATCATATATTTGTCCCGAAACAAATTTTTGGGAATCACGATACTATAAATCATTGTTTAAAAGTCAACCAACAAATAAGTTTATGAAAGATTTATGTAGTAATTATTTGGAAGGTTTGGAATGGGTATTTAAATATTATTCAAAAGGATGCTATGATTGGCAATGGAAATATAATTATCATTATCCACCTTTATTTAAAGATTTACTT
>MDSY01008912.1_pt1 | contig 34410 bp, 34 predicted proteins | sample 811131 | NCBI WGS metagenome assembly MDSY01 (sample SAMN05326643, study PRJNA326480) | marine metagenome | isolation source: seawater | place: Atlantic Ocean: South West | collected 2010 | reverse complement strand
ATGGGAGGAGGTTACGCTGCAATTGGAGGAACTTACAGCACAGATAAGATAGCTGACTCGATACAGGCTGCAGGCTATGAAGTGATGTTCCATACTTTCGCTGCCCTTCCACAATCTTGTGCAGCCTCCTCTGCAGTTCTTAAAATACTAAGAGAAGAGAATTTATGTGACCTAGTAAATCCTCTTGGTGAAAAGATTATAGAAAAGTTGATTTCAGAAGTAGGACAACATCCTAATGTAGCTGAAGTCAGAGGAAAAGGTCTATTAATAGGAATAGAGATCGTAAAAGAAAAAGAAGGTTTGATCTGTTTTGATGAAAAAGAAAAAATAACTTCGCAAATTATGATGAAAGGACTAGAAGATGGGGTCTTTCTTTACCCCGGAGGTACCGGTGAGTTCCGAGACATTATATGCTTGGGACCAGCATTTATTATTGGTGATGAAGAAATAGACTTAATGGTAAATGCTGTTAAGAAATCTCTTTTGTATATTGAAAATAAATATTCTTAATTATTAGAATATTTTTATAAAAAAAGGGGCTTAAAAGCCCCTTTTTTATTCGGTAAATTATCAGGCCCTAATAGGCTCCAAATTTATAAGTAAAACTTATACCTGCAGAACGAGGAAGAGTTGGAGTTATAGTTCTTCTAAAACCTTGGTTCTCTCCATCACTGTCCATATTTCTAACGCCTATCTTATTTTGGATATTATTTACAAAAGCCATTATCTCTAGGTCTTCATCAGCATTCCTCCATGTGACTTTAAAGTCTGTCCTGTCAAAGTCAGGGGAAGTTTCTAAAGCAGTTGCTGTGTCATCCCATGTAATGGAGCTAGTCCAAGAATAAGTAAGAAGATAATCTACAGTTCCTCCCAGAAGATCCTTAGTCAAAACTGCATAAAATGCATATTTACTCTTTGGAATTCTAAGCATCTGTAAGCCTTTTATATTAACTGTCCTTTCAGGAATTGTATAAATAGAAGGCGGTGCAAATGGGCTATTTTCATCAATAACACCTCTTGCTCCTGTTGGTTGTACATACTCTGCAGAGTAAGCAGCATCAGTATAACTAGCATTTCCTCCTAACAAGAAATCAGACGTAGGAGCATATATAAAGTCCATTTCTATACCATTAGTATCTGCTTCTGGGAACCCTTGTACTGAAGTTCCTGTACCTCCTAAGAAACTAGCTGTAACGAACTGTCCATGAATATTTTCATAGGTATATCTATAGATAGAAGCATTAAGTTGTAATGTATTATCCATATGAGTTCCTTTATATCCCAACTCTGTTGATATAACTTCTTCTTGATCATAAGTAGGGAAAGGTGAGAAATAACCTAAGTTAAATCCACCAGCTCTATAACCAGTTGTATTAGAGAGGTATAGAAGAATGTTATCTAGAGGAGTGTAGTCAAAATTTACACGCCAAGTTACATCTTCAAAGTCTCTTTCCATAGCTCTGTGTATTGAACGACTCATTGGAATGCCTCTAAATCTAATAATCTCATTTCCTGTAGGAGTTCCGTCAGCATTTAATGCCCCAGTGGCTACGTTATATGCATAAAGACCTGCAGGAGTCAGAGCAGTCTCTGTGTAAAGAAATAGATTTTCTTGAGCTACTTTTTGATCTTCATGCCAAGAAGCTCCAACAGTAACAGCCCAAGTATCATTTATTTGATACTCAGTCTGAAAGTAAGCAGCATAAGCATCAGTTTTATTTTCAGTTTGCCATAAAAATACTGATCCTGGTGTTATAGGTCCATTACTAGCTCGACCACCGGTATCGCCCGTCCAAGGACCTTCTAAGAAACAAACAGAAGTTAAATGAGGGTCGTTAAATTCTGGACCAGGCACAAGACCCACTAGATCAACTATTCCACAACCAGCATCTCTAGCAGAGTAAACACTAACCTGGGTTTGAGCAGCTCCCACTACTGGAGTACTACCTGTGGCAGGTCCAAATAAACCTACTCCTGCAGGAAGTCCTAAAGCACCAGCATCTCTTCCAGCAACATACCAGTCAAGAAATGGACTTCCAATAGTCGGTAAACCTGTTGCTCCAAGAATTCCATAATTTGCTGCGCCTGATTGTCTCTTTTCAGTAAAGTTACCAGTATCGCTCCAAAAATCTAAATCTTGATCAATTTCATTATGATATTCAAATACTCCTACAGTCAGATTCCAATTGTCAGTTATGTCCCAAAACAGCTGAAGCTCATTTTGCCAATTCTCATTCTCTTGTTCAGCATAGAACTGCTCATCTAAATGAGGGTTACCAACTCTGTCATCATCAGTGATACGTGTATAAAGATAATCCGTATAAGAGCCTATGTACTTTATTGTCATAGAATCATTCACGTCCCAAGACAAATTAATAGTTCCAGTTGAATGGTTAAAATATTCATCATTGAAACCATTTGTGGCTGTTCTAAGATCATTTCCACTTAGAGTTGGAACGCTTTTCCCATCTCCATGAATTATCTGATTTAAAATACTCTGATCATAACCATAAGCATAATTTGGTCTGGCAAATCCACTTTCTGACGGGTCAACTCCAGGTACCATATACTGACCGGATCTAGCAATACCATTGTAATTGAAAGAAAAAACTTCCATTCCGCTTACAGTACAAAGAGGATTTGTTCTATCAACCATACTGGCACAAGCTACGCCAGGGTCTACCCTACGATAACCGTGAACCATAAGGTCATTTCTCATATGACCAGTTCCATATTCACTTGTAGTTAAAAGACCTGCTCCTTGGGCAGAAGCCAATACTCTTCCATAGCTTCTAGCATTTCCTCTAATATCCGCTGTGAAATTATCGTTTTCCCAACGGAGAGCTAAGGTGTAGTTTTCATCTCCATAACTATCTAAATCTTCATGTCCACCCAGATCTTCTACTGTACCGCCCCTTGAGCGATTCACTACAATGAATCTAGCACTTAAGTTATCTGTTATTGGTCCATTTACAAAACCGTAGGCTTCAGCCATACCATCAGAACCTGTAATAGTTCTTACTTCTGCAGCAAATTCTTGCGAAGGTTTATTTGAAATAAAGTTAACTGCTCCACCGATACTGTTTCTTCCGTATAGCGTACCTTGAGGACCACGAAGTACCTCGATTCTTGCTACATCATAAAGCCCATTTTCTGTAGATGCGATACCAAAATCCTCAGAATAAGCTCCGTCGGCATAAGTTCCTACACCCGGATCTCCTCCTAATGCTCTAAAAACCCTTCCTATACCTCTAATAGAAATATCATAAGGTTGAATAGTGGTAGCAGGAATGAAGTTCTGCAAATCCTCTTGGTTTCTTAAGTTTAGTCCTTCGATGAGATTCTCATCAAAAGCAGTAATTGAAATAGCAGTATCTTGGATAGAAGCTTCACGTTTTTCAGCTGTAACTATAACTTCTTCAATTCCGCCTCTATCTTCTTCGTCTTCAGCAATAGCTGGAAAAGTCAGAAATACAGCAATTAATAAATAATATAATTTTTTCATGTTTCCCCCAAAATATGAAAATATGTAATGAAATTTAGCTAAAAACTCAGCTAAATCCTTCCTATATACAAAACATACTACTAAAAAGGAATAGTTACAAGTTTTGCATTAAAAACTTTAATTTTTGGTGGAGCCAGTCGGGATCGAACCGACGACCTCCTGGATGCAAACCAGACGCTCTCCCAGCTGAGCTATGGCCCCAAAAAGGAAGCGTAGATTAACAAAAACAGAGCAAATATGTAATTAGTTTACTTATCAAACAACTATTGGATGCTAGAAAGGATCTTATCCAGTGTAGCCTTTTGGTCTAACTCTTTTGTCATTTTGTAATGCGGATGATCTAAAGTGGCAAGATCATTGGCAACTTCCATAGCCCTATTTGATAGATTAGTGGCTTCAACTACCTCATCTAGATAACCTGCTTCAATAGAATCTTCAATATTATAAGATTCTGCATTTAGTATAGCTCTGTACCAGTGCGCTTTAGAAATTCTTGATTTTGAGATTTCCAAAATTGGAGTTGGAATTGACATATTGTTCCTTACTTCATTTGCTTGGACTATATACTCTCCTTTCGCACCAACTCTGTAATCTGCACAGCAAAGAAGAAAGGCTCCCAGAGCAATAGCATGACCACTGCATGCAACCACTACCGGTCTAGGAAAACTGTAAACTCTAGCTAAAAGCTTAAAACCCCCAGCAGCCATTTTAGACATGGCCTCTGTATCACCTCCTTGCATCACTTTTAAATCAAAACCAGCAGAAAACATGCCTTCTTTCCCTTGAATAAGGATAGACCCTTTGTCTTCAGGAACCTTATCTAAAATTATGTTTAACTGTTCAATCATATCAGGAGAAAATACATTAACCTTGCCATCATCTAATGTAATAATTGAAACATCTCCATTGCTTTCTAAAGTGGCTAATTCTGTCATCCTTTTTCCTTTTAAATGTTTATTGAATATCGTAACACTTAGCTTAATAAGAGAAAATAAATTAGACTAAATTTCCTAATTATGTCGAAACTTACAAGACTCTCTAGATCTATTCAAGGAAAAGTAGCTTTGATTACTGGTGCTGGCAGTGGTATGGGGAAAGCAACTTCTTTTGTTTTTGCAGAAGCTGGAGCTAAAGTTATTGTCTCTGATGTAAACAAAGAAGAAATAAATAAAGTCAGTTCTAAAATTAATTCTTCAAAAGGTATATCTATAAAACAAGTTCTTGATGTGACTAACCAAGAAAATATAAATACTTCTATTTCTAATGTGATAAAAGAATTTGGTCAGCTAGATATGTTAATTAATAATGCCGGTATATCTATACCCACTTCAATTGATGATAAAAATTATGAACAGAACTGGGACAAAACTTTTGATGTCCTTCTTAAGGGACAAGTGAATTTAATTAGAGCTGCTTTGCCCTTTCTTAGAAAATCTGACTGTGGGAGAATAGTTAACATTTCGTCAACAGAGGGATTTGGAGCAACACCTAGAATAAGCCCTTATACTGCAGCAAAACATGGAGTGATTGGTCTCACAAGATCTTTAGCGTCTGAGCTTGGATCAGAAGGTATTACTGTAAACTGTATTTGCCCTGGACCCATCAATACTTCAATGACAGAGGCCATTCCTGAGAAAGATAAACAAGTTTATTCTAGACGCAGAGTTCCCTTAAAAAGATATGGAGAGCCAGAAGAGGTGGCACATATGACTTTAAGTCTTTGTTTACCAGCTGCCTCATTTGTAAACGGTGCTGTTTTACCAGTAGATGGTGGATTGTCTATAAAGAGAGCTTAGCAAGCCAAGGAGATAGACCTATGAAATTTTTATTTTTAGTTGTAATAAGTTTGATGATCCTTGGGTGTGATCAATCAGTTAATGAAATAAATGAATCTAACATCCATAAACATATTAAAGTCTTAGCTTCAGATGAGTTTGAAGGAAGAGGGCCGGGTAGTGAAGGTGGCGAAAAGACAAAGCAATACCTTAAAGATGAATTTAAAAAGATGGGTTTACCTTCTATTAAAGGAAATTATTTTCTAGAAGTACCCCTTAGTAAGATGACGGTTAACTTAGATAGTTCTTTCCTGTCTATTAGTAAGAATAATAAATCTAGGATACTTAAAGCAGGAACGGAAGCTGTCTACTGGACTAAAAGAGTTGTTGAAGGGGTTTCGGTTAGGGCCAGTCAACTGGTTTTCGTAGGTTACGGAATTGTAGCTCCTGAATACGGATGGGACGACTATAAAAACATAGATGTAAAAGGGAAAACCGTAGTAATACTTATAAATGATCCTGGTTTCTGGACTGAAGACCCTATGCTATTTAATGGTAAATCAATGACTTATTATGGAAGATGGACTTATAAATTTGAAGAAGCAGCAAGACAAGGCGCTGATGCTGTTTTAGTTATCCATGAAACTGCTCCTGCTGCCTATCCTTGGCAAGTTGTAGAAACGAGCTGGTCAGGAGAACAAATTGACCTTAAGCGTGATGATATGGGTAAAAGCCGAATAAAAGTAGAAGCTTGGGTTACTAATGAAATTGCAGAAGATCTATTTAGGCAAGCTAACTTAGATTTAAATAAGCTCAAGGAGGAAGCTCTTTCTTCTAAATTCCAACCAGTTGAGATGTCTGGTCTAACTTTAGATGCAGCTCTTAACAATAAAATTGAATTTTCTTCGTCGCATAATGTAGCTGCTGTTAAAAATGGCTATAAAAAACCTAATGAATATATTCTTATGATGGCTCATTGGGATCACTTAGGGATTAAGAAAGGTCAACCTGGGGACAACATTTATAACGGTGCAGTAGATAACGCTTCTGGAACGGCTGGATTACTAGAATTAGCTAATTTTTTTAGTAAAGTTGAATCAGAAAGATCCCTTTTGTTCTTAGCTGTTACTGCTGAAGAATCAGGGTTATTAGGATCAGAGTATTTTGCAGAATACCCTCCTGTAAAACTTAAAAACATAGTAGCTGGATACAATTTTGATGGCGTATTGCCAGTTGGCAGAACGAAGGATGTAATAGTAGTTGGATATGGAGCTTCAGAATTAGAAGATATCCTTAAAGCAGAGCTTGATAAGGTTGGTAAATACATAGTGCCAGACCCACAACCTGAAAAAGGTTTTTTCTATCGTTCAGATCATATAAGTTTTGCTAAACGAGGAGTTCCGGTACTTTATGCAGATGGTGGCTTCGATAAAGTTGAAGGAGGCATAGAAGTTGGGAAAAGCTTTGCTGAAGAATACACTGCTCTGCACTACCATCAACCCTCAGATGAATATGATCCAAATTGGGATTTGGGTGGATTTGTTGATCAATTAACAATAACTTCTAACATGGTAAAATTTTTGGCTGATTCAGATACTTGGCCTGAATGGTATGAAGGCAATGAATTTAAACGAATTAGAGAAGAATCACGTAACAATTAAACCAGCCCTCTTTAGATTTACTTCAAGATATTCTCTTGAGAAGAGAATATATATCTAACCTCGAAATATATTCTTCTCCAACCTTGGAACCCAGTAAATGCCAAGCATCCTGGTTAGGTTTCATGATTTTCCAATTAGGTAGATCAGAACCATTTGGATCACCAAACCGAGAAAAATTTATCCAGTAAGAATTCATAATGCGAGATAACTCGTTATCTTCTATAGGATTTAAAGCCGTAATACCGAAAACATAAGAAATTTCCGAAGCGTGAAAGGCTCCAATAATTTCACCTGCATTTCCAGAAGGTTTCTGATTAAAGTGATAAAAATAAATCTCCTCTTTCCTATCAGCCATAGCTTTTGAAGCAAAATAAGAAGGAGCTCCAAATAAAGAGTCACCCAAGAGACTTTTGCTGGACTTCAACATTTCTTCTTCATTAGAAGCGGGGTAGAATTTTAAAATATTATCCTTATCCTCCTTGAACACTTCTCCAATGACCTTTAAATATTTTTCAACTGTGTTCACTGGTGGAGGTACATTTGCTAATGGACTTCCCCAATAGAGTGCTGTTCCTTCATCGGCATTGGTTCCAATAATAGTTGGGACTTTATGATTAATTCCATCTTCAAACCCTTGCATTACTGGAGATAACATTGATACACCGTCAGTATAAAAAGATGATGCGGCACCAATTCCTTTTTGGATGAGATCATCTATAGAAACATCTCTCATTAAATTCAATTGTTCTGGACCTTCCTCAATACCAAACCTTTTACAAAATGAAAGTCCGACATCGGCTCCAGATAGACCAGCTGCAGATTTCTCCTCAGCATGCAAAGCCATTCTTGCAAACCCTCCGCTCTGAATAATTGCTTTATGAAACAGCCCTTTAGATAGAGGTGAGACTAAGAGAGCTGCAACTGAAAAACCACCAGCTGATTCTCCAAAAATCGTGACATTTGAAGGATCACCTCCAAATTGCTCTATGTTTCTCTTTACCCATTCAAGTGATTTTATTTGATCTAGTAATCCAAAATTTGTTTTTATTTCTTCTTCACTTTTATTTAGTGCTGGATGAGCAAAGAACCCTAATTCACCTAACCTATAATTAATGGTGACTAATATGGTTTCTTTTTTAATAAAAGTATCTGGTAAATAAATATCTCCAGATCCATATCTAAAACCACCTCCATGTATCCAAACCATTACCGGCATAGCTTCTTTAGGCTTTAAATCAGGAGAATAAACGTTTAATCTTAAACAGTCTTCAGATTCAATAGGCTTTTCTGCTACAGGTAAATCAACGCCATAAGCATCTGCTATAGCACTCCTAAATCCACTTTCTCCTGACCTGAATTGAGGGCATTGAGGTCCAAAAGAACTAGCATCAAAAACCTCAGTCCAGGGTTGTGGTTCTTGAGGGGCTCTCCATCTGTTTTTTCCTGAGGTATCTGCAGCATATGGAATTCCTCTAAAAGAATAACCTGTGGCGCCATTCTGAAAATCTTCCTTAACCCCTAAGACCTCTCCTAAGTGCACTCTGACTTTAGGCTCCATAAATTTCTCCTAATAACTTAATAAGTCTAACTCTAAATTTAATTAACAGTTAACATTATATTTAGAACTAATTTTAACAATGAAAAAGAAGATTATTATTGATACAGATCCCGCAATGGGAACAAAAGGTGGAGACCCAGAAGACTGCTTCGCCATTATGATGGCTTTAAATTCTTCTGAATTAGAAATTCTAGGCATTACAACAGTACAAGGTAATGTTCCTGTAGAGAGAGGATATAGTAATGCAGCTTATTTATTAGACCAATTCAAGCGAGATATACCTCTTAGATCAGGTCCACCAAACACCTTCGACAATAAAAGAAGTAAAGAGAGAAAGTGGCTAAGCCAAAGAGAAGAGATGGAACAAATAACTCCCTTACTAAAACCAGAGCAAGAAGAGGATGCAGCAACATTTATTTATAAGACCTGCAAAGATAATTCTGGAGAAGTGGAACTAGTAACTATAGGACCATTAACAAATATAGCCATTGCTTTAAAGGAATATCCCGATGTAGCTAACCACATTAATAAGATAACTATGATGGCTGGTTCAGCTAAAGTTCCAGGAAATGTTACTCCAGCTGCTGAATTTAATGTCTGGGCTGATCCAGAAGCTGCAGATATGGTTTTTAGATCAGGCATACCTATTAGTATGGTTCCTCTAGATGTTTGCCATAAAACTAGAATGAGTAAAAAAGAAATGATTTCTATTGGAGAAAATAAACATCCTTTCTGTAATTTTGTTAAGGAGTCTGTTGAACCTTGGATTAATGTTAGAAGTAATTTAGTAAGCGATGAAGGACTTCATTTATATGATTCATTGGCGATGGCTAGTGTTTTTAATCCGGAAATACTAACTTTTGAGGATGCTCACGTTAGTGTTGAAACTCAGGGCAGATATACTTCTGGAGAGACTGTCTGTGAATTCAATGAATCTATTTTCGGTAAGATCTTGAATTTAAAGCCTAATACAAAAGTAGCATTGGAATTAGACGTTAAAAAGTTTAATAAGTTATTTAAAGAAAGGGTTATTGACTACCTAAAGAACTTATAGACATTACACCTATCCCACTAAATCTTTTTGGTAAGCAGAAAGATTCGGTTTATCAGGCCACTTGTATTTTCCCCTATCATTTGCTTCTAAGATTATAGGAAACTCATCTGCATTTCTAAACTTATCAGACCAATTTGTGGTTGAGATGACTTTCTTAACTGCCTCCCTTCTTCTCTTTATAACTTCTGGGTTAGATTTCTCTTTAGGCATCATGCAGATTAAAGAAGCAGCTCTGACAAGTTCTTTTGTTCCCTTACTCAAGCTAGTACCCGAATTACTGCAATGAATTGTTCTGGAATCCCAAAGCAACATATCTCCAACTTCCATATGACACATAATTGGTTTCTGAGAAGAAAGTTTGGGATCATCATTGGGAAATCTAAAATGATCAACACCTAACGGAAGTTTAGCCAACCTTTCTTCATATTCTTGAGGTATATTCTTAAAAAACTTATGAGAGCCGGGAACCATTACATTCCCTCCTATCTCTTCTGACGTAGGCAATAGATTAACTAAACCCTGAACACATTGCTTTCCTGGTCTTGAAATGGGATGTTGATCTATATGAAACCAGGTTTGTCCAGATTCTGTTTTCCATTGAGGGTTTATATTCCAAGGCCTCCATAATGAAACTCCGTCAAAACTTGTCAGCAGGTCTTCCGTTCCCCAGATTTTTGCAAAAGCTTTCTTTACATTAGGAATGCTCCTTAAATACCATTGAGATTTAGAATGCCCTATACCATAGCTAGGTAGAATTCCTCCATGTGCCGCTGTAGGCCAACGATCGTCACCCCAAGTTTTAGGGTCCTTTCTATCAATTCCAGTATCTAATTCCTCTAGATAATCCCATAACAGATTTAGAGTTTTACCTGCTTGTTGTTTTGTTAAGGTTTCTTTGAGAACAACATAGCCTTCCCTCTCTAAATACTCCTTACTTTCTTTAGAGCCTGGTTTGAAGCGAGTTACATGTTTGTACTCTATTTCAACATTAAAACTACTTTCCATATCGCCCTCAAATAATTAGGTTAAGTAAATTAAGTAAGATTCTCAACCTCTTCCGTCCTAGGCATTGAAGCTGCAGCCCCTTTTCTGGTTACTGAGATTGAAGCCGCCTTATTAGCAAATTCGCAAGATTCTTTTAAATTCAAGCCCTTTAATAAAGAAAAAGACAGTGCACCAACAAAACAATCTCCAGAACCTACCGAGTCTATTGCTTTTACTTTATGTGCTTCTATACACTCAAAATGATTATTATGTAAATAAACCAACCCCCTTTCTCCCAAAGTTACAATAACTGCAGTTTCATTAATAAAATTTTGATCTTTTAATGCTCCATTTATTGTATCGATATCAAGTGGCATCGAACTCTCTAACCCGCTAAAAAGAGAGAATTCTAATTCGTTAAAAACTAGAAAATCTGTATTTTCAACAAGGGTTTTACTAGGTTTTCTGTAAGGAGCTACATTTAGAATATTTATACATTTACTGGATTTAGACTTCCTAAATAGCTGATCAACTTCTTCGCTATTAACTTCCATCTGACTTACTACTACTAATGCTTTTTCTAAGAATTCTGTGGTTACCTGTTTATGGCTGGTAGATTTATTAGCACCTGGAATATAGACGATTTGATTATCCGAACTTTCAAATACATTGATCAATGCCGTTCCAGTATTCTCTTTTGCTAAACCTAACATTGAAAGGTCGATGTTTTCTTCGGAAAGCATTGAAGAAAGTTCATTACCAAATGAATCTTCTCCAACATTTCCAACAAAGGCAACAGAAGCTCCTAGCCTAGACAGAGCAACAGCTTGGTTAGCCCCTTTTCCACCTAAAAAAGTTTGTATGCTTTCACCTTCTAGGGTTTCTCCTTCTTTTGGTGGTCTAGGAAGGTAAACAACTTGGTCTAGGTTTACTCCTCCGAAAACTAAAGCTTCAGACATGGACTAGAACTTCTTATCTTCTAAGTCTGAAAATTTAGAGACTAATAACATAGTCCTATTGACTAGATCTTCTAATACAAGTTCTCCTAAACCAGAAATAGAAGTACAGACTCGACCATTCCAAGGTTCGTACCATTTTGGAGGTATTTCTGAGAGATGCATTCCCATTAATCCTCCTACGGTTGCTCCATTACAATCGGTATCCCATCCAGCGTTAACCGCTTCTCCAACTGCAGCATCATAATCATCAAATGATAAAAAAGCCCAAACGACTAGAGCAAGGTTATTTAGACTATGTACTGGAGACATGCCTTCATACTTTTCAGCTATAGGAGTAAAGTCTTTATTCGTATTTTCAATACCAAGTCTAACTGCCTCAAAAGTTTCAGTGTCTTTATCAATATAATCAAGAGCAGTCTCAACTGCAGAAAACTTATCCTCATTTATAGGAATTAAAGCTGCTAACGCAGCTATGAAAGCTGAACATTCCACACCATTTCTTCTATGAGAAAGCATGGCATCTTGCCTGGCTAGACTAGAAGCCAACCCGGGCTTACCTGGTAAAACCCAACCATATAAATCTATTCTTATTTGCGCCCCTATCCAATCGTTGTATTCATTGTCATTGATTTCAGATATTTTAAATTTCCCAGGTCCACCGAATTGGAAAGACATATCTGCATGTTTCATAATATTTAAGTAGGCCTCTCTTTCGGCGGTAAATGTTGCTCCTGCAGGTAATAAATTTAACCAAGTTCTAGCAACATCTTCACTTTTCAATTCAATACCATGTCGTTCTAGCATCATTAGGCTCAAGACGGTATAGGTTATGTCATCATCAATTTCTGCTTTCTCAATCCTATCCTTCATGCAGCTTTTATTAACCCCTCTTATGTAGTCATGCTCAACATAATTTATGTAATCTCTTAAAGGAAAAGATTGAGCTTCATTTAGAAATTTATTTAAATACTGTTGACCTTCCCTCATTGACATCATTTCAACTGGCTTCCCTAATAGACAACCAGATATCCTTCCTTGCCAGGCAGCATTGATTCTTTTCTTTATTTCCACTTTTTTCTCCCTTTTTATAAATCCTTTTCTTCTTCCGATAAAATCAACTCATCTTCAAAAGCTAAAGAACTTATATCTTCCATTCTATCAATAAACAATTTCCCAAAAAGATGATCTAATTCGTGTTGGAAGACTGTAGCTAAAAAATCTTCAGCAATGAAAGATTTATTTTTTGCAGATTCATCTAAATAATCAATTTGCACTTTTCTGGGTCTAAAAACTACACCTCTTAAACCAGGCACACTCAAACAGCCCTCCCAAAAACCTTGGAGCGTTTCATCTAAGGGAGTAATATTTGGATTAAAAATAACAAATTCCTCAGATTCATCCGAATCAGGATATCTTTCATTGTCCTCATCTATTCTAATTATTGCGAGTTGTTTAGAAATCCCTATTTGTGGTGCAGCTAGACCGATTCCGCCATACTCTTCCATGGTATCCCACATGCTTTGAACCAGCTCCTTAGTTTCATTTGAAGCTATCTCTTCTAGACTAAACGGAATTGCTTCCTCCCTAAGTAAGGGATTGCCCATTTTTATGATCTTATGTATAGCCAATTTATTCTCTTCTTAGGGTCATTATACAAATAACCTTTAGCTTGATTAAAAGTCTGTTGGTGATAGATTAAGTAAAGGAGAGATAGGAAATGATATACAAGAATACACACGAATTAGTAGACCTTATAAAGAACAAAGAATTGTCATCTGTAGAGCTCTTAGAAACTCTACTAAAAAGAGTCGAGCAAGTGAATGCAGACCTTAATGCCATTGTTGCTTTAGACGCAGAAAGAGCTATGGATAAAGCAAAAAAAGCAGATGAAGCTTTGTCCAAGGGTGAAGACATCGGACCATTGCATGGCTTGCCCATGACAATCAAGGATGCTTATTCCGTAGAAGGACTAGTGTCCACAGGGGGAAACCCACTATGGAAAGACAATGTTCCTGAAAAAAACGCTGAAGCGGTGCAGCACTTGGTTGATGCAGGCGCAATTATCTTTGGAAAAACCAATGTACCCCTTAATTCTTCCGACATACAAAGTTATAACGAAATCTATGGAGTAACCAATAATCCTTGGGATCATGAAAGAACACCAGGCGGATCTTCAGGTGGATCAGCTGCTTCACTAGCTTCCGGAATGTCGCCTTTAGAATTAGGTTCAGATATCGGTGGTTCGATTCGAACCCCTGCTCACTTTTGTGGACTCTATGGCCATAAACCCAGTTACAACATTGTTTCAGAAGTAGGACACCTTCCTCCTCCTCCAGGTCATATCTCTACAGGCAATGGTTTATCGGTTGCAGGCCCTCTAGCAAGATCACCTGAAGACATAGAGATTGCAATGGATATTCTGGCCGCCCCACAGGGACAAGATAATATTGCTTGGAGTTTTAAACTTCCTGAAGCTAGATCAAAAAAAATTGAGGATCTAAAAATAGCTGTTTGGCCTGAAGAGGATTATGCTGAAGTGGATTCTGAAACCTCTAAATTAATATCAGCTACAGTGGAAGACCTGAAATCGGCTGGAGCAAATATTGAAAATGCCACACCTCCATTTTCTTTTAAAGATTCAGATGATGTCTACAGCAAACTGCTTAATCCTCTTATGCTTGCTGGAGCTCCTCAAGAAACTCTTGATCTCATTGATGAGATTGCTAAAACTGTAAAAGATGATGACATGTCCTCAATGGCAAAAACTGCTAGAGGGGCTTCTTTACTTTACAGAGATTGGGTTCTAGTAAACGCTAGGAGACAATTTATGAGACAACAATGGAGAGCTTTTTTTGAGAACTATGATGTAATTTTATGCCCGGTTTGTGTCCAGCCAGCTCTTAAACATGATCACAGACCCTTTGCTGAAAGAAGCCTTACGATTAATGGCAAGGAAAGAGAGTATTGGGACTCAACCTTATGGGCAGGACCGGCTGTAATGGCCAACCTTCCTAGTACTAGTACTCCTATAGGCCTAACAGAGTCAGGCTTACCTGTTGGCCTTCAAGTTACTGGTCCTTACTTAGAAGATAAAACTTGTATTGAAGTTTCCAAAATTATTAGGGATGTTCGTGGCGGTTTTAGAGTTCCTCCTAATTATGAAATTTAATTATTCTGGTTTATTTGAGAAACGTTCTGAGAATTATTCCCATTTTCATTAGAATTTTTTTAATTTAATTGTGTTATGTTTCCGCCTAAATACTAGGAGAGATTATGGCTGAACCCAAAATTGCACAAAAATTTCCGTATAAAGAGTCAGTAGTTCAAGATAAGAGTTACTTTTGGTGTCGATGTGGCCTAAGCGCTAAACAACCTTTCTGTGATGGTTCACATGAAGGAACTGACTTTTTACCAGAAAAAGTTACATTTGATGAAGATCAAGAAGTTTTCTTTTGCGGATGTAAAAATAGTTCCAATGGAGTCCTTTGCGACGGAACACATAAAAGTCTTTAATTAAAAACTTCTTACCAGCTATTTCTCAATTCTCTGAGCTTTAGAAAGACTTCTTTTGATGAAGGATTTTCTGACATATCAGAAAATCTGTCTTTAAGACCTGAAATTATCATAGGGTTTTGAAGACGGAAAAAGGTATTGATCTCTTTTTCTTTCTTAAGATCTGTAACTAGAGGGTTATCTGGGTCGTGAGAGTTTTCAAGCTGCTGCATCAACTCTGAAGCTACTTGATTATCCGGTTCACGATCTAAAGTGAATCCTAAGTTGTTAGTTAAGTAATCATGTCCGGGGTATATCAAAGTAGTTTCAGGTAATTTTTCTAGTTGAGAAACAAAGGTTTCGTAAAGCTCTTCGGGATGTCCTCCACCGCTGCAATTTCCCGCTCCTGCATTGAATAAGGTATCTCCAGAGAATAAAGCTGGGGTATCTGTTTTTGAAAGTAAACAAATATGACTCATGGTATGACCGGGTGTATCTAACGCCAGTAATTCAACTGAACTACCTACTTTAACCACATCACCTGCACTTAGACCCCTATCCATGCCATCTATCTTACCGCTAGCATTTTCATGAGCTATGAGCTTAGCTCCAGTAGCTTCAATGACAGGTTGATTTCCTCCGGTGTGATCTCCATGTTCATGGGTATTAAGTATTTGTGTGATTTCCCAGCCTTTATCTTTAGCTTTAGATAAGCATTTATCGTAATCCAAAGGATCTATTGCCAAAGCCTCCCCAGTTTCTTTGCAAGCCAGAAGATAATTAAAATTCCTATAAGCGTTTCCCGTCCAAATCTGTTCTATAAGCATCTCTATTTCCCTTTATTTGATTTACTATTATTTTTACATGAAGGTGGTAAGTTGATGGTAGGATTTTTATCAAAAAAGCCAACTGGTATTAGATGAAAACCGCAATATTCCACAGGCATAACAGGCCAATCTTCTGGTCGAGGAGTGTGGGTAAGTCCAAATGTATACCAAGTTACTAAATCACACTCTGTAATATCTCTATCTGAAGAAGTGATATCATCTAGCCCTCCTTCCCCAGAATGCATGACTGAAAATTCTCCACCTGCAGCTTGTTCGTTCTTATGAAAAGGAGTTGCCCATAAATTGTGCTTTGAAAAAGAGGCTCTCTTGCCAGGAGGTGAATCTGGGTGAGCAAGTAAGGCGGGTGTATTTCCGGGTAGTAACTTATAACCTACTGGTACTCCAAAAGAATTAGTTTTATTGGCATTAATAATTTTCCAAACTCGACTTGAAGAAGACGAGACATCTCTTTTAGCTTCGCTTTCTCTTGTCAAATGCTTAGATACAGCACTTAGTTGCATTCCATCAGGATTCTCATCACTGATAGGTAAAGTCTCAACATTTGATTCAAATAATTGATTGTTACCACCTTCCAGGTCCCAATCTAGCCTTATACAAAATAAATGTTGATGAATAGGCGAAACTAACTCTTCTGTAATTCGAAAATCTTGATCTTCTCTATGTCTATTACCATCGTAAGTGCTTATTCCAACTATACCTGTCAATTTAACTTCACACTGAATGGTGCCATCGAGATACAAATACCAAAACAATCCATAATCATAATTACCTATAGTGGCAATTGAACTTATGACTAATCTCCTTGAGCGCCTAACCTCATTAGCTCCACGCATGTTCGTGTCTGTATGTTTCCACAGGATTCCATAGTCTTCTTCATGAATACATATAGCGTTTTCTATAGTATTAACAGAACCATCAAACATAAGCATATTTGCGTCCAAATAATGGATTTCTCCTAAACAATCACATCCCAAAGTTAGTGAATTAACTAAAGTTCCGAAGCCATATTCTGTGCCGTCATGCACGGCCTTCCAACTATGCATTGGGTCTGCTGTTCCATAAGGCACTACCATATCTGAAAGTGCTACTCTGTGAAGAATAGGTCTTCCATCTAAAGATAACTGATGTAATACAGGCCCTTCATCAGGGCTAACCGAAACTCTTACTTGCCAACCTTCCCAACTAAGAAGATTTCCTTCTATATTAAAGCCAGGTCCTTCTGGTTGTGTAATGTCAATCTTCTTTGGGTGTTCTCTAAGCTCAGGTTGAGAATCTGCATCATACCTGCCGTGTGCTTTAGGCATTTCAACTACCCCATGATCTTCAACATGAGTAACCTCTTGTATTGTTAAATCTACATGGGAAATGACTCCTGTTATGGGCTTAGCATAAGCATTATCTGATTCATCCTCTCTTAAAAAAGAAATTGTCTTTAGGGCTCTATGCCCTGGCTTAATAGTATCGTGAACTATCCCTCCTCCTGGCCAAGGATCTATTTGAACAAGGTCTAAATCGGTTATTCCTCTTTTCTTTAAAGCTTCTTGATAATCTTGATTAGCCTTCGTTAATTCTTGTGCCATAAAGATTTCTGTCATGTTGTAGGTAACTTGAGCTTCCTGTGAAACTCTCTCCAAACTAATAATCTTATTAGCCTTCATATCAACAATGGCTACAAATCCCCCATCCTTATTAGAATCAATTCCTCTAATCTTTAAATTTCTTGGAAAATCTTCGCCTCCCTTGTAAGTTCTAACATAATCTTTCTCTGGTTCAATAAGACTAATGTTTACAAACAAGGCGTTCTCATCGAAGCCTTTATAAGATCGACATAAGTCAACTGCGTTTTTTATTTCCTCTGCGCTAACCTGGTCTAGTGGGTGTTTCATATAAACTCCAGAAATTAATTCTACCTAAATGCTTTCTTCATTAGATTAATTCAGTAATTTTAAATCTTCAGCTTGATCTATAGAAGCTTTAATTAAAATAGGAATGAAATCTTCATAACCAGCTTCTGGTCTATCTTCAATCCAACGGATAATCATTAAGGTGCGCATTAATAAGAAAATAGGAATGGTTTCAAGTATATCTCCAGTATCTGGACGCTCTTCTAAATAACCTTTTTTTAAAGATTGATAGGCTATATCAAAATGACACCCTGTAGCCGTAAAATCTAATCTGTCCCAAATAGCGACCGCTAAATCAAAGCCATACCAGCCAAAACCAGAATCATCAAAGTCTATTACAGAAAGGTTCTTACCTTGAATTAATACATTTTGCGAATGCAAATCTGCATGGATCATGCCAAAAGAATTTATGTCCTTGGGAAGTTTAGACAAGACTTCGGTTATATTATTTCTTATTACGGATAATTTTTCACGCTCACTAATAGTTGCATTCTGAGCTTCCCAAAACCTACCCCAAAAAGGTTGATCTCCAAGAAACCCATCAACATCAAAAGAGTGTCTTTTAAAACCCTTAGGCTCTTTCCAAGCTATAGTGGCTTTATGAAATTTAGCAACAACTTTGCCCAAAGATTCATACAAATCACTAACCCCTTTGTCCTCTAAACCTAAGATTAAGTCATTCAAGATAGTGCCTTCTATCCATTTAACTAACCCCACATATCGATAATCGTCAGAATTTAAAAAAGAAACAGATGCGTAAGTATCGCCATTTTTTGTAACTACTGCCTCAGGAACTAATAAACCAGCATTAGACAAGCTTTTAGTCCAGAGATGTTCTGAATTTAACTCATCCAAATCATGGTAATCTTTTCTGTGAATTCTAAGAGCATAGGTACTTCCATCCAGCGCTTCTACTTTATAAACTGTATTTTCACTTTGTAAATGTAGATTGATACTTTCTACCTCCACATCCCAAAGTTTTATTGCTTCTTCAGCTAATCTAAAGAGGGCCTCTTGGTTCACAGAATTTACCTAACCTCTTTAAATACCTGATTTAAGATTTCTAAAAGATAATTTGCATTATCTAAATCAAAAACTAAAGGCGGCCTTAGTTTTAAAACATTTCTATATTGACCAGCATTGGAAATGAGAACTCCCTTATTTTTTAAAGTTTCTACTATTTCTATTGCCTTTTCCCTATCAGGATTTTTATCTTCCTTGTTGTCTACAATATCTAACCCTATAAAAAGTCCGGGTCCTCTTATATCTCCTAGATAATCAAAATCCTCTTTTATTTTTAATAATTCAGTTTTTAGATACGTCCCTACTTTTTCTGCATTATTAATAAGATCCTCGTCTTGAATTATATCTATAACTGTTCCAGCCACGGCTGCCTGTAAAGGCGTTGCTGCTGTTGTATTGAAGTAAAAAGCTTTTTCATGAAAGCTATTTGCTATGCTTTCATTAGCAACAACCCCACTTACGGGCAACCCTGAACCCATGGGTTTACCCATGACAACGATATCTGGACTAACTTTCGATAACTGATATCCCCACCAAGTTCCTGTTCTACCAAAACCCGCCTGGACTTCATCTAAAATTAATACCCCTCCAGAATCTCGTACTAGTTTGGATACTTTAGGTAAATAATCTTTAGGAAAATCGGGTAACCCTTCATTGGCAAAAATAGAACAGAAGATTAACCCAGCAAATTTAATTCCATCTTTTTTAAAACCTTGGATTTGGTCTTCCACCTCTTTTATATATAGGGTACACAATTCTTCTTCAGATAATCCTTCCTTGATTGGCCTATAAGATTCGGGGTAGATTACTCTTCTAAATTCTGGTTCAAAAGGTCCAATTGTCATTCTAAAGGTCTCATGACTATTTCCATGATAAGTTGCATTGGAACAAATTATTCCTTGCCCACCTGTATGAATGCGAGCCATTTTAATTGCAACTTCAACGGCCTCAGTTCCACTACAAGCCATTTGAAGTTTCGATAAGTTTTCTGAATGAAGAGAGATTAATTTCTCAGCATAGTCCACTACAACTTCACTGATATAACGACTGTGAACATTTAATTTAGAAGCTTGGTCGTTCAAGGAAGCAATTATTCTCGGGTGACAGTGACCTGCTACAGGTACATTGTTATAAACATCTAAGTATTTCTTTCCTGTTTTATCATAAAGCCATACACCCTCTCCTGACTCAAGGTAGATAGGTTCTTTGTAAAAAAGAGGACTCTCCCCCATAAATTGGGTTCTTTTATTGTCAGGTTTGTTCATGTCAAAAGATTTACCTCAGTTAGTGAAATTAATCTTAGCAATAACAGGAAAATGATCTGAAACCCCTTCCATAGAAGTTGCATCAAAACCTTTTGGTTTAGAAGAGTCTCCATAAGCATTAGTAGAATTTATCAATACATCTATAGAATTAGGTTTAAAACTCACTCCTCGCCCTTTAGAAATTAATATAGCATCCAAAAAAGACCAATCGTCTTTGGGCTTATAATAATAAGTTCCCTTACATTCTATACATCCTTCTTGGTGGGAAACATCCCAAATCTTTGACTGATCCTTAAAATACCCTAATTGAGTTTCTTCTTCTGAAGTTACATTAAAATCCCCCATGGCTACAGCAGGATCATTATGAGACTTAAGTAAACTCTCCAATTGAATGAAAGCATCTTTTCTCATAACAGCATCTAGAAACGGAGCTGGAAAATGGACGCTGTAAACCCTGAGAGTCTTTCCTAAATAGTCTATATGGGCTTCTAGGATAGGCCTTGTATCTCTTGTCGGAAAACCTGGAGAGAATTTTATAAAATGAAGCTTTGTTTTCTTTATAGGAAATTTAGAAATAATGGCACTATCTATACCTCGATAATCCCTACCTTCCAATAAGACGAAATCTATATAACCTAGAGGTTTTAGTTCATTGAATAAATCTTTCAGTACACCAATATTTTCTACTTCTTGGAGGGCAATAATATCTACCCCATCTCCCTCAAAAGAAGATATCACTTTAGTTATATTTAATATTTTTTTCGTTTTTGCTTCCTCACTCCAATCTAGATAAAGACATTCATCTCTCCATTTTTTTACTTGGATTCCTTTGCAATGCCCCTTGTGATAAGAACTCTTCTTAAAAGAAGCGGGTAGAAAAGCTTTATCATCTTTTCCTATGTCATCTTTATTATCAAAGAGGTTTTCTACGTTGTAAGTCATTAAAGATATTTCGTTTCCTAGTACTGGAAAAGAAAAAATTATAAAAAAGAAAATAATTATGGATTTAATTTGCATAATATTCTTTATAAGTAAGCCAGGCTATTCTTTGTAAATTGAGGGCAACATCCTTGTCGAGATCAAAGATATAAGGATTTCCTACTGGAGAGATTTGAAAAACAGATGCAAACATCACACAGGCAGAAAGGTAAGTTCCAGCCTTGCTCGGATGTCTTTTATCAGGATGATATAAGTCAATTTGCGGATATGCTTCCATAGAATTCTTATAAGCTAAACCTACTGGTAGTACCAAAATACCGTTTTTATTTCCTGCAAGCGTATATTCTTTTGATAACTGATCTGTCATCTCAGACTTATCCTTATAGGCCCAAGTCATCATTAATGCAGGCTCTATATTGTTCTTTTTTAGAAGTTCACTGTGCTTAGCTACGTAATCATGAAATAAGTCCTTTCTTTCAGGATGAATTGGGCATTGACTGCAGTCCTGCATAATAGCCATATCAAAACTTTCGAAATCATACTTTTTAAGTATATTTTTTGAGCTAATGGAAAAAGAACCTAAGTTTGGATTTTTAATATAAGAACCAACATCGTGCCAACTCAAAGAGGAACCATTTATAGTAATTAGCCTCATCTTATGACCCTTCCCAAGTTCTTCGTTTGCTCTAATTAGTCTAACTAAGGGGTTATGTACTCCGTTGTTATAGTACATAAAGCTATTTCCAATCATTAAGATGGATTTAGGATTCTGTACTTTTGACTCTTTTATGATTGGGCTTAACGATGAAGCAACTATTGGAAGATGCAATAGCATAACAAGAGTTAAGAAAAGTTTAGTTAATGTCATTTAAAAGCTTTATCTATGTTTACTTTCATTAGTAGAATAACAAAGATAATAAATAGGGAGAAATATAATGAGTACAGTTGATACTGGAACACAAGAATTACTTGCTTCAAAAGAAAATGGCGTAGGAGTATTAACTATGAATAGACCTGAAGCCAGAAATGCTATGTCGGGTGAGATGAATGCCGCTATGCAAGAAATGCTAGCCCAATTTGAAACAGATACGGAGATACGTTGTGTAGTTTTAACAGGAGCTGGTAAAGGATTTTGTGCTGGAGGAGATGTTAAAGGAATGGCTGCTTCTGGTGATGGTACGGTTGGTACAAATACAATAGATTCAGCAATTCATCGACAGAGAGTCCATCAAAGAGCGACTTCAGGAAAACTTTTTAAAATGCCAAAACCTACCTTGGCTTCCTTACCTGGAGCTGCAGCTGGAGCAGGACTTTCTTATGCATTGGCTTGTGATCTAAGGATTATGGCTAGCAACGCTATCCTAACTACTGCTTTTGCAAGGGTTGGTTTTTCTGGAGACTATGGAGGTAGTTACTTTATGACCCAACTAATTGGTTCGGCTAAAGCCAGAGAACTCTATTATCTTTCAGAAAGAGTAAGTGCTGATGAAGCTTTAAATTTGGGTTTAACAAACTGGGTCTGTGAACCTGAGGAACTTGAAGAAAAAACTATGGAGATAGCTTTAAGATTAGCCAATGGTCCTTCCGTAGCATATAGGTATATGAAAGAGAATCTTAACCGAGCAATGTCTGGAGAAGTAGATGATTGCCTTGATTTAGAAGCAACACATCATATCCATTGTGGGCAAACAGAAGATCACAGAAATGCAACTAAGGCTTTTGTAGAAAAGAAAGAACCTGTTTTTAAGGGGAAATAATTATGGCTAATAAAATATCTGAAGATCCAAGGATCGATAAAAGAATTAAAGATGTCTTTGGTCTCATAGAGATCGATGCAGTTATGACTGAGCATGACACAAGAGAAGAAATGATGGCTTTTGAAGAAACGGAAGAAGCTCAGGCAGGTAAAGAAATAATGCATGTAATCAACAACGCACCTCATTATAAGGAAGTTGTTCCTAGCGATGGTCTAAGTACTACAAAAAAGGAGTTTATCTCTGACCCTGATGGGAACACCATTAACATTCAATACATAAGACCTGACACGGAAGAAACTCTACCATGCGTTTATTATATTCACGGAGGCGGGATGGAGATATCTTCATGTTTTGATGAACTTTATCAAGCTTGGGGAAGATGCATAGCAAGACAAAACGTAGCAGTGGCTATGGTGGATTTTAGGAACGCTCGCTGGCCATCTTCAGCTGAAGAAGTTGCTCCTTATCCTGCAGGTCTAAACGACTGCGTGTCTGGACTAAAATGGGTGCACGGCAATACTTCTGAATTAAACATTGATAAAAATAAGATCGTAATTGCAGGAGAAAGTGGAGGAGGAAATCTTACTATAGCAACAACTCTGAGACTAAAACAGGAAGGTCATCTGGATTTAATAACTGGCATGTATCCAATTTGCCCATATATTGCAGGTGCTTGGCCTCTTCCAGAAAATCCTTCTTCTGTAGAAAATGAAGGGCTACTGCTTTCACTGCATACTTCCAGTGGAATCTCTCATGGGGCTATTGTTTATGGCATAGAAGAATTTAATAATAAAAACCCCTTGGCTTGGCCAGGGTTCTGTTCTGTCGAAGATGTAAAAGGCCTTCCCAGAACTTATATTATTGTTAATGAATGTGACCCATTAAGAGATGAAGGGGTCAATTTTTATCGATTACTAAGAGAAGCAGAAGTAGAAGCTCAATGCAGACAAGTAATGGGTACCATACATGGAACTGAGATTTTCTTAGGTTGCATCGAAGTAAGCGATGAAACAGCTTTAAGTTTAGCTAATTTTTGTAGACGTTAACTTATTTCAAATTAAACTTGTCTTGGAGCACCAAAAAATTCCTGGATTAGAGGTTTAAAGCTATCTAAGCTGTCCACTTGGAATTCAGGATCAAAAGCTTGTTGATCCCATTCGTCAGTAAACTCTCTAGCTTTCTCATACCAAGACTCATCAACATATTGTTTCCTAAGATCAGTTGGTTTTCCTTGGTAGTGGTAATAATGTTCTCCTTGAAAGTCCTGATGAGTTCTAATTACGTGATAAGCGTCTTCGCTTACATATGGCTTGATTATCTCAGCACAGATTTCACCGTGTCCAATAACACTAATAACCTTTCCGATATCATGTATTAAGCTGATTAAAACCATTTCATCACTTGCTCCTGCCTTCCTAGCCATGGTGGCCGTTTGCAAACAATGATGAAGTTGGTTAACAGCAAAGCCTCCAGTAAAGCCTTCAAGCTGTTCCAACATTCCTATGATTCTATTTGGCATATCTACTATATGCGGAAGGTGCTCTGCACCTATATGTTCCCAGTCTTCTCTTGTGCCTTCATCCATTCTAGTAAACATAAAACCCCCTATAAATTTTGACCTATTTTTATCTTAATACCATTTCCTATTAAGCACAATGTAAAGCCTTATTTCTTTCTCTGAAAAGATTTTGCTTTCTTTATAGCGTCCTTAACAGTGTATTTCTTACTCAACTCTTCTTGGGTAGACTGTGCAGATAGCTCTCTTACCCTTTCATACTCTCCCTTATCGTAAGCGGTTCTAAATTGTTTGATACTGCCCCATTCGTCCCCTATTCTTCCAGCAGCTCCTAAACCAAACCCCTCTATCGTGGATCCATAAGTTAAAGCTTGTAAGCCAATTCTATGAAGTAATTTAGGACTGGCACTCTCTAACACATCAGGTGCAACTGAGATAACCCAGTTTTCTTGGGTTCTAGTCCATGCCTTTACGTTGCTCATAGTAGCTACGAACCTTTGTTTTTCAGTCTTATTTACCCCCGTTCCATGAAGCATCCTTCCATCAAAAAGCATAATTGTTCCGGCTTTAGCTTCTAAATTTATAGCTGGCGGTAACTTCCCTACTTTACCACCACTACCTGCTTCTATAAGGATTTTATGACTACCAGGAATAACAAGTGTCCCCCCATTTTCTTCATTAATGTCTTGAGGAATATACATAGTGTTAAATAGAGCGGGAGCCTCTTCAGTGATCCAAGGAAGCAAAGGTCCTTGATCAATATGTAGACCTTGAGGATAACCTCCAGGATCAGAACCATTGGAAAGAAAGCTATGACATATCCAGCCCTTACCTAGCGTTTCATCCATAATCTGCTCGATTAAAGGGCCTGCTTGGACTGTATCAGGATTTTGTTCTATACATTTAGCAAAAATTTCTCCTTTGTTAATTAGTGTATTTATGTATTGACCGGAAGGAGTTGGTTGGTCTACTCCGGCTAACTTTTCACCAGCCGCTTGATCCAGCAGTCGATTGAGAAAATTATCACATTGCACCTTAGACATAGCTTCTTCAATTAAACAGAACCCCCACTTTTTAATATCTGCTCTCATTTGTTTTATATCTTTAGTGGCTTTAGGCAAATCAAAATCTTTCCAATAATCGTGTTTTCTAGCTACGGTGGTATCCCAATACATGCCAGTACCCCATTCAAGTGGTTTCTTTATGTCTGGTGGTATTAACCAAGGGTTATTTTCAAAAATAGAACGGAAAGGTTCTCCTGATTTTAAGAAATCACTATAAATATGTTGATCCCTAGGAGAGTTTTCTTCAACGTATTCTTTTGTAAATTCAATCGGCGTTTTCATTAGTAATTAAAAATTATGATCTTTAATGTATCTGTTGCTACTTAATCTATCAAATTTTGTGATCTAGCCATTTCATCTGAAAAAGTTTCTGGGGCTTCATTTAAATGTTCAGACCAATCTTGCCACATATTTTCTTGGGGTGGTTTTGCTCTGTTTTCATCTAAATCCTTTTTTATAAAGTCACCAAGAACTGCGAGTCTCATTTTATTTGAATAATTATGACCTGCCATATGGGCTAAACGATGATGCCAAATAACAACATCACCTTCTGAGCCATAACAATCAACAGGTTTTGTGTCTTCCATTATTTTTTTAATTTCTTTTTCATAAGCTTCTGATTGAATTATCCCCTTATAAGATGGTAGGTGTTCGTAATAAGCTATCCTAGGTTGGTCATATTGCATTTGAAATGTTGGGTAAAGCCTTTTATGTGATCCTGGCCAAACCTTAAAGGCTCCTCCGTTAGGAAGCACATCATCAATTAACCCAACTAGACTAAGGTTAAACGGATGTCCATCGCTGTGAGCAAAATCAGGTTCTTTCTCTTTATCCCCATAAGGAAGTGTCGCATAAATACCTCTCGCTCCTTCATTGTCTAAAGCTGGATCTACAGGACCTCCCGGCCAAGCTGCTCCATGAAGACCCATAGTTTTTCCACCCACTTTTGGTTTAACCAAGGTATCGTTACCTAGGAGCTCTTCTGCTATTTGTTGTAAGGCCTCGGAATAAACAAGATCTATCATTAACTTATTAGTTCCTATAGATCTAAGTTGCCACTTATATCCTTGTCTGAGGTTCGTTACATCTTCTTCCAAATCCTTCTCAATAAAAGGACCAACATGAGTTAAAGGGTCTTCTCGCTTAATATTGCTATCTTCGGGAAGAGAAGCCCAAAGTAAATCACGTGCTTTCTCACATAAATCTGGGTCAAGAACATTAGGGAGTATTAAATATCCATTTGCTTTGAAAAAAGAAAAGTGTTCTGGTTTGAGGATCACTTAACTTGTCTCATTGATAATAAAAAGGTAACCAGAGTAATAGGAAATAGAAGATAAGCTGCTATTTGTCCAGGTGGTATTACAGGTAATGGCTTCATGGTTATCAGAATAATGCCCAATAGCTGATCAATTCCAACAACCAAAAGAAAAATTGGTATTAGAACTCTCCATCTAAAAACTATTAACCAGGCAAAAATAGCTTGAATCAGATGATATTTTCCATACACACCAAAACCAGTAATGATGCTTTGAACAGCTCCTTCGGGGTAAGTATCCAAGGGTAAGCCTGCGATAATCCCTGACCCTCCATCAGGTACAAAATAATGAACTACTCCACGAAAAGTAAACATACAAGACAATAAAACTAGGTAGTAAAGAGAAATCTTAGAACCTAAATAGGCATTATTAGGCTTAGGAAGAATTGTTGACCAATTAAACATGATCTTCTAATGTAACTTAAACCAATAAATCTGAAAAGTCTTAAACCCCTCTAAATTGAGTAAAAATTGACCAAATCTGATAATAATCCTAAAAAATCTAATAGTATTGGAAAGATAATACTATTAGGAATTACGTTAGCTTGTTTCTACTATATTTATACCAGATTAAATGGAGCAGCTCTAAGAGAAGGTCTTTCTTTAATCGAATACATGTTAGTTGTTTTCTCTGCGGTCAACTGGATTCCCTGGCTCTTGATGATGACTGCTTATTGTCTCTTATATTTTTCTATAGACACCTTGATAATAACTAGAGGACTAAATTGGTTTATTAAAGATATAAAATATACAAATATTTTACCTATTCGCGCCAGCGCTTACATAATCTCTATGTTTAATGAGCAAATTGGTAAAGGTGCTATGGCTTATTACCTTAATAGACGCGATCAAGTACCAGGTTGGGAAGTGGCTTCCCTGATGTTATTCATAATGTTTTGTGAAATATTCTATTTATTAGTATGGGCTACTATAGGCTTTACAGTTGGGGGTCAGGACTTACCTGAAGTCTTTGGACTTGTTCAATACATTGCTATAGGTGGTGCTATATTCTTTTCTCTCTGGGTTTTCTTCTTTCGAGGACCTTTATTTCAAGATAACAGAATTAGAAACTTAGAGATCTTTCATGCTTTTAGGTTAGCAAAACTTAGACACTATGGTGCTTTTTTCTTGTTACGATCCCCTTTATTAATTGCAGCTGTATTTGTCTATTCTGCTGCTCTAGGTTTCTTTGGAGTAGAAGTATCTTCAATGACTCTTCTTCCTCTTCTGCCGGTAATATTTTTTGCAGCTACTGTCCCTACCCCAATGCGTGCCGCAGCTATTACTTCTTGGGTAATCCTTTTTCCAGAGAACGAAGGTCAAATGGCAGCTTTTGGGTTTCTCCAACATAACTTCTTCATTTTATTTAATGCCATAATAGGCTTAATGTTCTTACCAAGAGCAAATAAAGAATTATTTGGTGATAAATCAGCTTAAGTGAAATCTTTTTATACCCTTGCTAATTCTTTAAGTTTATTTAGATTGGTTGTTGCTCCAATCTTAGCTTGGATGATTCTTTATAACAGATGGTTTGCTGCCAGCTTTCTATTATTATTAGCTATATTAAGCGATCTATTCGATGGACGTATAGCAAGAAAGAGAAAAGAAGCTAGTCCTTTTGGAGGTTTATTGGACCATTCTTGTGATGCTCTTTTAGTAGCAATTTTGCTATTTATTTTAAACATAACTCATGGCATCCCACTACTTCTTCCACTACTAGTGGTTGGTTCATTTCTACAGTATGTCTTAGACTCTAAAGCATTATCTGGATATAAATTAAGAACAAGTTTCCTAGGTCGCTCTAACGGGATTGCTTACTATGTCTTAGCCAGTATTTGTATATTCTCTGAAGGATTGGGAATTTATATACCAAGCACATTAATAATTATTTTTAGCTGGATTCTTATTGCTTCAACCTTAACTTCAATGTTCGAAAGACTATGGACTTTGCTAAATAAACAAAAATGAAAGAAACGGTACTAATAACAGGAGCTAATGGGAATTTAGGGAAAAAATTTTTACTATCAAAAAGTGGTTTTGAAGTTTGTGCTTTAGTGAGATCTAAAAAAGCCGAGAGTGACTTAATAAATTTCATTACAAAAAACAATATTGAAGGTGTAGAAATAGTTATATGTGATTATCTAGACTTAGAGGAAATGAGAAGACTAGTCAAACCATGTGTATATGTACTCCACTTGGTTGGAATAATTAAAGAGAAAGGAATTAATAACTTTGATCTTGTCCATAAACAAACCACAAGAGTCTTAATAGATGCAATCAAAGGAAGTAACGTAAAAAAAATCTGCTATATCAGCTTACTAGGCTCTAGTGAAAGGTCTAAAAATGCTTGCTTTTCTTCTAGAGGTATTGCTGAAAAACTTTTTTTAAATTCAGGCATACCGAGCTTATTACTTCAAGTTCCTATGGTTTTAGGGGAAGATGATTATGCTAGTTATGCTCTAAAAAAGAATGCTCTTTCCAAGTTAAATTTTACTTTTAGAAAATCTAGTCTAGAGCAACCTATTTATGCAGGAGACATAATTAAGGCCATAGAAATAGATGTAACAAAATGTTTAAAAGAAGAATCCTCTGTAAATGGAATTAAACTCCTCGCAGGTCCTAATTCTTTAACAAGAGAACAATTGGTCAAAAAAACAGCTGAGTTATTAGAGGTTAAAGTAAAGGTTATCTCTTTACCTATTTTTCTTGGTTACACACTAGCTAGAATTTTTGAAATCTTTACTTCTAACTCTCCTATAAGCAGAGCCATGCTAGGGGTATTAGATCATGATGATTGCATTGATCCATTACCAGGAAGCAAAGAGCTTGGGATAGAACTGACTACACTAGATAAAATGCTTGAAAAAACTATGCGGTCTTAAAGAGAGTAAGGTTAAAAACTTAATCGTTTCTTGGTTCAAGCTCAAAAATCCATAAATCTCCAGAATCAATATTACTTTGAGAAACTGGAAATCCTCCCGCATATTTGCGGCTTAATTCTGCTAATACAGCATTTAGAATCTCACCTTCTTCGATTCTAACCATGTTTCTTTTATAAAGCTTTCCGTCTACTCTCAAAAGTGCCCTGCCATCTTCCTCAGCTTCCATAGGCCAATGCTTCCAAATTTTACCCATAGTGCTATTCATATAACCCGAAGGTATAAAAATTCTTCCCTCAGCTTCCATAATAAAAGTAGTGCGAGATCTAGGAGGATCTAATAACTGAAATTGCACTATAGGATAATCTTTTAAAAAGCTCCAATCTGGCTCCTCTCCCACTTGCATCTCTCCTGTTTTAAAGGGTCCTGCTGTTACCATTTCTATTGGGGGTCCATTACCAATGGGGCCGTCACTGAATCTAGCAACTACAAATATTGAAATCACTACTAAAACTACAAGAGCAACTAAAGTGCCTATTGCTTTAAGTAAAAAGAGAAAAAATCTTTTCATATTTCTAATACTGGCACAAAAAATTACCTATTAAAAGCTGCTCTAGAATTAATTCTATTTTTTTAAATCTAAACGCAGAAAATATCTAGGAGGAAAGCCAGTTAATATTCTGAAGAATAAAGGGTGAGCATGCTCTTTCATGAGAAGATCATGCTCTTCACCTTCAACAGGAATAGCTAAATACAAACTTTTTTTACCCTTATATAAGACTTCTACATTGGGATTAGACTTAGCCTGCCTATACCAAGAACGAGGCCAATGGTTAGCTGAAACATATAGCTTTCCATTGTTGTTTACAGCTGAAAGTACTCTATCCTTAGGATGGCCATTATCCATGGTAGTTATTACAAGACTATTAGTGTTTGTTGGTTGTGAGTAACCTAGCCAAGACTCAAATACGACAACTAAACCAATATAAATAAGAGCCAAGCTTATTAGGGTAATTCTCAAAATCTTCATTTAAAACTATTTAGGTCAATATTAGTCAACGCCATAAACTTTAAGATTAATATCTCCTGTTACGAGATCAATAGTGCCCTGCACATAGTTTATTCCGTCTGTAACGCTGTCTAGTGATTTTATAGAGATTATTTTTCCATCGATTGTCCAAACTCCTCTAAGAATACCACGAGCTAAAACTCCATCAGCACTAATTCCTCTGCCGTGTCCGGTCCAAGTACCTGAACCTTCAATACCAGGGTTAGATGTTAGATGATAGGAAACATAAACTTTACCGTACTGTCCCACTTCAGGACTTGAAGCATTTATAGTGCTTTCATTTTCACCTACTGTAATAGAGTCAATTTTGAATTTAGCATCAAAATGTTCTCCGCTTACTTCGAAGGTATAAGCTGATGTTGCTATAAGGGTTAATAGCATACTAATAAAATATTTTTTCATTTTTCTCCTTTAATCAGTTAATACAACTAACTATATCAAAGTAGTTACCAATTCACATTTTATTAAAGTATTTGAGTTTTTTTTTAAGTTCATCGCTAAGCTGCATAAATATTTTATCAAGCTCATCTAAATCTTTTTCCATTAGCAAAATATAAGTATTGAACTTCTGAATATACTCAATATCCTCTTCTTTTATTTTTGGAGCTCCTATTTTGTGTATTTCTTGAATGATTTCTAAACATTCTTCAACGAGTAGTCTTTTGTCTATAAGAGTCATATTAATTGGTGGGTCTGGGAAGACTCGAACTTCCGACCTCACCCTTATCAGGGGTGCGCTCTAAACCGACTGAGCTACAGACCCACTTACGTGGAGGGCGCATATTACAATGAATAGGTTAGTTGCGTAAGGTTTTTACTATCCAGATTATTGGTCCTGAAATTAAATATAAAAGCGCACAAGATAGAAGAACCAAAGGAGGATCAAGAGAAATAAGTGCAAAAATAAAGACCACCATGAGTATTGAGAAGAACGGAACCCTCCTCTTCATGTCAATTTCTTTAAAACTGTAGTAGGGAACATTAATAACCATTAGGATTGATACTAGCCCAGTTAAAATTGCACTTATAACTGTAAGGAGATAATTTAAGCTATCCCCTTCTAAGCCCAAAGAACTCATAGTCCAAACGTAATAAGCTATAACCGCTGCAGCAACAGGACTCGGCAGCCCTTTAAAGAATTTATCTTCTGTTCCTATATTGGCATTAAAACGAGCTAATCTCAAAGCAGCAGCAGCTACAAATAAAAACGAAAAAACCCATCCAGCTTGACCTAAAGAAGACAATCCCCAAAGGAAAATACAGATAGAAGGAGCTAAACCAAAAGAGATGACATCGCACAAGCTATCGTACTGTGCTCCAAAATTGCTTTCTGCTTTAGCAAGTCTTGCTACTCTGCCATCTAGGCCATCAAACATTTGGGCTACAAAAACTGCAGCCCCCGCAAAAATAAAATTTCCTTCTATAGAAGAAATAATTGAAAAGAAACCTGCAAATAATGCAGCCGTTGTTAATAAATTAGGAAGAAGATAAATGCCTCTTCTTCTTACTTTCTTGCCGCCTTCAGAGACGACTTCTTCATGTTCGTCATATAGATCAAGATTGTCGGGTTTCTTTTTCACTTATTTTAATTCTTTGACTTATCAACTAATTTATTTTTAGCAATCCAAGGCATCATACCTCTTAGCTCTCTTCCTACTTCTTCTATGGGATGAGAAGATGCTTGATCTCTATACTTTTTCATTTCAGGACCACCCTTCCCATCATTGCTTTGTCTGCAATCTGCCATAAATTTTTCTGCAAACTCTCCAGACTGGATATTTTTAAGAATAGACCTCATTTCATCTTTTGTTTCCTCTGTAATGACCCTAGGTCCACTAGTGTAATCACCGAATTCAGCTGTATTTGATATGCTATATCTCATATTTTGCAACCCATCTTCATAAATGAGGTCAACTATAAGTTTAACTTCATGAAGACATTCGAAATAAGCCATTTCAGGGGGATAGCCAGCTTCTACTAAAACCTCATAACCAGCTTGTATTAAAGAGGTTAAACCTCCGCATAAAACAGCTTGTTCTCCGAATAAATCAGTTTCTGTTTCATCTTTAAAGTTTGTTTCTATTATCCCTGCTCTTCCAGAACCAATAGCTGAAGCATACGCTAGCGCTACATCCTTAGCTTTACCTGAAATATCTTTATGAATGGCTATCAAACATGGCACTCCAGCCCCCTCAACATATTGAGATCTAACCGTATGACCTGGTCCTTTAGGGGCAATCATTACCACATCTAAATCATCTCTAGGCACTATCATCTTAAAATGAATATTGAAACCATGAGCAAAAGCAAGAACAGCCCCTTGTTTTATATTTTCATTTATTTCAGCTGTATAAGTAGAAGACTGAAGTTCATCGGGCATTAAAATCATCACTAGATCTGCTTCCTTTACAGCCTCCTTTACTTCTTTTACTTCAAAACCTGCTTTTACAGCCTTGTCCCAAGAAGAGGAATCTTTTCTTAATGCTACAGTTGTACTTATTCCAGAATCTTTAAGGTTGTTAGCATGGGCATGCCCTTGAGATCCATATCCAACAATAACTATATGCTTATCTTGCAATTCAGAAGGATTGGAATCTTTATCGTAATAAATTTGCATTTGTCTTCTCCAAATTTAAATATTTAGTGTTTTTGAAGTTGAAGATAAACCTGATAACCCTGTTCTTACAACTTCTAAAGGATTAACTTTCTCTAAAATTGAAATTATATTGTCTACCTCTTCAGAGGTTCCTACGAACTGTGCGTTTAGGAGCTCTTGGCTTTTAAATAAAATTATACCGCCTAAATTATCTACCTCAGACTCTACATCTTTACCAGAAGGTAGCTTAATTAATAAAAGCTCTCTTCCAATATATTCTTCTTGAGATAAATCTAACACTTTAACGACATCAATAAGTTTATTTAGCTGTTTGGTAATCTGCTCTACCACTTTAGAATCGCCTTCTGTTGTCATGGTTAATCTAGAAAGAGAAGGGTCTTCAGTGGGGGCAACTATTAAAGATTCTATGTTGTAGCCTCTTTGCGAGAATAACCCTACTACCCGAGACAAAGCACCCGGTTGATTCTCCATTAATAAAGCTACAACTCTTTTCATTCCCAAGTTTTAGTATTTTTATCCAGCCACATCGAATCCAGTGCCATTCCTGCTTCTAGCATGGGATAAACATGTTCATCTTGATCAACTATCACATCAAGAAAAACAAGTTTATCTTTAAGACTAAAAGTTTCTTTCATACATGACTCTAAATCTGAAAGTTGGTCTACTTTTATGCCTACATGTCCAAAAGATTCTGTTAATTTAATGAAATCAGGCAACGAGTCTTCATAAGTACTTTCTGAAAGCCTCCCTCCATACTGCATATCCTGCCATTGCTTAACCATACCTAAAGCAGAGTTATTGACATTGATGATTTTGATTGGCAGGTTGTACTGAAGACAAGTTGAAAGTTCTTGTATGCACATTTGAATACTACCCTCTCCCGTAACACATGCTACAGAGGCCTTTGGAAATGCGAACTGAACGCCCATAGCAGCAGGCAAGCCAAATCCCATTGTTCCGAGACCCCCTGAATTTATCCATTTTCTAGGTTGATCAAAAAAGTAGTACTGAGCTGCGAACATTTGATGTTGGCCTACATCAGAAGTGATATAGGCTTCTCCTTCAGTCTCCTTGTACAAAGACTGAATAACTTGTTGAGGTAATATTTTCCCACTCTTTGAGGGCTTATTTATCATGTCATGATCTAAACCATGGTTTTTTCTCCAATCTGCTATTTGATCTAACCAAGGTCTAACTTTGGCTTGGTCTATCTTGGCTTTATTCTT
>MDSY01122148.1_pt1 | contig 34416 bp, 28 predicted proteins | sample 811131 | NCBI WGS metagenome assembly MDSY01 (sample SAMN05326643, study PRJNA326480) | marine metagenome | isolation source: seawater | place: Atlantic Ocean: South West | collected 2010 | reverse complement strand
CGAAGTCAATCCATTGAAAGCTTTCCTATTTATTGCTCTGTTCTTCACCGTGTTAATTTCATACGGCCAGACGCTTATTTCTGATAAATTACAGCAAGAAAAAACATCTTATTTGTGTGACCTGCTGTTGAGTGAGGATATGTCAAGTGATTTAGCTCAATTAAAGAATTCAATCCTAAGAACACATCCTTCGCCTTTCTATAATTGTTCAGATAGTATATTTAATGCTGCCTATGATCAAGCGATTTATTTGGTTACAAAGTCAAAAACAGTTTTAGAGTTTGCGCAAATTATAAATGGATTTACAAGGGTTCTTGAGGATTCGCATACAGCGTTAAATCCAAGAGAATTGTTGCGTCTAGGATCGAAAAAAAGAAAAATATCACCTTTTCATTTAAAAGAGATAAGCGAAAAGTTTTATCTAACAAAAATTCTTGATAATGCCATTCCTCTTGGAGCAGAGGTGCTCGCTGTGAATAAACAATCCGTGAATGAGCTCTATATACTTACAGAGACCTTGGCTCCGTCTGAAGGCCCCGCAAAGTCTGCCCGTAAAGAGCTGATTGAAATCATGATGGGTCTCGTGTTTAATTTGTTCAATGAAAGTACTGCGCATCAAGTTGAAATGACGTATGTACATTTTGGCGATACACTTACGCGTATCATTCCATCCATTAAGGTCAGTCAATATTTCCGTCGAAATAGCTGGGATAAAAAAAATGATTTAGAATTTAGGATTTCAGATAGTCTTGCCTATTTAGGGTTGAAGTCTTTTGAATCACGACGAGAAAGGAAGTACAAACGTGGGATTAATTCTTTTTTTAAGAAAGTAGAGCGCAAAGGAATTTCGCATGTAGTTATAGATGTTAGAGGGAACCGAGGAGGGTATGTTCTTTTATTAGAGCATGTTTTGAGTTATATAAATGCTCAAGAAAAAACGTTCGATTTAAATTACTTGTACAAGAGGAGTAAACTTGATCGTTTTGAAACCTTATCTCGACTTAAAAAGATTGACTTTGTGAAAAAAGCAATCCGGGTATACCCTCAAGGAATGATCAGTAAAGAGTACGATTTTTATAAGAGTCCTATGGGCTCAATGAGTGCTATTTTGTATCAAAAGCAGCTCAGAAACCCATTTGATTTAACCTATACAGGAAAATGCACCTTAATCACTGACGGTCTTTCTATGTCCGCCTCAGTGCTGCTTGCTTCATGGTTTAAGGACCACAATAGAGGTCAATTATTTGGGACGCCATGTTTTGGTTCTATGCAGGGGACTCATGGAAATACAGCAAGAATAGTCCTGGAAAATTCAGGTATTCCAATTACTATTTCTACACTTAAGTTGAGTGCAATAGAGCAGGAGCTTATTGAAATTTTACCAGACCAAAAAATTCAATACAACGTAGATGATTTAATTTGGGGTAGAGACCCTTTTACTGAGCACTTGAAGGATTTAAAAAACGACTAACCCTTTCCAATGGATTAAGCGTTTTTACCTCATAGTGAGTGAGAATATTATTGTTTCCAACTCGCTCTTTGAGCCATGAAACGATTCTTGTTTCATCTTCTGCATTCAATGGGTTTTCAAGTTTTATGTGGACAAGCCAAACTTCAAGGATTGCAGAGTCGGTATATTCTATACTCGGTTGCATAGATAGGGAGTAAACAGAAGCATATTGTGCTTTTAGTTCTTTAAATATTTTGCTGCTCAGTATATTTATCTCGTGGATACTATCTAGCTTTTGGTGCGCTGTTTCAAGCGTTTCTTCCACTTCTTGAAGTCTCTGCTCTTTTGAGAGCAACTCTGCGGCTAATGGGTTAATTTCATCCTCTTCTTTTTTTCCAAAACCAATTTGGATATCTATTTCAGATTGTTCAAGATCGAAGTCTCTCAAGTTTTTCTCAAGTGTTTTGATTTCTTCTTTCGAAATGTTTTCCCCGCCATAAATAAGCGTGATAATTTCTTCTGAAGCATTGATTTCATGATCGAGAAGAAAGCTATTCTTTGTTGGGTGTTTGGCAATTTCACTTTTGACAAAGCGCAAGGCTTTTTGAGAATATCGATCTTGCTGCACCATAGTATAACCAAAGTAAATACTTGGTATAATTGTTAGAAGGGTAATGAATAAAATAATTCGGTTTGTTCGTTTGGAAAGCTTTTCGTCAAGTTGTTGCTTTTGTGGAAATTTTAAAAGCCGAGCCGTCAGCAAGGTGGCCAACGAAATGAATACCGTATTAATGAAAAACAAATAAAATGCACCAAAGAAGTAGGTCCATTGTAGGGTCGCAAGGCCATAACCAGCCGTACACAATGGTGGCATCAAGGCTGTCGCAATTGCAACTCCTGGAATCACATTCCCCTTCATTTTACTCGCGATCGCTACAATACCGGCAAGTCCACCAAAAAAAGCAATAAGTACATCGTAAATATTAGGTGAGGTTCGTGCCAACATCTCAGTTTGTGCGACATGAATTGGGGTAAGTGCAAAGTAAAGGGTGGATGCGACGATTGCAACAATGCCGGCAAACAAGTAGTTATACAACGCTTTCTTAAGTAGACCTATGTCGGAGGTTGCAATCCCAAACCCAAGGCCAATTATTGGCCCCATAAGAGGAGAAACAAGCATAGCGCCAATGACAACGGCAGTAGAATTTACATTTAAACCCAAAGAACAAATTAAAATGGCAAATACTAAAATCCAGAGGTTGGTGCCCTTAAATACAACTCCACTGTCTATGTTCTCTGCAATAATATGAAAATCTTCTTTCTCTTGATTCAAGCGAAAGCTGTCGACCATATTTGTAATGAAACTAAAAATCCTCTGCATAAATTTCTTTAAAGCCAAAACGAAAGTTTCGGTACTTAACTAAGATACGTTATTTTTCAAAAATTGTTTCCTCTAAACCCACCCGAGGGTAAACAAAGCGACGATCACAAGGTATCGTAAAAACTTTCCGATCAAAATAAAAGAGAAGCTTGTAATCCATGGCGCCCTGAAAAAGCCCAATGAAATAGCCATGACGTCACCAATAAATGGCAGCCAGCTAAGGAGACCGAGCCAATGTCCATATTTTTGAACTTTATTTCTCCAGCGAAATATTTTGTCATGAGGCACCTTTAATTGCTTTAACCATTTGGGATTACCGAGCCGACCAATGATATAATTAAACCAACCTCCAGCGGCATTTCCTATTGTTGCATAAAACAAAGTGATCCAAGGGTCATATCCGAAGACAAGCATACTTACCAAAAACACCTCCGAGGTTATGGGTAAAATAGTTGCTGCTAGGAAACTAGTAATCAACAACCCAAGGTATCCAATTTCAAACTCCATCATAAAAAAAGCCGGCATTTGCCGGCTTTACTGTTGTGTTTTTTTATTAGTCTATTGAACAATCATTTTTCTTGAGAATGATGTTGTTCCGCTCGACAATGTAACGGTGTAAATACCGCTAGAAAGTTGCTTTGTGTCAAGATATATTTTATTCTCTCCTTGATGTAAATTTTTGCTTTCTGAACCAACAAGTTTTCCTGAAACATCTAGGATGTTCATAGACATGTTTTTCGCATTATTCATAAATACGTTCAACGTGCCCTCTCCTGAGATTGGATTCGGAACTATATTACCAACTGAAAAGGCAGTATTATTCTCTTCTATTCCAATTGTTGGATCAAAATTTAATCTTACGTACGGTGTTCCAGTTTGGTAATACCACGTGTTATCTGCAAGGTCTAAAAAGAAAGACGTTTGAGGCTCAGATGTTCCGGCTGTTGACACCCTTAAACCTTCGCCAAATGAACCTATAACGGCTAAGTAAGTTGTATTAGCAATTACGTTAACTGGACTTAATAAAGGAACTGTTAAGCTCGTGTTTTGCATTTGCTGCGTAAGCGTTAATACATCAGACTCCATCTCATAAATAAAATCACCGGTGGTCACATCCACTGAGTATAGTTTTACATAAAACTCCGTTCCCAGCTGTGCGCCATTTGTCCCTCCTGGTATTCTTATGTCAATGGCTTTTAGCGTTTGGTCTGCCCAGATATCAAATAAATTACCAGCTTCAAATCCGTCTACTCCATTTGTCGTACTTCCACCTGGAGACCCATTGTCACGCGCATAAATAAAGTCATTCACGGCAAAACTGATATCATCTATTTCGTTGTTTCCTGGTACATCGTCAGTGGAGTCTGAGCTAATTGTTTGAACAATCGTATAATTGCCGTTCGCATCAGGAGTGAAAGGCGTACTGAGTGTCAGAATTGCTGTATCCAACGAAATGATTTCAGCAGGGTCACTTGAACCTACAAATGCTCCTCCGTTGATATCCGCATTCAATGTAACATTGGTTTGTGTATTCGCACCACCATTAAAGACAGCAACCTCAAAATCTATTGGAGCAACTTGTGTCAATGGAATTTGATAGTAATTCAAACCTTCCGTTCCCCAATACGTTTCTGTAATTTCAAGATCATTTCCTGGATTTGTAACTAAGCGCACATCGTCAATATACCATCCGTAGGCTATCCAAACATTAGGATTATCAGCAACATTCGGGAAATTAGTTGTCCAGCTAAATTGAATCCAAATTGGAGCACTGTTAGCTTCAAGTATCGGAGCTAAATTAATTTGCTTTAGGTCTGGATTGTCGTATGCAGCACCACCTGACGCCGATAAAACCGGAATGTCATTGTTGTCTCCTACAGGTGTAAATGTTACTCCATCTGTACTGTACAAAATTTGTTGAAGGTCGTTAAATCTCGCCCCATATTGTTCGAATTCCAGTGTGATTTCGTTTGTTCCGGCCAATGAAGTTATATCAATTGGGTAAGCTGTAGTCATTGTGTAAACAACGTCGAGAGCCTGGGATGCTACTGTTGGAGCGGGATCTCCATTTACTAGTTCTGCATAGTTTCCCCCAGAGGTGGAATTAATTCCATTTGCTGAAAACCATCCATCAGAAACAGCATTGATATTCCAACCATATTCAACACCTTGCTGGCCCATGTTATCAAGTATCCATGTGGTGTCATCTGAGAAATCATTGGACCAAATAGTGATGCCCTCATCCTTGAGGTGTTCAATATTTAGAGCAGGTTTTTCTGTTCCAATGAGCTCATCGAGAGAAGCTATTCTTGGTGCTTTTTGCGACCAAGTGATACCCGTGGTAAGAACCAAGCAGGAGATAAGTAGTAGATTTTTCATGTAATTGATTTATGGAGCTAAATATACAAAACTCTTAACAAATCTTAGCGGTCTTGTAGAAAAGGCAGCTTTTTTCGGAGGTCAGAAAGTTCATGTGAAGAAAGTTTTCCATGTACGATTCCTTCCGTATTATTTTTATCTAGTGGGTTTTGAATTACACCATTTGGGTCGACAATCAAGCTGCTACCATTATATTCAATGTCATTGCCATCAATACCCACTCTATTACAAGCGATGACATAGCATTGGTTTTCTATAGCTCTAGCGTTTAGTAGAGATAACCAGTGGTTGATTCTCTTTTTTGGCCAATTAGCCACATAAAGTAATGCATCATACTTGGCTGTTCCATGCACGTCGTGTTCATTTCTAATCAATTCAGGAAACCTAAGGTCGTAGCATATTTGAAGGTTTAGCTTCCACCCTTTAAAGTTGACAATGACTTCTTTTTGACCACTTGTAAAGGAATCACTTTCGCCACCAAGTCCAAAGCATTTTCGTTTGTCATAGTGCGTCGTTTCACCCTCGTAGATAAAAACACCTCGGTTGAAAACACGTTCATTCTCTTCAATAATTAAGCTTGTGTATATGGCGCAATTTAGTTCTTCGCCTAGAGACTTCAGAAAGTTAATTCCTTCTGAGTACTGTATTGTTTCAGAATGCTTTTGGTGGTTCATGGTAAAGCCGGTATGAAACATTTCGGGAAGTAAAAGAAGGTCAAAGTAATCTTCCTTATTCAATAGGCGCTTGATTTCCGAGAAGTTTTTTTGTTTGTCTTCCCAAACTTGATCGAATTGTAAAATAGCTGCGTTTATATCTTGCATAAAAGTTCAGTGGCTTTTGTTAATGTCTCATTCTCTTTTGCAAAGCAGAATCTTATAACCTTTCTTTTTTCTTCGTGCGCGCTAAAAACAGATATTGGAATTGCCGCTAATTTGAATTGCTCAACGAGTTCACGGCAGAAATCTATATCTGACTCTTGAGAATGGTTTGCATAGGATGCGAGCTGGAAATAAGTTCCTTCACATGGCAATAGTTCAAATTTACTATTTTTCAGTCCTTCTCTGAATAGGTCTCTTTTTTGCCTATAAAAAGCGCCTAAATTTTTTACATTTTGCTGCTCTAAATATTCTGAAAGAACATGTTGGCTCAAACTATTCACCGTGAAGACAAGGTATTGATGTACTTTTTTCAATTCATTCATAAGGTTTTCAGGTGCGACAACATAACCAACCTTCCAACCCGTAATATGAAAGCTTTTTCCAAACGAGGATACGATAATAGTTTTAGGGTGCAAGGCTTCATACAGGTTTGCAGATTCGTGCCTAGATTCAAAGGTAATATGCTCATAGACCTCATCTGAAAGATGGTATAGGTTTTTGTTGACCTGAAGTAAATTTGACAACTCTTGCATGTCAGTTTTACTCCAAATACGACCCGACGGATTATGAGGATTGTTGGTGATGATGAGTTTTGTTTTTTCATTCACAGCATCCTTAATCAAATCCCAATTAGGGAGAAATGTCTCATTTAAGGGTATTCTAACAGGAATGCCCTGACTTAGTGTGATGGGCATAACATAACAATCATAGCTCGGGTCAAGAATGAGCACTTCATCACCGGGTTCAACCAATGCCTGAATACATGTGAAAATCCCTTGTGTTGCTCCTGCAGTAATTAAGATTTCTTTTTGTGGATTGAGCAAACGCCCATATGAGCCATATATAAGCTGTGATATTTCCTCTAGTAGTTTTGGCTCTCCTGCCATAGGTGAATATTGATGAACGCTACCTTTACTTACTTTTTCAATTAGTGAAACAAGTACAGGGTCTACTTCAAAATCCGGAAACCCTTGAGATAAGTTTAGAGCTTTGTGTTCTCGTGCAAGATGCGACATTGTTGAAAAAACACTTATTGGTATGTCGGGTAGTTTAAACATATATCGAAAGTATGAAAATAAAAAAAGGGAGACCGAGGCCTCCCTTTAATTTAGTAATTAACGTGATTAGTTTTTAACAACTCTGAATGTTTTAAAAACATTGTTGTTATAGATTTTCACGAAGTACGTTCCAGTTTCTGAATTTTTCAAATCAACAGATTTGATTTCATTTCCTGTAATGTAGTTTTTGAATGTTTGGATGATTCTACCGTTCAAGTCAGTTACTTCAAGGCTGAAGAATCCTTCAGCTTCATTCGCTTGAATGTTAAAGCTTCCACTTGTTGGGTTAGGATACAACTCAAAGAAGCTTAAATCTGCTTCCATAAGTCCAAGGTAGTCACAGCCTCCATCAACAAACAATAACACAGTTGAGGTATCCGCATCACATACTCCGTTAGAAGTAATGTATTGGTAGTTGTAGCTACCTGGGATGTTGTTCGCTGTAATATCAGGAGAACCAAGGTTGTTCCCTTGTGGATCTATCCAATCTCCACCAAGGTCAATGTTTCCTGATAATGAAGACAATAGGTTATATGGCTCATTCAAACAAACTGAATCAGCACCATCATCACCAGCAGAAGAAGGACCATAAATCACGAGTGTCGCAACTGTTGTATCTGCCGTACATGGCGTTTTAACAACATAAAGGAAATCGTGTGAACCTTCTGGTAAAAACTGGACATCTGCATCTGAACCATTTACAAACGTTTCATTTGCAGGGAAGCTCCAGTAACCGAATGTTTCTCCGGCCGTGATGTATTGGTTAAGATCAACTGTACCGAGTGCTCTGCATATATTTCCACCACCATCAATTCCTGGTTCAACCGTACAAGGTAAAATCTGAATTTGATCTACTACATTCGCTCGACCCCAGTTCGTGGTTGCTTCGAACGCTATCTCCAACTGATCTGTTGTATCAACAATGAAAAGTGTATCAACTGTCCATTCTGGTGTATCATCAGAATAAGAAGCAATTTCAACCCAACTTGCAGTATCTGTATCTCTCATGAATACTTTAGTTGTGTTTTGATCACCTGCCCATTGTTCTTGAGCATATGCAAATACGAGTGCCACACTATCCTGACCCGAAAGGTCTAATCTTGGTGAAGCTAGCTTCGTCACTTCGCCACCTGGCGAGCTAATAAATCTTGCATTCAAGGTGCCTTCATATGAATTAAGCGCCGCACCACCAACACCGGCTCCTGCACCAGTTTGGTATGTCCAATCCGCTTCTAGAACTTCATAAATGTTGTACCAGCAAATTCTCGTATCAGAATCGTCCTCAAATGTTTCTTCAAATGGTACTGTGTAAATTCCGCAATCAGTTGTGAATGAGATTTGAGCCCAATCACCGTCAACGCCAGTTCCACAATCAGCAACTACATAAAAATCATAATCTGTATTTCCTGATAAGTTGTTAATAAATGCAGCAGTGTCTGTTACAGCAACAGAACCAACTTCTTCACCAGTTCCTGGTGTAAATCCAGCTGCTCCGTATTCAACAGTCCATCCTGATTCAGATCCATTAGAAACCCAAGATACATTAACACTTGTATCAGTAAGTTCGTTGATCACTAGGTCAGATGGGCCATCGGCACTTCCTACAGTTAAGAAATAAACACTTGAAGAATCTCCTAAACCGTCAAATACGACTACTTCATAAACTCCCGCACTTAAATCCGTAGGTGCTGCACCAACAGCTCCACCGTTAACAGAGAATGAAAATGGAATCTCTCCACAGGCAATAGAATCAATAACGAATGATCCGTCAGCACCAGTATTACATGTTGCATCTACAGCAGATAAATAAACATTAACGTCAGAGATATTTACACTCACTTCAACGGTTTCTGCACTGTAGCATCCGTTGTTGTTACTTGCGACATAAAAGTCGAAAGTACCTGCTGAATCCGCATCAGGCAAAATAGCTGTACCCACAGACTCAAAAGGAGTTCCGTTACCGATAACAGTACCATTTGATGATGCATCGAACCAAGCTACGTCAATTTGCTCTGTTGCTTCATAACGGATTAAACCATTAAAGACTCTTGGTGAGAAATTACAATTGAAAATTGTACCACCATGACCCTGTATGAAATTAAACCCGGTACTTGCAGCATAAACATCTCCAAGCACAGTACCATTTGTGTAGGCAACACCACCTGTTGATCCGATATGGAAAGAGTACCTTTCACCTGCAGGTATTGTAATATTCACTGGCAAAGGAATGTTTGTATAATCTGGGCCATCCGAAGCAAGTCCTTCTACAGTTCCAACTAAAATCCAACCAGCATCAGTTAGGTTTGCTCCAGGGACTGTTAAATAGTCTTCTGCTCTATAAAAAATAGAAACGTCACCAGTGGTACCTGCATTCATATTTAAAGCAAAGTCCTGGATAGTTGTTTCTTGAACAGCTTCAATAACAAACATTGTTGCTTGAGATCCATTGCCTCCTGCCATTGTCGTTATCAATGAGTCTGTGGATGCAATATCTCCAATAGCTGTAAGTTCTATGCTTGTATCTCCAACACATGCGTAAATTGCTGTATCAGCAACAGGCGATGGTGGAATAGAAGTTTCTAAAGTGACAATTGTAATCTCGATTGGCGAACTGAAAAGAGAATCAGCATCTCGAACAACAATTGAATAGGTTCCCGCCGTAAGGTTGGGAGCAACATCAAATGCACCACTATCAACTTGGAATACGAATGGTGCTGTACCGCACAAAGTATCCAAAATTGCAAATCCACCGTTGGTGTAATCTGTACATGTTTCATCTGTAACACTTAGTGTAACATTCACGTCAGTAATTTGTACCGTAACTTGAGTCGCACTACTTTCGCACCCACCGTTAGACTGCGTTACAAAAAAGTTGTAAGTACCTGTTACTGCAGTGGGCATAACTCCTGTACCAACAGCTTCAAATGGAGAACCATTACCTTCTAGGTTTCCAGCTGTCGCTGCGTCATACCAATTTAAAGGATATGTGCCAGCTGGAATAGTAATACCAATAGCGTCGTTAAAGACCCCGTTATATACAATGTTACCATCTGCATCTGCGAGGTTAAATGATACTTCACCTGTAAAACTACCTGTTGTCCATTCTGCTGTTATTGTTGCTCCTTCTGTAGCTACAAAGTTTGCGGTAGCGTTATCTCCTGTCGCGATTGTTGCATCGGCAAGCGCTACAACACCGTCGACTGAAATAGTAACAGCGTTTCCATTCCATCCATCACCCCACGAGTCAAACATGTTTAATGTATAAACTACTGGAAGACCACTTGGTGTTGCTTCTAATGGAATACTTACAGATCCACTACAATAAGCTAGTAAAGAGTCAGCCGATGGGGGACCAGGAACAACAGTTGAAGGAGTTGATATCTCAATAGCTACTTCTGCACTTTGAAGACCTGTTCCGTCTTCAACAATAACACTATATATCCCTGCCGCTAAATCTGTTGGTGCAGGGCCAAAAGCTCCTCCGTCCACTGAAAAGTTAAAAGGAAGAGAGCCACACTGAATGTTAGAAATGGAGAATGTACCATCTGTATTTCCTATACAAGAAACATCTTGAATGAGGAAGTCTACATTTACGTCTGTAATGTCAACGACAACCTCAGTCGCTACACTTTCAGTACAATTGACTCCAGTTTGAGTAACAAAAAAGCTGTATGAACCTGTTCCAACTGCCAAAGCAGCAATATCGAAAGGTGAACCTGTACCGATATTTGTTCCTCCTGGCGCATCGTACCAGTTTAAGGTATATGTGTCACTAGGAACAACGTAATTAATTGCATCACCAAAAGGCCCGGAATAAACTACAGCTCCTGTTTCATCTTGTATGTCAAAAGAAACCTCACCTGTAAAGCTTCCCGTAACCCAAGTTGCCTCTAGTGTAGATCCTTCAAGAATTGTAAAGGTCGCTGTGCCTAGAGCTCCCCCTGTTATTGTCGCATTTGCAAGAACAACATTTCCGTTCGCTGAAATTGAAATTTCATTTCCGTTCCATCCATCTCCCCAAGAATCATTCATGACAAGCGTATAGGTCACTGACGCAAGGCTTGCAGTTGCCTCAATTGGTATACTCGTGCCACCACCACAAAAGGCGAGGGGACTTACTGCTGAGGGAGCATCACATTGTGCTTTTAAGGACGATAGCCCCAAGAACAACGAAATGCTTAATAGTAGTAATTTTTTCATTTAGTTAAGTTTTTAGATTTGTATTTTAGCGAAAATATGAAATTCTATTGATAGAAATAAATTTACTATAGACAAATTCATGTTAAATTTATTATTTACGTACAACAAATGAATATGGAATCATTAACAAACAAGATTGCACTTGTGTCGGGAAGTTCTCAAGGCATCGGTAAAGAAACGGCAAAGCTTTTCGCACAGCGTGGAGCATCAGTAATTCTTTTGGCAAGAAATAAAGCAAAACTAGAAGGTGTTCTTTCAGAATTATCTGTTATAAATGAGCATCAAAAACATTGTGTTTTGGTTGCTGATTTCTCGAATCCTTCAGAACTACAGAAGGTGATTGAAGAATTTGTTAATCAAGCCAAGAATGGAATTCATATTCTGGTAAATAATACCGGAGGTCCTGCAGGGGGATTAATCAAAGATGCGAAACCCGAGGAGTTCATCAATACTTTTCAGCAACATTTGATTTGTAATCACATATTGTCACAAGCCATTATTCCTGGAATGATAGAGGGCGGATTTGGAAGAATCATAAATGTAATCTCAACTTCAGTTAAGCAACCGCTTAATGGTCTAGGAGTTTCTAATACGGTGCGAGGGGCTGTTGCAAATTGGGGTAAAACTTTAGCCAATGAGCTTGGAGCGTATAATATAACCGTAAACAATGTTCTTCCGGGTGCAACAAATACTTCACGTTTGTCAGATATAGCAAATGTAAAAGCGTCAAAATCGCAAAGTTCAGTAGAGGAAATATACAAGACAATGGCAATGCAAGTTCCTATGCAGCGGATTGCAGAACCTGATGAGGTAGCAAAGGCAATTGCTTTTTTAGCGTCTAATGAAGCAGATTATATCAATGGAATAAATCTACCCGTAGATGGGGGCAGAACAAAATCGTTGTAGATCTAAGCTCTTTTCTTCTTTAAAGAAACTCGGTATGCAACAATAAACGGTATGCCCAAAAGAAGGCATGCTGCTAGGGCATATCCACGAGGAGTCAGGTAAAAAGCTTTTATGTTTACCATATCGATGGGATCATAACCTAAACCTAAAAAGTAAGATAAACTGAGAGGCGCTTCACTTATTTGCTCAGTGCCGTTTATGTTTAATATGATTTCGCCTGGGAACAAATTAATAGGAAACAGGAACAACGGTAAAGCAATTAAGCTAAGACTCAAAATAAAAACCCCTAAAGGTTTCTTGATTTTCAAATTCATAGATTCAAAGATAAGCCTTAATTTTAGGATTGCATGTCAAAATCAGCCAATGGAATTCATATAAACAAGCAGCGATGGAAAATTTTTCTTGCACTAATGGTCCTGATTGTTATTGCAGTTTCCTTATTGCTTTCTAACAGCTTTGTTTCTAAGATTGCGGAACGTGAAAAATCGAAAGCCACGCAATGGGTGGAGGCCATTAAAAAGAAAGGTGAACTGGTTCAGTTATCCAATGCTATTTTTTCTGAGCTAAAAAGAAAAGAAAAACAAAAGATTGATTTGGTTGTGGAGGCTCAAAAAATTCTACTGACCAAGTCTGATCTCTCTAAAAATCAAGACGTCGAGTTTTCTCTTTCCATTATTCAATCAAATACTGAAATACCTGTTGTGCTTTTGACACAAGAAAACACGGTAATGCAACACAGAAATATGGATTCCTTGTTCAGTGGGGCTTTTTCCTCTCGGCAACAGGATTCCATCTGCACTTTTAAAGCTAAGGAGTGGAAGGAAGCTGGGCAGTATCAGCGCATAGAATATTTAGACGGGGAGTTTTTACAGTTCGTTTTTGGAAATTCTTTTGAATTAGAAAGACTTCAACGTCAAAGTAAGCGCTTGATCTCGTCATTTAATGATGAAATAAAAGACAACAAAGCACTTATTCCTGTGATGCTTTGGGATGTCTCCTCCGACACCTTAGAGGCAAGTAATTTGAGCTTGAGTAAGCGCCAAAGTAAATTCTTACGAAGAGAATGGATGCTTGATAATATGCCTTTGACGTTTGATTTTGGAACAGGAAAAAAGAGGCTTTATTTTTCAGATAGTGATGAATTGCTTTATTTACAATGGATTCCAACCATACAGTTCCTGGTTCTTGGTTTGTTGATTCTTCTGGGCTATTTTATTTTTTCCACTTATCGAAAAGCAGAGCAAAAGAGAGTTTGGGCAGGTATGGCAAAGGAAACAGCGCACCAGCTCGGGACACCACTGTCTTCATTAATGGGTTGGCAAGCACATCTCGAAAACCTTAAGGTAGATCCTATGGTCACCAATGAGATGAAAAAGGACCTGGTTCGGCTGGAAAGAATTACAGATCGATTTTCCAAAATAGGTTCGGAAGCCAAGCTGGAGCAAACTGATATTAGCAGCACAATTGAAAATAATCTCGAGTACTTGCGTGCAAGACTATCTAACAAAGTAGAACTCACTTTTCATTCGAGCTTAACACAAGACAAAAGCGTTGCGCACAATGCCTCTCTGATGGATTGGGTGATTGAGAATCTTTGTAAAAATGCGGTGGATGCTATGCAGGGTGTTGGAAAGCTAGAAGTTCATATTTATAAAGAAAAGACAAACATAGTTATTGACTTTGTTGATTCGGGAAAGGGCGTCTCTACCAAAGACCAAAAGGCTATTTTTGAACCTGGATTTTCAACCAAGAAGAGAGGTTGGGGTCTAGGGTTAGCTCTAGTAAAACGCATTATTGAAGAACATCATTCGGGCAAAGTATTTGTTGCTTCATCGAAGATTGGAAAAGGAACAACCTTTCGTATTCTATTACCTACGAATTAAATTCAGACTTTAGATTATCAATAACTTGTTTCACGGAAAGAATTTCTTTCACATGTTCAATTGATGGCCCTGCGCACCAAACTGTTTTGTAGGTCGAAGAAAATGCCGCTTTCTGAAGGCTTTTCATTCCCCTCATAAAAGTCAAGGCTTTAAACCATTTTTTAACCTTTTTATTTTTATTTAAAAAGCTTTCTAAGAAGTTTTGAGTTGTGCCTGTTTTTTCTACGTAAGGAGTTTTAATTACGGTACAGGGTGTCCCAGAAAGTTTTGTGGTTAGCACGATATCCTTTGCGCCATAATTCACACATGCGTCTTTGTAACCTTGAGAAACTGGAGCCTCATGTGTTGCAATAAAAATAGAACCCATGGATACGCCATCGGCCCCTAAATCGAGCATTTCTTTTATGCCTTGTCCATCTCCAATTCCTCCTGCGGAAATAATTGGAAGACTACACTCTTTTTTGAGTGCTGGAATAAGTTCTGAAAATGGTGTTGGTCCAGCATGTCCACCCGCCTCTTTGTTCACAGCTATAATAGCATCCGCGCCAAGTGCTTCGACTTTTCGCGCATATTTAACGTCTACTACATCGCAAAACACCTTTACGCCATATTTCTTGGACATTTCAATTGTTTCCGCTGGAGAACCGAGAGAGGTTATAAAATAAGAGATGCCCTCTTCACAACATGCTTTGAGCTGCTCTTTGTAGAGGAAATTAGATTTATTTACAATTAGATTAATGCCAAATGGGCCTTCTACTTCTTTTTTAATGCGCTTAATTGCGGCCCTTAATTCATCGACAGTTCTATAATTAAGCGCTGGGATAGCACCTGTTATTCCATTGCGAAGGGCTTCAATAATCATTTCCTCATTGGACACTAGAAACATGGGCGCCATGATAACAGGGAAATCAATCTTTAACATTTCACACAAAGAAGCTTTATTTGTCATTACCTTTGATTTGATATTTTCAAAAATAAGCAATATCCAAACCTTATCCTACATGAGTATTAAGCGAAGGATCTTAATATTATTTCTTCTTATACCATTTCTCTCTTTGACTCAAAACAGGAAGGTAGGTATTGAGGATTCCGTCAGATATTCTTTGTCAATGTCCTATGAGGCTATTGTTGATATGCTCTATTTGTATGAGCCTTTTCTTGAGGTTTCTGTTTTGGGCTATTCTGAATTTGGCCAATCTATTCCTTTGCTAAAAATCTCCAACAAAAGCACGTTTAAGAAAAAACCGGTATTGATCGTTGGTAATTTGCATGCAAGAGAGTTTTACAGTGGCAAATTCGTGCTTAAGTTTTGCGATGAGTTTTTATACTCCTTATTATCAGAAAAAGGCATTTACAAATCCGCCGAATCTCTATTAGAGGAATACGATTTATATATTATTCCTGTGGCAAACCCAGATGGACTCAAAATTGCTCAGGAGGATTGGGAGGGCATCGAATCCTATAGAGCTTCGGTTGATTCAATAAAAAGAATAGGTCCTTATTCTGATTGGAAAGCAAATGGTGTCGGCATTGATCTCAATAATAATTTTGACGATGGAAATTTTGAGGTAAAGCATGGTCATTTATTTGAAGAAGAGCCAGCCTCACAGGGCCATAAAGGTGCTTTTCCTTGCCAAGCAAAAGAAGCCCGCATGATCCAAGACTTTGTGGATACCTTGTTGCCAATAATAACGCTTTCATATCATACGAAGGGAGATGTTTTATTTTGGGCTGACCGTGGAACTCATTCCTATTTTGATGGGCTTGATGAGCGGCTAAATACAAAAGTAGCTAATGCTTGTGGATTTAAAATGGCTAGGGTTTCTCGAAACCCGAGAGAATACGGCGCGGGATTAGAAAATTATATTCGTGCCAAAATCAAAAAAATAGGTGTTTGTGTAGAGCTCTCTCCTCCCAACGATTTGGTGGATCAGCACCCCGCGAATATGTTTAAAAGTTTGGTTTGGGAAAAGTGTAAAAACATGCCTATTCTTTATCTTGAAGAGCTTTCTAGGCTTTACCCGAGGTATAAATATTTGTTTGAACCATAAAGAACATTTGCGCATCCATATCGGATAAATTAGGTGGGTGATTAAATGCTTGCTAACTTTGAGGAGCGTATACATCTAGTTCTAAATGGAATCGATTTTAGCATCTTTATTGGCACCATATAGCGAATATTCCACGCTGAATATCTTGTTGGAAGCTACCGCTATTATTTTTGGATTGCTGAGTGTTTGGTTTTCCAAGAAAAATAATATTTGGGTATACCCGACTGGTATTTTTTCAACCTTGATATTTGTTTACCTGCTCTATAATTGGGGCTTATTAGGTGATATGATGATCAATGCATATTATTTTTCGATGAGTATTTATGGCTGGTATTATTGGACGCGAAAGACAGGAGGTCAAGACCTCAATCCAATTTCTAAAATGAGCCCATCAGAATTTCGACGGGCCCAGGTCTTATTTGTTTTTGCGATTTGCTTTGTGACTTTAGTTTACATCCTCTTTGATAAATGGAACAATATCATTGCCTACATAGATACCTTTACGACGGGTATATTTTTTGTTGGAATGTGGCTTATGGCACGAAGAAAAATTGAAAACTGGTTGTTTTGGATTGTTGGTGATCTTATATCTATACCGCTTTATTATGTTAAGGGATATTCGCTTACAAGCATTCAATATTTAATTTTTACTGTCATTGCAATTGCAGGCTATTATACATGGAAAAAAGAGCTAAATGAGACAGCCTAAAATTGCTTTTACAGGACCTGAGTGTTCTGGTAAATCAACCTTGTCAAAATGGCTTGCCAAAGAGCTTTCGTATGAAATCGTTCAGGAATATGCCAGAGAATATTTAACAGACCATCCTGATTATACAAAGGATGATTTGGATAAAATTGCAGTCGAACAATTTGAAAGGAGTTTGGTTCCAGGCCCTTTAGTTCTGGATACTGAAATGCTGGTAATGAAAATATGGAGTGAGGAGAAGTATCACATTGTTTCTGAGCAGATTTCACAGCTATTAAAACGGCAAGACTTGGATTTTTATTTTCTTTGTAAACCTGATTTTGAATGGATTTCGGATCCTATGAGAGAGAACCCATTGGATAGAGATAGATTATTTCAAATTTACGAGTTCTACCTTGAGAAATTTAACTTTCCTTATTGTGTTCTTTCAGGGACTGAAAACGAAAGAAAGCAAAGAATCAAAGCCACTTTGGCTAATATAGATCTATTATGAAAAAAGTATTCTTCATTATTGTTCTCCTAATTGTCTGTGTACCGATAGCGTATTATTTCAATATGCCTTCTGATAAAAAGAAGCTAGCGGTTATCAACCCAACTGATTTAAATTCAGAAATGGTTGATGTAGAACTCAGGAGTAAAGGGAAAGACCATTATATAGTGGACTTCGAGTTAATTGATCAAGACAACCAAGTATTTAGTTCAAGCAACGTATCTCAAAAAATATGGGTGGTTGAGTATTTCTTTGCTACCTGTAAAGGGATTTGCCCCATTATGAATGAACAAATGAAGCGCGTACAGTCAGCATATTTAGGCGATACGAATGTCGTTCTGCTCAGCTTTACAGTTGACCCTGATTACGATACACCAGAGGTACTAAAGGATTATGCAAATGCTCACGAGGCTCAATCTGGCAAATGGTTTTTTCTTACAGGAAAAAAAGATGTGATTTATACATTGGCGCGCAAATCTTTTTTTCTTTTAAAGCCAGCAGAGGCGGAAAATCAAGGTGATGTGGGTAGTGATTTCATTCATACAAATAACTTTGTACTCATAGATGAAAACAAGCAGATAAGAGGATATTATGATGGAACGAATGTAAATGAAGTTGACGAGCTCATTGAAGATATTTACACCCTTCAAAAGGAATAGATTTCTAAGTAAGCATGGAGCCTTATGAAATTCCCTATCTTTGTTCCCTGAAAGTTCAAATTCCTTTCAAACGTCAATTGTAATGCGTAGAGATAAAAAGAATCAAAAGCCCGATAAAGATGTTTCCAAGCGTGACAAACGCAAGTACATAGAATACCGCCAAAGGGTAAAGAAGGGAGACCCTTTGCCGACTTTTAGCGATGAGGTGAGGCTGAATAAATTCATCTCCAACGCAGGTATTTGTTCTCGCAGAGAGGCCGATGTCCTTATTGCTGCAGGTGTGGTGATGGTCAACGACAAAGTCATTACGGAGCTCGGCTTTAAGGTAAAACCTGAAGATGAAGTAAAATATGACGGGGAAACGATTAAGTCGTACAATAGGCGATATGTTTTATTAAACAAACCCAAAGGTTTTTATTCTACCTTGACTGAGTCAAAGGGAAGAAAGACTGCTATGAGCTTGGTTCAAAAAGCATGCAGAGAAATGCTTTTTCCTGTAGATAAACTGGACAAAGATGCAACAGGCTTATTGCTTTTTACAAATGATACTGATTTATCAAAAAAGTTAAATCACCCTCGTTTTCAATCCAAGAAGTTGTACCATGTTGAATTAAATAAGCCTGTGACCAAAAGTCATTTAAAACAAATGATTGAAGGACTAGATTTAGAGGATGGAAAAACCAAGGTCTTGAATGCAACGCATGTGCAAGACGGAACCTCACGAGAGGTTGGTATAGAAATAAGCTCTGGTAAAAAGCAGGTTATTCATCGTATGTTTGAAGCTATGGGTCTTACGGTTGTGAAATTAGACCGTGTTCGATTTTCAGGACTCACAAAAAAAGACCTTCCTAGAGGAATGTTCCGACATTTATCTGAAAATGAAATTTCATTTTTAAAAATGACCAAGTAATGCGGTTTTTTTATTTTGGAATACTTTTTTCGATTTTATGCTCATGTTCAAATGAGGATTCAAATTCGTTACATCCATATTCTGAATATTTTTATTCGTACGATACGGAGCCAAAAGTATATCGGTATCGAGATATTGTTCATGGATTAGATGAACAGTTCCACAGAGTATATGGCGTTGAAGACTCCGAAGGAAAGCATATCGTAGTGGAAAGATATGTTCAGGATGGTAGGTTGACAGAGGCTTTCAATTTCAATTTAGATTCTCTAAATGTGTTGGACCATATGGTCGTAAACGCTCTAGGTGAAAATGAAAAGGCAACATTATACAATGACCAACTCTTGCCAAAAGCAAAAGGTGAAGCGGCACAATTTACATCAAAGTTTTCGGGTATTACAGACTCTACAGTCTTTTTGATGGATGTAAATAGGCAATTAACCGATACTAAAATGCGAAAAGTACTATCTGATTCTTCTGAATGTATTACCTTAGAGGAGAACGCTATTTATACTTTATTAAACCCATTTACTAAACAAGAAAGTCAACAAACACTGGAACTTGTAACGTATTTCGCAAAAGGATTTGGACTAGTTGAATGGTATGATACCAAGCAAAGAAGTCACTTTCAGCTCGAAGAGATTCTTTCACAGGAAAAATGGATAAAATTAATTTCGGAATGAAAAGGCATTTTTTATTACTGGTAACTTTGTCCGTGTTGTTTTCTGGATTTTCTCAAAGAAGAAACAAACCTAAGCCTAAAAAATCTTTTAATGCCGGGGCCATTTTTTTACAGTGGGGTTATAACCGGGATTTTTACACCAAAAGTGACATCAATTTCACAGGTTCGGGATATGACTTTACACTTCAAGGTTGCCAAGCAGAAGATCGACCTGAAGAGTTTAGTTTTGATAATTATTTTAATATTAAGAATTTAACTATTCCCCAATTCAATCTTAGGATTGGCTATATGATCAAACGAAATTGGGCAATTTCAATAGGGTATGACCATCTTAAATACATATTAAAAGACAATATCCCTTACCAGTTATCGGGAACGATAAATCCAGGAGTTGATTTAGAAACCAATTGGTCTGGAACATATATCAATGAGCCCGTGATTACGCAAGAGGAAACGTTTCATTATGAAAATAGCAATGGGCTAAATTATATTCGTGCTGAAGTTTCGCGCGTCGATCAATGGTATAGAGAAAGAAATTCTGCCTGGTTTGCTTTTTCAACTCTCTTTGGAGTAGGAGCTGGTGCGATACTTTCGATAAACGATTTTACTTTTGCAGGGCGTAAGTCTATGTTTACGCCATCATTATCGGGTATGGCACTTTCATTACATGCGGATACTAGGTTTGAATTTTTTCGGCATTTTTATATTCAGCCAGGTGTGGGCTCCGGCTTAATGCTTCAAAATAATGTGAAAACAAGGCCTGAAGACTATAATTCTAAGGCAAGTCATCAGTTTGGGTATTTAGAGGCTCATATTTTGGTTGGTTGGTTGTTTTATTTGAAACCTATTAATGCGTGCGACGCATGTCCACAATGGTAGAAGTATGAAATATTTAATTGCAGGTCTTGGGAATCCCGGTATGAAATATACGCGAACACGTCACAATATAGGCTTTGAAGTTTTAGATAGATTTGTGAGCGAATCAAGCGCTATTTTTGAAACTGAGCGACATGCAGATATGGCAGAATTGAAGTTTAAGGGAAGGAAGTTGATTCTGATTAAACCAAATACTTTCATGAATCTATCCGGTAAAGCAATTCAATATTGGCTTCAAAAAGAGAAAATTCCAGTTTCGAACCTACTTGTTATAAGTGATGATTTAGCATTGCCATTTGGAACACTTCGCCTTAAAGGGAAGGGGTCTGCTGGTGGACACAATGGATTAAAAGATATTGAGGACATCCTTAACACACAAGGTTACAGTAGATTGAGATTCGGGATTGGCAATGACTACTCTAAGGGGAGACAGTCTGACTTTGTTCTCGGGGAGTGGTCAGAAAAAGAACAGTTGTTATTGTCAGAACGGATTGACCAATCTATAAAATTCATTCAATCTTTTGCTTCAATAGGATTGAATATGACAATGACAGCGCTGAACGGGAAATAAATGATTTGCAACAAATATTAAAAAGAAGGAAAATATGAACTCTTTAAAGCAAAAAAACAAGGGAAAATATAATTGGAACATGGTTATTATCTTAACCTTAATTCCATTAATTGGCTTTTTTGGTACCGGTATTTATGTCTACTATAATGGTATTGTTTGGCAAGAACCTTTATTGCTATTTGTATTTTGGTTTTTGTCAGGTATGGGCATTACCATGGGATACCATAGATTATTTGCTCACAAAGCATACAAGACAAATAATTTTGTCGAATGGGTGCTTATGATATTTGGTTCTATGGCGCTTGAGAACACAATTTTAAAGTGGTGCTCAGACCATAGAATTCATCATACTAAGGCTGAGACAAAAGATGACCCATATTCAATAACAGAAGGATTTTGGCATGCTCATATTGGTTGGATTGTCAAGAATGTTCCTGAAGAAAATAACCGAGTACGCGGTGTTAAGGATTTGACGAAAAAGAGTGCTATAATCTTTCAGAATAAATATTATTTCCGCATCGGAATTTTATTCGGATTCCTTATTCCGTTAATTATTGGTTTTATCTATGGACGACCAATGGGGGCATTTTTGTGGGCTGGGTTTTTAAGGTTGACTATTGTTCACCATGCAACATTCTTTATCAATTCAATGTGCCACTATATAGGTAGAAGAACGCATGATATTAAATCAACTGCACGCGATTCTTGGGTGGTTTCATGGTTTACTTTTGGTGAGGGTTATCACAACTATCACCATAAATTTCAATGGGATTATAGAAATGGTGTAAAGTGGTTTGCCTATGACCCAAGTAAGTGGATCATTAAAGCGCTCTCTTTTATTGGCATAACATATGATTTGAAAAAAGTGAAAGAACATGTTATCATTCAAAACCGTTTTAATAATATTAAACTTCAGTTAACAGAACTATTTAATGTCTCTAACCAAACATTAAAGAATTCTTATCAAAACAGAATAGAACAGCTCAATACTAAATCGGAACGTCTTTTTGACTTATGGTCGGATATGGAAGTCAAGTATGCTGAACAGATGGCCAAAGGGAGATTGAAAAACAAGGAAATAATAAGAGGTCTGATTCAAGAGAGAAAGAGGTATAAAGCACAATTGAATTCAATTCGAATTGATTTACAGGTCATCATGTCTTATATCCAGAAAAGAAGACTTCCGTCAAATTTAGCGTGAAGTTTTAGCAATTAGTCTTTTCAATTAATCAATTCAGGATGACTGATTTTACTACCACTATTTCCTGCTTCGTAGTACAGATAGGAAAATACTTAGTTCCTTTTCAATTAAAAAGCATCTCCAATTGAAAATAAATTAATGTCAATCTTTCAATTTTAAAGCAGGGCAAGGTAAAAGCAATTCGTTTCTCCACCCTGAATGCTATTTGTATAGCGTTAGAATGTCAGCCAGGAGACATCATTGAGTTCGTTAATGACACTACCGATTAACTTTTTCTAAAGACAAGACATCGCTTGTCACTTATGTTGACTTCATTCAACATAAAAGTGATTCTGGTAAAACTTGAGAAAGGCACATCGCGTTTCATTTTATTCATTAGATCCATTTTCCAATTCATATGAAGGCCTAATGATAGAATTTAAACCCTACTCACTTTTAGAAAGTATTTGAGGCCATTATTGGTGGTGATATGCAAATAATAGAAGCCAGGGTTGAGAACGGTGCAATCAATTAAACCGTCTTTAAAAAAGGCAGGCTGAATCGAGCCTTTGCAATCAAATAAGATTGCTTCTTCAATTTCAGCGTCACCCAAATCTATATTTAGTAAACCTGATGTTGGATTCGGAAAAATATTGATTCGGTTATTCTGTGTGGCAATTTCAGCCGTATTTATACCAATTATTGTATTGAAGTCTTGTAATGTACCATTAAAGATATTCAAGTCTACATCACCTTGGATCCCGGAAATATCTCCCCACCATGAATACTGTTTAAATCCCCATTCTTCCCAAGCGCCGATATTTATGGGCGGGTTTAGGTTTTCATCAGGTTGGGCAAACCATAAGCCATATCCATTTAGTGATGGATTAAGATAATTTGCATAGTTCCCATTGATATAAATAAAAGGAGTTATTCCTGTTTGCGTTTCTACTTCAATCATCCATTCTTGTGTCCAGTTACTCAACTCTTCTGAGGTAAAAAGGTCTGTTATTACAATGGCTTGACCTCCTGAATATGGATTCTCTAAGTCGAGCACGGGTGGTAGAAATCCACTTCCAATATAATCCGAGGCTACATTTAAAAAGTTAGCCGCATCTTCCTGAGGAGAGTTGTTGTCGGGCCGGGCAAAGTGGTATGCGCCCATTACAATATTTGCATCAATCCCATTTTCCATATTGTTAAAAAACATTGGGTCCGTATAGGTCATGCCTTCTGTTGCTTTGGCCCATGCGAAAGTGTATCCATCGCCCGCAACTTCTTCCCAGTCCACATTCCCTTGCCAATTGGAAACATCAATTCCAAGTACATCTTGACAAAAGATAAAAGATCCGATTGAAAAGAAAAATAAAAAAAAGAGGATTGTTTTTTTCATGATAAGAGAGGTGTTTAGGTTCTATAAATTTATCTTTTCTACGTCAATTATCCTTAAGAATTTAAGGCCAAAGTGAAAATTATCATCTACAATGTATTCAATGCCTCTATTTATAATGAATTGCGCAGTGTTTTCCAATCCTTGTCAAGGAAAAAACCTTTAATTTTGTACTATGGCTAGAATAAGAATTTCAGAATTGCTCGGAAACGGAGCAAATTTCCTTGGAGAAAAGCTCGAGGTAAAAGGATGGGTGCGTGCTTTCAGAAGCAAAAGATTTGTCCAGCTCAATGATGGTTCCTGTATGGCAAATATTCAAGGAGTAATTGATTTCGATAAGTTTGATGAGCAAGAGCTGCGCTCAATTAGTACTGGAGCAGCCGTGAGCTTATTTGGAACTCTTGTGGAGTCTCAAGGTTCAGGTCAAAGTGTAGAGCTTCAAGTCGAATCCTTTGAAATCATTGGAGCTGCGGATCCGGACGCGGTGCAAAAGACGATTCTTCAGCCTAAAAAACATAGCCTTGATTTATTAAGAGAGCAGGCGCACTTGAGATTTAGGACCAATACTTTTGGAGCTATTTTTCGCATCAGGCATGCAGCATCTTTCGCTATACATAAATTCTTTAATGATAAAGGTTTTAATTATATCCACACGCCTATATTGACTGGTTCAGATGCTGAAGGGGCAGGTGAGATGTTCCGAGTAAGTACATTAGATCCAAAACAACCTCCTTTAGATGAGCAAGGCAATATTGATTACACCAAAGATTTTTTTGGTAAGCAGGTCAATCTTACGGTTTCAGGTCAGTTAGAGGCAGAGCTTGCTGCGCTCGGTTTAGGTCAGGTATACACTTTTGGACCTACTTTTCGCGCAGAAAACTCAAATACTTCTCGTCATCTAGCTGAGTTTTGGATGATCGAACCCGAGGTTGCATTTAACGACCTGTTTGACAATATGGATTTGACAGAAGACTTCTTAAAGTATATCTGTAATTATATTCTTGACAATTGTGCCGAAGACTTAAATTTTCTAGACCAAAGATATACGCAAGAGCAAAACCAAAAACCACAAAATGAACGCAGTCATTTAGGTCTTTTAGAAAGTATTGAGTTTGTGACAAAGAATGCATTCAAGCGCCTTACATACACTGAAGCTATTGATGTCCTGCGTAATTCAAAAGCATATAAAAAGAAAAGGTTTGAGTTTCCCGTAGAATGGGGCGTTGACTTGCAAAGTGAGCATGAGCGGTACTTGGTTGAAAAGGAGTTCAAGTGTCCTGTCATTTTAAGGGATTACCCTGCTGACATAAAGGCCTTCTACATGCGTCAAAATGATGATGGAAAAACTGTAGCGGCTATGGATGTTTTGTTTCCTGGAGTTGGAGAAATTGTTGGGGGTTCTCAGCGAGAGGAACGTTTGGACGTACTACAAGCAAAGTGCAAAGATTTTGATATTGCAGAGGAAGAAATTTGGTGGTATCTGGAGACTAGGAAGTTCGGAACAGTTCCTCATGCTGGATTTGGGATGGGCTTTGAAAGGTTGGTGATGTTTTTGACAGGAATGTCCAATATTCGAGACGTAATTCCTTTTCCACGAGCCCGAGATAATGCTGAGTTTTAGGCATTAAAAAACCGGAAACATGGTTTCCGGTTGATGAAAATAGTATATCCTATTTATATTTCTGAGTACCTTTTGATGGTCCATCTTTTCTTCTACTTGAGGTTCCGCCTTTCATTCTATTCATAAGTTGCTTTTTAAAAGCTATTTCAGCGTCACCAAGCTCAAATACTTTTTTATAGCCAAGCAACTCTCCTATTTTTCTGGAGTACTCTTTTTTAATGTCAAGAAATTTTATCGCACCCTCATGACGGGAGTTTAGCGCATTTTGATAAGACTGATCATCTTGATTTAGGCTATCTGCCTTTAATGCTTTTAGGTCAGCCTTCATTGATTTACGGTGTACTTTTATTTCAGCTTGCATCTCATTGTAGATAGGCCAAAACGCCTCTGCCTCTTCTGTGCTTAGCTCTAGTTTTTTAGAGATAAAGGCAACTTTGGCTTGCTCGATACGCTCAATCCGCTGTTTTTTTTCAGTTTTTTTCGTTTTTTCTTGAGCAAGCAATGTAAAGCTGCTCATCATTAGGCATACAATTAATAAGTGTTTCATGTGTAAGGGTTTAAAAAATTAATAATTCGTTTTCGTCAAAATCATTTAGGTTAATAAAATCTTCATCTAGGTATTCTTCAATGGTTTCTTTTTCTACCTCCTCAGGGATGTACCCGAATACATCTGTGAAAGTACTACTCGTCATTTCTTCCTCTGTAATAGGCGCAGAGGCATCAATGATCTCATCTTCTGAATAATCCTCAATATTACTTTCTACATATTCTATAATTTCGTTTGGGCTGAGCTCAGCGAGATAGCTTTCAAAGCTCTTGGCCTCAGGCGAGGGGACGTTAAATTGCTGGAAAAGAACAAAACCAATCATTAAAACTGCCGCTGCCGCGTATGCAAAAGGAATAAATCGGATTTTAGCAGCGGATTTTGTGCCTATTGACTGGTCTTCATTTTTGGCAATCTGCAAAGCAAGACTAGCAAAGTAATCTTTTTTCGGCATCTTGGTTTCAACCGGCTTTATGTAATCCAATATGTTTCTTTTCTTGTCCATTTAGTTATTAGATGAGTTTAAAGGTGATTGGTTTAATTGCAAGATCAAAAAGTTGGAAATTTTTTCTTTGGCAATATGAAAGCTGGCTTTTAGTGCTCCCTGCGAGGTGCTTGTAATGTCCTGTATTTCTTTATAGCTTAAGTTTTGAAAATATTTAAGCTCAAATACAAGCGCTTGCTTATCAGGTAGTGTCGCTATTCCCTGATTTAAAAGGGAAAGTATTTCGTCTGGTTCTTTTCCCTGGAGTTGCTGAGAGCCTGGAATTAACTCAATAATATTTTGGTCTAATGAGATACTTGACTTTCTTTTTTCTTTATTTAAAAAACTTAGTGCCTCATTGTGTGCGATTCTGTAAAGCCAGGAGTAGAGGGATGATTTCCCTTCAAACTTTGAAAGATTGAGCCATATTTTGATAAAGGATTCTTGTAAAACATCTTTTACAAAAGAATCATTCTTAACGATCTTATATACTTGAGCATAAAGTTTGGGGCCATAAAATACAGCTAGGTCCTGAAAAGCTTTCTCTGCCTTCTGCCCTCCTTTTTGAATTGTATCGCACCACTTCTGATCTTGTTCTTTCATCCTCTATGTATAGGACTCTGTTTTGTCAAAGAGGTTTAATGAATTATATTATTTCTTGTATCGTTAATCTTCTTTTGAAGAAAGAAATGACTGAAACCAATACCCAGAATCCTTGATATTTCTCTTTTGTGTTTTGAAGTCTACATGAATTAGGCCAAACCTTGGTTCGTAGCCTTCACTCCATTCGAAATTATCTGTAAGACTCCATACGAAGTAACCACTTACAGGGGCTCCTTCTTTTTTTGCTTTCAGGACTTGCGCCAAGTAAGCTTCGAAGAAAGCAATTCTTTCAGTGTCATGTACTCTATTGTTTTCAACTTGGTCTTTGAAACAGGTTCCGTTTTCGGTAATGATGATATTCTTAATCTTGTATTTAGAGAACTGCTTGATTACACTGTAAATTCCTTCAGGATAAATCTCAAACTTCATTTCATTCATCGGGACCCCTCTCTTTTCTGCTGAAATTTGTTTGGCCCAAAGAAAAGGAGGGAAGATACTTTTCTTGGTCACAACTCGAAAATAATTTTGTAGTCCAATAAAATCGAATTTAAATTCCAATCGTTTTTCATCTCCGGGTTCAAAGTAGCGCTTTATTCTTTTTAACGCAGGAAGTGCATCTATAGGATAACCTAATCCTAAGGATGGCTCTATGTAGAGTCGGTTTAGTAAGGCATCCATTCTTTTGACTGCACCCATGTCTTTGTATCCAAACAAGGGATCATCTCTGTAAGGGTCAATTTGGGAGCAGCTAAATGTGCTACCTATATTTGCATCGGGGATGTTCTTTCGGATCATTCGTCCGCCATCAGCCATGGCGAGACAGGCATGATGTGTGGCTTTTAGAAATTTATATGGACCTTTTTTGCCTGGTGCATGGTATCCCAGCATATAGCCCAAACCCACAAATGCAGCAGGTTCATTCATGACCATCCAGTTTTTTACTTTCGTGCCAAACTCTTTCGTGCAGAAGGAAACATAATCATTGAACCAATCTAATATTTCTCTGTTGGTCCACCCTCCTTGATCTTCGAGCACTTGGGGCAGGTCCCAATGGTAGAGCGTAATCCATGGTTCAATTCCGTTGGCAAGACATTCATCAATTACCTGGTGGTAAAATTCAACTCCTTTTATGTTTATTTTCCCAGTCCCTTCTGGAAATATTCTTGACCATGATAGAGAAAAGCGAAATACATCAAACCCCATTTTTTTGAGCAGGGCAATGTCTTCTTTGTACTTGTGATAGAAGTCACTTGCGACATCTCCATTCTCTTGATTATGGATCTTTCCTTTTTTGTGTGAAAAGGTATCCCATATTGAAGGACCTTTACCATCAACATTCCAGGCTCCCTCAACTTGATAGGATGCGCATGCTGCTCCCCATTTAAATTCTGGGCCAAAATGACTTGCATTGAAAGAGTTAGTGTCTTTTATTTCTTGTGCATAAGAAATACTCTCTGCTTGCAAAAAGAAAAGAGATCCAAGAATATATAACGATTGTTTTGGCCTAATGAATTTCAGTATATAATCTTTAATTCTATACATAGCTATTCGGTTGATTTTAAAACCTTTGTCATTAAAATAGCCATTCGTATTGGTTTCATTTGTGTATATTTAGCACACAAAATTAAAAATAAACTAGATGAAAAAAATAATCTTATTAACAGTAGTAATTCTTATTTCCACGGTTTGTATGAGCCAATCAATTGAAATTGAGGGTGTAAGTGGGTATAAATTCAGTGGGGTACGTCCAATTCTTGACGATAAAGGAGAATCGGTCTCTGGGTATTATACTTATTATTTGATTGATAAAGGGGCTAAAGGCATGAGAACGCTCGAGTTTTCTATAATTAACAAGGATGTTTCAAAAGTATCACAGGCACACATTGAGTTGCATAAGTATGCAACTTTGAACAACACTGTTTTTAATGGAAAGAACTTTCTCATTTCTTATGACGACAGAAAAAACAAACAAATCGTTTTTACAACGATTGATTTAGACGGTAATGTTGTTGCAACAAATAACATCTCTGCTGAAAAACGAAGAGCCGCATACAGTGTGGTATATCCAGCTGCAAAAGGAGAAGGTTTTTATGTTGTTCGTCCAGCCTTGGTAAAGAACAGAGTGAGAGGCCATTATATTGAAAAAATCAATAATAATTTAGAAGTTGAATGGTCCGTTGAAGACCTTACTGAAAAAGGTTATATTGGAATAGCCAATCTTGTAAATAATAATAACCGAGTTGTTGTTTGGAGAGAGCACGGAAAGGGGATCAATAAATTGAAGCCTCAAATTGTGTGTTATGATGCAGCATCAGGAGAAACTATTTTTACGCGCGACGGTTTTGACGGAGAAAGTACAATACTTCATAATCAAATCAGAATTGATGATGAGAATAACATTCTAATTGGTGGAGCTTATGTCGCAGGAGAAAAGTATAAGTCAGTTAACAATACAGGTGTTTATCTTTTAAAACTAACTGAGGATGGTGAAGAAGTATTTTATACTAAAGTTGTGACAAAAGAGGAAATCCAACCTATTCTGAAAAAGGTTAGTAAAGGTATTTCTGTAGGAAGTAAAGATAAGATTTGGCTCGAAGATGTTGTGATTGATGGAGATCAAATCGTATTGATTTCTGAGATGTTTAGAAAAAACTTCAATCCAAAGCCTCAAGCATTTCAGGGCCCTAGAGATTTGATTACCGGAAAGTGGATTGGAGATATAGCTTACAGAAATGAACAAGGTAAAGCCCCAAAGGTCACTTTTGAAATCATGGATTTCATATTGTTTAAATTTAATGCGGATGGAGGCCTAGAGGAAATAAAGCCAATACAAAAGGATGGTTACAATAAACTCACGGTATACAATCCGTATTATGGACTTTACGGGATGAGTCTCGCTGCAGTTGTCGAGCGTTTGGGATGGTTTGATTATAACTTCACCTCAACCAATTCCGATGGAGAAAAGTTTATGGTTTGTTCTAATAATGCGGAGGCAAGAAAGCCTCAAGTACTCACCTATGAGCTTAATGGTAGTTTTGCCAAATCAGAGATTAATCTTAAACAAGAGGCAAAAGTTAATTTGGATGATGGTCGCGTAAGCTATTTCAAGGTGATGCGCAACGAAGGCACGAATATCGCTGTTGCTTACTTTCAAAGAAAGCTGAAAAAAATCACAATTAATATTGAATCAGTGGAATAAACTGAGACAAAAAGTACTTAAATATGAAAGGGCGCTTTGCGCCCTTTTTTTGTCTCCCGTAAATAAGCAGAGCTCGATTGTCAAAATTGCTTTAATCTTCCTAATTTTACACTCTTCTTTAACGATATAGTAATGAATAATAAGTATCCTGAATATAAAGGCTTGAACCTACCTGAGATTTCAAAAGAAATACAGGAATCATGGGACCGTGATGCTGTTTTTGAGGCTTCAATGACCTCTCGAGAGGGAGCCAAACCTTTTGTTTTTTTTGAAGGCCCACCGTCTGCCAATGGTATGCCGGGCATTCACCATGTAATGGCACGATCTATTAAGGATATATTTTGTCGTTTTAAAACCCTCAAAGGCTTTCATGTAAAGCGTAAGGCCGGATGGGATACCCATGGTCTTCCTGTTGAGCTTGGTGTGGAAAAAGAGCTCGGAATCACGAAAGAGGATATAGGTAAAAAGATTACTGTTGATGCCTACAATACGGCTTGTAAAAAAGCCGTTATGAAATATACAGACGTTTGGAATGACCTTACAAAAAAAATGGGTTATTGGGTTGATATGGAGGACCCATACGTGACGTATAAGTCCAAATATATGGAATCGGTTTGGTGGCTCATTTCAGAGCTTTATCGCAAAGACTTATTATATAAAGGATATACGATACAACCCTATTCTCCTAAGGCAGGAACGGGGCTTTCTTCTCATGAAATTAACCAGCCAGGATGTTATAAAGATGTAAAGGATACTTCCGCAGTTGCCCAATTTAAGGTCATTGAGACTTCAAAGTCACCATTCCAAGTGGATGGAGAATTGTTCCTTTTGGCATGGACGACTACACCTTGGACCTTACCTTCGAATACAGCGCTAACGGTGGGGGAAAAAATAGAATATGTATGTGTGACAACCTTCAATCAATATACCTTCAAGAGATCCAATGTAGTTTTGGCAAAAAATCTTGTGAACTATCAGTTTTCGAAAGGGTTTTTTGCTGTTGATGCCATCAATGAATTAGATGCTTACGAAAAAGGCGCAAAAAAAATACCTTTTTATATAGGTGAAAGTTGTTTGGGTAAAGATCTGCTTGGACTTCGATATGAGCAGTTGCTTGATTATTGTCTTCCTGCCGAAAACCCAGAAAATGCATTTCAGGTGATTTCGGGTGACTTTGTGACTACAGAGGATGGAACTGGTATTGTGCATACGGCTCCAACATTCGGAGCAGACGATGCGAAAGTTGCCAAAGATGCAGGGGTTCCTCCAATGCTTGTGAGAGATGAGCATGAAAACCTTGTTCCTTTGGTTGATTTTCAAGGCCGTTTTCGCAAGGAAGTTGCTGAATTTGCAGGGATGTATGTCAAAAACGAATATTATCCAGAAGGAGAAGCTCCTGATAAGTCTGCCGATGTAGAAATTTCCGTGAAGCTTAAGGTAGAGAACAGGGCTTTTAAGGTTGAGAAGTATGAGCACAGCTATCCGCACTGCTGGAGGACTGATAAGCCTATTTTGTATTACCCTTTGGACTCATGGTTTATCAAAGTAACAGAGCATAAGGAAAACATGGTTGCTTTGAACAATACCATCAATTGGAAACCAAAATCTACAGGAGCAGGACGTTTTGGAAAGTGGTTAGAAAATGCAAACGATTGGAACCTTTCTCGTTCAAGATTTTGGGGTATACCCATTCCTATTTGGAGAACAGAAGATGGACTCGAACAAAAATGTATTGGCTCTGTAGAAGAGCTTCAAAAAGAATGTCAGCTTGCAGTTGAAGCTGGAGTGATGGCAGAAAACCCACTCAGTAGCTTTACGCCTGGTGACATGTCTGAGGAGAACTATAATCAAATTGACCTGCACAAGCACATTGTAGATTCAATGTTGCTCGTATCTGACTCAGGTAAGCCAATGAAACGAGAGGCCGATCTTATGGATGTTTGGTTTGACTCTGGTTCTATGCCATATGCGCAGTGGCACTACCCTTTTGAAAACAAAGAGAAAATCGAAAACAGCACAGCATATCCTGCTGATTTTATTGCTGAAGGTGTTGACCAGACGAGAGGATGGTTTTATACACTTCATGCCATTTCATCTATGGTTTTTGGAAAAGTAGCATACAAAAATGTAGTATCCAATGGTTTGGTGCTAGACAAAAAAGGTCAAAAGATGTCCAAGCGTTTGGGTAACGGAGTAGATCCTTTTGCAACACTCAGCAAGTATGGCCCAGATGCTACAAGGTGGTATATGATTACCAATGCGCAGCCGTGGGATAATTTAAAGTTTGATATTGAGGGAATCGTAGAGGTACAGCGAAAGTTTTTTGGAACCCTATACAATACTTACTCATTCTTTTCATTGTATGCGAACGTAGATGAATTTGATTATTCGCAAAAAGAGCTTCCGCTTGAGGATAGACCCGAGATCGATCGATGGGTGCTTTCAAAGCTTCACTCATTGGTTCAAAATGTTGATGAAAGTTATTCTTCCTATGAGCCTACTCGGGCAGGTAGAGCGATTCAAGAATTTGTAACCGAACAGCTTTCAAATTGGTATGTTCGCCTTTGCAGAAGAAGGTTTTGGAAGAACGATGACCCTCAAGATAAGATAGCAGCGTATCAAACACTTTATACATGCTTGGAGACCGTTGCAATCATCGCTGCTCCAATCGCTCCTTTCTTTATGGATCGTCTTTATTTAGATTTGAATAAAGGGTCTCAAAGATCAAAATTGGTTTCCGTGCACCTTGCGGATTTCCCAAGTATAAATACTGAAATCATTCAGGAGAAGCTCGAAAATCAAATGGAATTAGCTCAACGTGTTTGTTCGTTGGTGCTCGGTCTACGAAAGAAGGAAAGAATTCGAGTTAGACAGCCTTTGCAAAAGATTATGGTTCCCGTTTTAAACGAGGAAACAAGAAGAAACCTGAGCCATGTGCGTTCTTTGATTTTATCTGAGGTGAATGTAAAAGAGCTTGAAATGATAACAGAAGACAACGAGATATTAGTCAAAAGCATTAAGCCAAACTTCAAGACAATCGGACCTAAGTACGGAAAGCAAATGAAGTCTATTGCGCAATTGATTGCTGGATGGACCACTGAAGATATTGCGGCGTTAGAGTCAAAAGGGCATTGGAATGGTAAAGTGAATGGAGATGATATTCTTTTGGATTTAAGTGATTTCGTAATTAATACGAAGGATATTCCTGGTTGGTTGGTTGCCAATGAGGAGGGACTTACAGTTGCTCTTGATATTTCTATATCAGATGCGTTAAAATCTGAGGGTATTGCGCGAGAACTTGTAAATAGAGTTCAAAATTTGCGTAAGGAAAAAGGTTTGGAAGTGACAGATAGAATTTCACTATTGTTGGATACAAATGAGGTGATACAAGGTGCGATTGAGCGCAATAAGCGTTATGTTGCTGATGAGGTTTTGGCTTCTGACATAAGTTTTGAGAAATTAACCGGAGAGATTCATCTAGAAACTATTGAAGTGGAAAATGATCTAAAAATCAGCTTAGAGAAAAAAGAAGTATAATATTTTATATTTGTAAGTATGTCTGAAAATTCAATATTCGTAATAGATGGTATAGAGGTAGAAGCGGGATCTGGAGCAGAGGTCCGTTGGATTGATCGAGATTTTTTTGAGTTGATCTATCAAGGAAAATCCTTTAAGGGAGAGATCTTAGATAGAGACATTGAAAACAGAAAGCTTCGTTTAAAGCTTAATCACCGTGTATTTGAGCTAAGAAAAAAGTTTGTTCTGGATGAGCTTATTGCAGAGCTCGGTCTTGATAAAGTCAAAGTTAAGCGCCTCAAGGAACTAGGATCTCCCATGCCGGGAAGGATTTTAAATATTCAGGTGCAAGTTGGAGATCATGTCAAAGTTGGAGATCCAATCCTGTCACTCGAAGCCATGAAGATGGAGAATATTTTAAAATCCGATGGTGAAGGAGTTGTTAAACGGGTGGCTATTGAAAAGGAGCAGGTTGTAAATAAAGGCCAGTTACTTATAGAATTTGAATAGATTCACTTTACAGTAATGGATATATTTTGTTCATTTCCATGAGAGAATGATGCTTGAGCGTAACTTGGTGCGCTAAATGTATTTCTTGCGTTATTTGAAAACCCATAAGGCTCTGTGGGAACTCCCAATGCATTTTTATCCAATACCCCATTGCTATTTAGGTCGTGGAAAATGGCAATTGCATAGGTTTTATGAGGTAGTCCTTTAAAAGTGTATTGATGTCTTGTGTTTTGGGACAACGCCACAACTTCTCCTCTAAGCTGCTTGCCGAAAATAGGAAATACCTCCTCAT
>MDSY01080533.1_pt1 | contig 34436 bp, 41 predicted proteins | sample 811131 | NCBI WGS metagenome assembly MDSY01 (sample SAMN05326643, study PRJNA326480) | marine metagenome | isolation source: seawater | place: Atlantic Ocean: South West | collected 2010 | reverse complement strand
GGGATGGGGTGGGGTGGGATAGGGTTAGATTTTGTCCGGGATCGCGCGACGCGGGACAGAGGAGGAAACAGCGTAACTAAATGTGCACGTACTTTGATGGGTTCCCCGGTGTTAACGACGTTCTGTCCGCGAACGAGACCTTCCGTGGTGTCCATAGCAATCGCGCGAACGGTATTCTCCCCAAGATGCTGCGCCACTTCGAGCACGAGCCTGACATCGTGGCCCTCGACTACAAGCGGGAAGCGGAAAGGGGTTGGGTGGGTCAGAAACTGATTGATGTGATGTTGCGAAACAGGTCGGTTTGGCAAAAGCCGTCGAATGATCGCCCGGCGTACCTTCAAGAGCGGACATGATAGCGGGCAGTTCGCCGTCGAACTGCACGTCAACAACGGCACCGATCACCTGGGTCACTCGTCCGCTAGGGGCCGCGTTCGCAGCAGCCGCGGCGGCGAAGCCTCTAGCGAAGGTCGCATCAGGGACGATGGAGCGGCTGGCGATGCCTTTCGTCTGCTGGACAACAAATCCGGAGAACTTGATTCCGGAGCGGGCAACGGGTACCGCGGCGCGAAGCGCTTGCCTGGACAAGCTTCCGGCATTGCGAGAGAAACGCCTCATGATAGCTGGTACGAGATTTCTCGAGGGGTGCGTTGCGACGCCCTGAACTCTGATGGCCGGAAGGCGATGGGGGGTCTATGCGGTTTTTCTGGCGATCGCGGTTTCGCCGATGCCAAAAAAATCCAGGTTCGAAGAAAAGACGCGGCCAACGTTCTTCATTTTGGCAGTCATTCGAGCGCGAGGCTTTCGGCGTTGCTTGAACTGATCGGCCGCCATGAATATCTTTCGCTTCTTCGGCGATATGACACACCTCTGCTCGTAAGTATCGTAGAGGGAATACGACACGTACCATGGCGGGCATCGCCGCTCGGGACGCCGTTTGCGTCCCGAGGGACATCCCCAATAAATCTACCAACGTACCACGAACTCCGTTGACACCCACGTACTTACCTCTTCCTTTCCTTTACCCTCCACCTCCAGTATTTTGGTGTTGTTGCTGAAGATCAACGCCACGAAATCCTGCGCGGGCGTGTCGCTTAAAACCCAGGAGCTGTACCTGCTGGTGTTCGTCACACGATACCTCGATCTGTTTTACAGCTTCATCAGTTTGTACAACACGTGCATGAAGTTGATTTTCATCGGATCCAGCGGGTGCATTATTTGGTACATGCGGAAACACAGAGTGGTGAGCCAGACGTATGACACTGAGCAGGACACGTTCCGGGTGGTGTTTCTCTGCGCGCCGTGTGCGTTTTTAGCGTTACTGATTAACCACGAGTTTTCTGTCACTGAGATTCTGTGGACGTTTTCAATCTACCTCGAAGCCGTCGCGATCCTTCCCCAGCTCGTGCTTCTGCAGCGCACGAAAAACGTGGATACTTTAACTGGAAACTACGTGTTTCTGTTGGGCGGGTACCGAGCCTTGTACCTGTTGAACTGGATCTACCGGTTCATGACTGAACCGGGGTACAGGCAGTGGATCGTGTGGGTATCGGGCGTCGTGCAAACCGCCGTGTACTGCGACTTCTTTTACTATTACCTCAAATCCTGGCACAACAACGAACGGTTAAGCTTGCCGAGCTAGGAGAGGAGTAGTAACTACAGTAGTGCAGTAACTATATAGATACAATTTTAACGGAAGCACCACAAATAGGTCATGAAAGATATAGAATATCACAATACAACGTGTCTTATTCTCCCTCCGCGTCGACTCCCAACCCATACAGAATCCCGCACATGTTGGCGAGTTCGGTTTGCGAAAATTTCGTGCGCGCCAGTTTGAAAAACGCGCACGCCGTTAACAGCGAGTCGGATCCAGCCTGGTGTTGAGGTCCAATCCGGTCAACGTCGTGCTGCTCTGCTAGTTTCGACAAACCCCCGTGGTATCCTTCTTTCTGTTTCATCATGTACTTCATGTCGTATATCCGTGGGAAGTAGAGTCCTAGGAGATGGAAAAATTCAGCCTCCGTGGGGGGGAGGGCTTGGCAAGTCAACAGCTTCAGCAGGTACCCGAAATCGTAACCCGCGTGGAAAGTGACCCACTTCACCTTGTCACTCAATACCACTCCACTGACCATTAATAGCTCGCCGAACCTGTGCACGTCGATTCCGCGCTCCGCGTGCGCTTTGAAATCGATCCCACTGTGTTTTAATAATTCGATACTATCCTGCGCGTACATGTCCTCCTTCAGCGAAAACTCCCGGAAGTTGAACTGCCACATGCAGTAGTGGTTGCCAATCATCGGGAGGTTCCCTTCCGCATCGGTCAACGTCAACCCGAGCTGAATCAGCTTCAACATGTCCACGTTGCATCTGGGGATTGAACGCCAAGAAAGAAAAGGTCAGAAAACGATCGTCGATCAAAGGGGCGGGAAGATTGAGGATGACTGTGACCTTTCGCACCTCAAACTCTGGTACTGGAATTCGGATTGCAGCTTATAGTTTCCCACCGGCCGTGCCACCTGCGGGAAGTTTTGATGGGACGTGAGACGCGGAGTGAGGGGTCAGCGAGGTCACTTGAGGCATTGGGGAGGGACAAAATGAGGGCTGATTCAGTCAGGCACTTACCACTCCGGGAAATTCTGTGTCCATGGCGACGTAGGGGTACTCCCCGATTATGCCACGGATGATCGCCAACTCTTCATCGAGGTTACCCTCCCACACCTCTCTGGTGTGGAGGTTATCGTCCCTCAAGGGGATGTACGACATGTGGGCGGCCGCCCGATGGAGTGCAGAATGCGCGGATTTTACAGGGAAAAAGCCCACTGCAAAACCAGACACAAGCCCCGCTTTTTTCCATTATTTCACTCGCGCGTGTTCGTCGGGGGGATTGGCGGTCCCTCGCCGCGTCGGCCGCGATGCGGATGAAAACCGCTCGTTCGGTGGACGCGTATGAGAAGATCGAGCAGGTTGGCGAGGGGACGTACGGGGAGGTTTTCATGGCCCGTTCACGGGATGATTCAAGTCTAGTCGCCCTGAAGAAGGTGAAGCTTGAAGGGGAAAAAGAGGGCTTTCCGATCACCGCGATTAGGGAGATCAAAATCCTGAAGTCCTTGAACCACAAGAACGTGATTGACATGCGCGAGATCGTGACGAGCAAAAACAAAAGCTCGATATACATGGTGTTCGAGTACATGGACCACGACCTGACTGGCTTGGCGGAACGCCCGGGGATGAAATTCTCGATTCCGCAAATAAAGTGCTACATGCACCAGCTGCTCACCGGTTTGAACTACTGTCACCTGAACAACATCTTACACAGAGATATAAAAGGGGCTAACTTGTTGATTAACAACAATGGGATTCTGAAGCTTGCGGACTTTGGATTAGCAAGGTCGTGCGCACTGGAGAACGCCAAGACCCTGACGAACCGAGTAATAACGCTTTGGTACCGGCCGCCTGAGTTATTGTTAGGCGCCCGCGCGTACGGCCCGGCGGTGGACACGTGGAGCGTGGGGTGCATTTTCGCCGAGCTTTTGCTTGGCAAGCCCATTTTGCAAGGAAAAACAGAGATGGAACAGCTTGATTTGATATTCAAACTGTGCGGCACGCCGACGAAAGACGACGTGTCGGTCGAGATGCAAAACCTGCCATTCGCGAACACGTTTCTGCTCGCCAAAAAACCGTACCAGCGACGCGTGCAGGAAGTCTTCAGAAGACAACCGAAGGTAAGATTGAACAGGGTTTAACCGGTTTTTCGGTGTCGTTGATGATTCCTAATGCATGCCTACTAGGCATATTCCTACGAGGTACTCCACCTTTTGTCCTCCAAACACAAAACTAACCATTCATCTAAACTTTATGACCACAGAGCGCGCGGGATTTGGTGGAGCGCTTTTTGAATTTGGATCCGTCAAAGCGCTTGACCGCGAAGGACGCTTTAGATAGCGACTACTTCTGGGAAGAGCCGCTACCGTGCAAGCCAGGTGATCTTCCAAGGTACGAGCCTTCGCATGAGTTCCAGACACGGAAAAGGAGGCAAGAGGGGAAGCTGCAGGAAGACGCGAAGCGGCAACAGTTGAGCCAAGCGCCGCCACAGGCCGCGCCGTCCGCGGCGTACGGCCATGTCAAGTACGGCGGGTACCGCTCCTCGACGCAGCTCAGCGGTTGGGCGGCGCCCTCGGCGGGGGGCATGACCGCGAAGTGGGCGCAGGCGAAGAAGGAAGGGGAATAGTGAAGGAAAGGAACATTGTAGTAGCAGATGAGAAAATTCATCATTCTCTCCCAATTTATGCGAAAACGCGCGGCAAAAGAAAAGCGCCAGACTCTGTTTTTCTCCCCAGATCCCCTAGGCGCGGGGGCTCTCCATTGTTCTGCTGTTAGAGAAAGCCCGGACATCTGGACCCATGGACATCGCGTCAGTGTACCTTCAAGTGATCAGAAACGTCGTGGATGGCGTGCGGGTACGTCACTCATGTCCTCTCGCGCGCGCGGCTTGACTCCTTCATCGCAACCCTGGCTGACCAAAACGTCGACGCACCTCCCACAGGCGGACTTCAGCACCGAGCAGCTTGACGAGAAAGCGTTGCGAACGCTGGCCACGGTACGTAGAGGTCTTATATAGCCGTATATAGTCACATCATCGAGCACGTCTGACCCCGTTTTCTCGATCTCCCCTTTGCAGCTCTGGGAGCACAAGCTGCTGAACAGCGGGACTTTGAACAGCAATGGGTTTGTGGATGTCAAGAAGGAGGACGGGAACGCCAACGCGATTGACGCGGGGCTGTCGAACGCGCCCGTCGAAACGCCCGCGCTGGCACTCCCGCAACCAGAACAAGGAGTGAAGCGCAAAGCAGAGGAGATGGAAGAGACTGCTGAGGAGTCGGAAAAGCCAGAAGAAGAAGGCCAAGGCGAAAAAGAAACCGAAAAAGGAAAAGAAATACAGAAAACCGAACCAGAAAAAGAAAAGGGCGAGACGTTGAGTTCCGATTCCGACGACGAAGCGCACGGCGCGGGGGTGGGGGTTGACGTGCAATCGGGAAATCTAGTGCTGGCGCAGTTCGACAAAGTGTCGCACACGAAAAATAAGTGGAAGTGTTCCTTGAAAGGGGGCGTCATGACCCTGAACAACAAAGACATGCTTTTCGGGAAAGCCAACGGAGAGTTTACTTGGTAGATTTTTTTGATGACTAATTCACGATTTCTTATTGCAACACTTCATTGTTAATCTCTTTTCGCACTGACCAGCGTGGTGCTGGGCATGAAGTACGTGAACATGAGGAAGCCCATTGTCAGGACGGCTTCCACGACGGGTGTGCCCCACCCGTAAATCGGCCACAGTAAAACTCCGAACGCGACGAATGAGGAAATGCCGAAGAGCGACGACACGGGGAGCGTCCACGCCGCGTCGGTTTCCCACTTCGACCCTCGGCGGTGGAAGTTGTGGTACACAATCAGGTACACCAAAGTTGAAAGGTTTATGGTTAACGAGCCGAGAGCCACGATGAACCAGCCCCTGTAGGTTTGACGAGGAGGAAATAGGTGGGGAGTTTAACGTCAGCTTTTGGATTGACTAGATTTGAATGCGTGGGATGCATCGCTTGCGATTACTCATCGTGGTAACCCCAACCGTACCTGGTGTCTTTGGCCCTCTGGAGCATGATTTGCCCCAGGTTGTTCGTCCCGTCCCCGAACCACACCAGAAACGCGCCCACTACCACCCACAGAAATCGCTCGATCTTCTCGCGGAACAGCTTGCGCTTCTTCGCTCGTTCCTGCTGCGCGATGATATCAACGTGCGCCACGCCAGCGTGTGCGTCGTCTTCCGCGACAAGCTGCTCGTAGCCTGCCATCGCGTTAACTGAATGCGTTTCCGGAATGAAACTAAACGAGAACAAGCGTATACGTGCGCAGAGCTTGACCGGGAGTATTTTCCCAGGGACGTTGAGTGCTGCCTGCGCAGTGCGCTGTGTTTCGATCGAGTCCATTGTTGCCTCAATTCAAATGTGCCAGAAGTTCACAATAATTTGCAATCGAGACACTATTTATCTTTCACGTTTCTTATCATTATTTAAACTGTACGTCGAGAGACGGACGTGTGTGTTGCCGGGGCAACACGCACAACGCCTATCACGTCACCTAACTACTACCTGCCGATCTCTGGTCTATTGTGCATTTATCTAGCGCGAAGAAACCGCGATTTCAGAATCAAAAAATATTGTTCTGATATCTCATTTCCCTCGCGAACTAACTCTACAGCGATCGGAGCTAAACAGCTATCACTTGCGCTATCCGTAGCCTATCAACTTAGTTCTGGGACATGGGGAAGTCAAGCTCCATGGGGCGTTCCCACTGGCTCACCCCAGAGCGGGCGTTGTAGTAGTACACGTACCCTTCAGGGGCGGTGTGTTCCGTCCATCCGCCGCTCTTGTCGCCTCCGCCGCCCATGTCGTCGCCGCCGGGTGCGACGCCCATGGGTTTCGAGTCCATGCCGTAGCCGCCCGGGCCGCGTACACCTTGAGGGCCTTGCCCTTGCCCGGGGTTGCCGAACTGGCCGCCTTGCGAGTTGCCCCAAGGGTTGCCGTCGTTGCCGAAGCCGCCGTTGGGGGCGCCGTAGCCGTTACCGCCGTACCCGTACCCGGCGCCCGGACCGCCGGGGTGGCCGCCCCGGGGGTTGCCGTACCCGTAGCCCTGGCTGGAGCGGGGAGGGCCTCTTTGGGGGGGAGGGGCCTGCCCCCTGGGCACAGCGGACTTCACCTCAACGCGTTTGCCGAGCATGTCGTGGTACCTGTTTTGAAGCACGATCCCAGCGGAGTCTTCCCTTTGAAAAGTGATGAAACCGAACCCGCGCGATTGGTGGTTGTGCGGATCGCGCATCACCAAGACCTCCACGACGGGGCCGAACTGGCTGAAGAAGTTACGAACGACGCCTGAATGGGTTTGAGTTGGGAGGTAAGTGGGTGGTGAGTGTTTGTGTGGGTGGAACTATTGGACTGAGGTTCGCGTGCGTCTCTTGTGCGTAATGTACGGCGCGTCCGCCAACGCAGTGAGAAACACGATCGCAACACTACGGATCTCCGTAAACTCGAAACACGCGCGCGTCACGACCGCGTACCTTCATCCACGCTTCGGTCAAGACCTCCGACGAAGATCTTACTGCCGGCAGTGCCCATCCCGGGGTCGAGAACGTCCGCCGATTCCATCATGGTGGCTAAGATAGACGCGTGCTATGCGCTACAATCTATGCATGTATCCCGCGAAGCGGCAGGAGGAACTCCTTTGTGACGCAGGAAATCGCGAGTTTGATTGGGCAGCTGACTCAAGAAACGAGGGTTTAAATGGTTATTTTGGAGAGTTTTCCTTTTCCGTATTATTTGTTGTGTCTCGGCGCCACTCACGACACTCCTACTGGCTCACGTCACGTCGTCGTCCATTCTTGCACCACACCCACATCCCCCTCACTTCTTTTTCTTGCTCTCTTTCTTCCCGCTCGCGATTTTCGCAGTCCCCTCGCTGGGCTCGCCCGAAAACGCCTTCGCCATTTCGCCAAACGGGTTGGGCTTCTCCTCTGGCTTCCACGGCCGCGCGAGTTTCCCTTCCGGTTTCCGCCCCAGCAAGTGCACCTGCACCACGGGCATTTCCATAAGGTTCATGGGGAGCATGATTTGCTGCAACAGCAGCGGCGGGTTGACTTTGAAGTACGTGTGCATCGCGATGACGACGCCGAATCCAAACAACTGATTGGTGAAAGCCTTTGAAACCTCACGCACGTCGTGTTCGAAATGCGTCAACGTCTCCACCTTTTCCTTCCCCCCGTCCATCGGGTCCTTCGAAGTGACTTGCACTTTGTTCTCCTGCAGCTTCTTCTTCTTCCGCTGCACGATCAGGTACATCAACGCGCACGCGCTGAGGCACAGCGCCATCGCGATGGCGAACCCGGTGCGCACGCGGTTCAGAATCGACGCATCTGTGTAATCGATGCCAATCTTTTTGGAACCGAGCAGGAGCAACGGCGCGATGAACATCTTGGGTTTCAGCTTAGGCGCCTCAGGGGCCTGGGCCGGCGCCGCTTTCTTCTCCTTGTTCTCCGTATCAGCCATGGTGGAAGGTGGGGGACTGCTTCTCGGCGCGGCGAGAAGTGAAGGGGGCGAGAAAAGTCAAAAAACACGCGCGCAAAGAAAAACCAAAAGGCAAATATTTCACACCCCTTTTCGCCCCTACAATACACAACGAAGAAAAAACTTAACCGCGGTTCGCTCATCACTTTGGCCCTCTGTAACCTGCGCAGCGTGCGACATGGTTAGCCTCAAGCTCCAGAAGCGGCTCGCCGCCAGCGTGCTCCGATGCGGGCAGCGCAAGATTTGGTGTGACCCCAATGAGGTATGTTAACACGCAACGCGAGCGATGCTCCGGCATCAAAGAAACCGCGAGGAGACGCGACTAGGGTTTAGCCAGGATTTTGTCGTGGCTCTCCTCCGGGAACGGTCCCTGGGACGGCGCGACGACCATCCATGCACGCGTATACTCGTGGCTACTTCACCTCGAAGGGTATGGGTGTACGAAGCGCGCGTTGGCGGACGGCGGGGACGCCACGACGACACGCCTCGGCCTCATCCCGACTCGCCGTTCCGAGGCTGTTTTATTTTTCACTGGGGTCATCACATCTCATCATCCACCTCTCCTCGCGCGTAAACTCACCGCCCTCCCCCCCCCACCCTTCCTTTAAAACCTACAGATCAGCGAGATCAGCATGGCTAACTCTCGCCAGAACATCCGCAAGCTTGTGAAGGACGGTTTCGTTATTCGCAAGCCCCAGAAGATCCACTCGCGCGCCAGGACCCTTCGCGGGCTCGCCGCTAAGCAAAAGGGTCGCCACTCCGGCTACGGTAAGCGCAGAGGTACGCGTGAAGCCAGGCTTCCCACCAAGGTGCTGTGGCTCCGCCGCCACCGCGTGCTCCGCCGTTTGTTGAAGAAGTACCGCGAAGCGAAGAAGATTGACAAGCACATGTACCACGAGATGTACTTGAAGTGCAAGGGTAACGTGTTCAAGAACAAGCGCGTGCTGATGGAGGCGATCCACCGCACCAAGGCGGAGAAGGCGCGCGAGAAGTCCATCGCGGACCAGTTCGAAGCCAGGCGCACCACGAACAAAGCCACGCGCGAGCGCAAGATTGCGCGCCGCGAAGAGCGCTTGGCCGCGGGTGCTGCCATGGACAAGGCTTCCAAGTAAGCCTTGGGACGGGAGTTTGTGAATACAGATTGTAATGGAAATGAAAATCTGGACTAAAAAGGTATTGATACATTACACTTCGCTCTCTATTCAAATCTCTACGCCATCATCGCCTTGAACTCGGGGTAGTCCACCTGCCCAGAGCCGTCTGCGTCCGTCTCGCGAATCAGCTTGTCGATGTCGATGGTGAGCCCGAAATCCTGTAGTAGGAAGAAAAAGGAGCGAGGCTTTAGATTATGAAGAGATTTAATGTGTACGCTTCTCATCGGCATGACGCGTACTGGGGGAAAAGTAGTGTCAAATAGTCGTACCTTCACCACCGCCCTCAACTGCTCCGTTGAGATCTCTCCTGTTTTGTCTGCGTTCCCCCCAAGTGCCACGAACGCCTCGATCGTGTCGGTTTCGTCGCTCACTTTCGCCGCGCTCGCTTTTTGAATCTCGATGACTTTCATAAACTCGGCGAATTCAATCTCACCGCTGTTGTCGTCGTCCACCTGGGAAATCATCTGGAAGATCTCCTCTTCAGTAGGGTTCTGGCCCATCGCGTTTAGTGTGGCTTTCAGCTCAGACGCGTCGATCTGGAGCGTAAGGAAAGACCGGGGATGTTAGTTACATGAGCGCACGTTACGGTTGGGGGCAGGTGGTTGTTGGCGTGTACCAAAAATAGCTCGCATCGTTGATGCAGCGCTCGTGAGGGGACTGTTCCATAAACCACGCACCGTTCCGCTTCCATCTTTGTCGAACTTGTTAAACGCCTCTCTACACGCGGTGATGTCCTCTTGTGAGAGCGTCATGTTGCTCAGCAGGTCTTGAGGCACCGCGGGCGCGCGGGGTCTGACTCAACGTCCCATTTTCGTCTGGTTTTCGCATCTTCTCATCAAGTTTCAGACTTTCTTGTCGATATCCTTCCGCGAAAGCAAGGGACGCGCTTATTGACGATCGTGTTTGCTGCCTGCATCGCGCGACCCTCGCGTCATTGTGCACGGGCACTTCACCAGGAAAGATGGGCCCTTGTCTCTCCACCCCGAAAGAAAACAATGGATCGCTGCATCTCGACAGCATGATCGACCGAAAGGTGCGTGCGCCTGCCTTCCAACACACCTTCCATCACGAAAATTGGTCCTTTGGCGCGCACCTTCGAAAGAATCGGATCCTGACTGACCGACCTCTCATTCCGTTCTTAAACCCTAACCCTAACCTTAGACGGATGATTACTTCCGCACCGTGTCACGCGTGTTCCACCCCAAGATCGACATCGCCGCCGTGGTGTTCGACGGGTTCTCCGACAAGGACACCCGGGTAATCACCAAGGCGCAACTTTCCAAATTCTTCAAGGATTCGCAAAAAGAATCGATCCCCGATTTGCCGGAAGAGGTTACAGAGTGGGACGTGAACGACGCGTTCGCACAGTTCATTCTGGCGGATGGCAACTTCCTGGTTGGGGAGAAGAACGTGGTGGACGAGTCCTCAATGACCTCGCCGATGTCACACTACTTCATCAACTCCTCGCACAACACGTACCTCACCGGCGATCAGTTGCTAAGTGATTCGTCAACAGACGCGATTAAGCGCGCGCTGCTTCACGGGTGCCGGGTGATCGAGCTTGATTGCTACGACGGGGGCAAGGATGGGCCCATTATCAAGCACGGAGGCACACGGACCAAGGCTATTTTGTTCAAGGACGCCATCGTGGCCATCGAAGCAGACGCGCACACCGTGTCTGAATTCCCGGTGATCGTCACGCTGGAGAACCACTGCTGTGTCGCGAAGCGCGACGAGATGGCGCAGATCCTCAAGGATTGTCTGGGAGCCAAGCTGGCGATTCCGGCGTCGGACAAGATGTCTAAGTGGCCGAGCCCAGCTTCTCTCAAAAACAAGGTTATCATCAGAGACAAACTCAAGCACAAGCAGGACAAGAAGGGCGCGAAGGAAAAAGCTGCCCCCGCGGCGCCGGAGGAGATCCCGGAGGAAAACTCGGACGACGAAGGCGAGGACGACGTGGAGGTTCCAATCGCTGGAGGTCCGCTTTTACAACTCGTGACGGTCCCGAACGCCAAGTTCAAGGACTTCGAGGACGCCATGGCGCCGGGGGCTAAGCTGTTTTCGTGTTCCTGGGGCGAAGCCAAGCTGCTGTCGCGCGTTCAAAAAACGGAAAAGTCGGTTCTCACGAAATTCACGGAGAAACATTTGTTGCGGTGTTACCCCGCCGGCCACCGGTTCATGAGCGACAACTACGACCCATCACCGGCGTGGGAGACTGGCGCGCAGATGGTCGCGCTGAACTTCCAAGCCAACGACAAACCGATGTGGATCAACAGAGGCAAGTTCACCGCGAACGGCAACGCCGGGTTCATTTTGAAACCCAAGTGGTTACTGGACCCTTTGGTTGCCCAACCGACGGTCGCAACGAAAAAGTTCAGCATCACCGTCCTCGCCGGCACGGGCTGGGAAAACTTCAAATTCGCGGAACTGGTTGGCGCGCCTGACACGTACGTCAAGGTGTCCGTCACTGGGAACACCGTGGATGCGAAGACGTTCCAAACCAACACGTTCACGGATCAGCGAAAAGGGCCGAACGCGCAACCTTTCTTTGACGCCACCGCGTTCAAATTCGAGACAAAGCAAACCGACTTAGCGGTGTTGCTGTTCACCGTGTACGACAAAGACACGGTGTCGCAGGATGACTTCCTCGCGCAGTACAGTTGCCCGGTGTCGCTGCTGCGCCCTGGCATGAGGGTCCTGCCACTGTACGACGAAGCGGGCAAGTACGTCGGGAACAGCAAATACGGCAAAACGTGCTTGCTCGTCAAAATCGAGTGATTTTTGTTTGGGGGTGAAATATTTTTATGAAATGGAAAAAATTTACAAGACCTCTACTACTCGACATTCCTACACACGACATCCAGGAACTCGATCGGCGATAATTCTCCGTCCCCGTCCACATCGAAGATAAAAAAAATAACATCCACCTGCGTTTCTGACAGCTTTGCGCCGCACTCTTTGGCGAGTTTCAGAAAGCGCGCGCGGTCCAGCCGGACTCCTTTTTTCTTTGCTGTTTTTTTAATCTTCTCGATGAACATTGAGTTGCCGTGTTTCAGGAGCTGGCAGAACGCCATGTACTGCGCTTTGGTGATTCTTTTTCCAAACTTTTCTTCGAAATCGGGAACCTTCGCTAATAGGGCTGAGCGATCGATGAAGTGCTGCAGCTTTCTGACTGACGCGCCTGCTACTATGGAGTGCGCGAAATCAGTGGCCCCGATCGACCCGTCGTTGTTAAAGTCGTAATGCGTAAACTCTAACAAACTAATCTCCGTCCGAAGTTCGTGAAGAAACGATTTGAACTTTTTCAGGGTCAAGGAATTCTGCCCTCTCCGTCGTCGGGTGTAGCTGCTTCTATCGTTGTCATTCCTGAACAAGTGGTGCACCAGCCCGGCGTTGGCGAGATCACCGTCGACGTTTGTGGTTTTCAAACCAGTTCTGTATCCGATTGCGCTGCCCGCTCGTGACGAGGATTGCCGCATCTCCTTCATCATCGCGAGAAACTCTGCGCGGTCCAAACACCCGCTGTTGTCCACGTCAAACGTCTTGAACGTATCCACGATCTGCTCGTCACTTAAACTCAACAGGGTGATGAAAAACACGTACTCGGGGAACGAAATCAACCCGTCGCCGTCGGTGTCGAACAGCGCGAAGAAGTTTGAATTTGTCAAATTCTCTTTATTTTCGTCGTCGTCATCTTTGGCCTCGCCGCCGAGGCTGCCGGATCTTATGTGCGCGGAGTTCACGGGCTGGAAGACTGGCACGGCGGCGCGCATCAAGTCCAAACTTGTCATGAACGTCCCACTTCGATCCTTGACACTGGAAAAGTACTCAAACACCTTTTCGGGAGGCGAGTGTTCCCGCAAACGTTTCTCGTACACGAAAAACACGTTCCGTCTGTATTCATGGGAGAGGAGCGACCACCCGCTTTCCGCGGATTCGAAAACGGATGAGGCCCGCATAGGTGGGGGGAGTTTCGAGCTGTTGACCAATGCAGGGTCCACCAACACTGGCCTCAAAGCCCTTCCCTCTGTGTGTGTCGGTTGTCCCATCACATCAGCCTGCGAAAACAACAACCCTCCCCCGACTAATCCGCACGTCCCGGTTGCGAGCCATCGTGTTGGTTCACTCTCCGCCAACGAGGACACCGCAGGCGCACTGTAAGTGAACACACTGCACCGCGGCAGCCGGACGAACGCACGCCACGCCATGCCGAACCAGTTACCCGTTCAAGGCACCCCCGAACACCAACCGCGCGGACCGCCACTGATCCAAGACAAGTTTTGTAAGTTTCAGAAATGCGCAAGCCCGCGTCCTTTCTCTCGTCCGGCGGACCAGCACTAAGTCGGACGGGACCAGCAGGGGAGCGTTAGGGGACAGGAGAGAGGCCGTTCTGTCTGATCTCCATACGATGGTGATTTTTTTTTTTTCTGGAAGGTGGAGATGCGACTGATTGAGGAGATTTAATCCGAAAAGCGAGAGCCGCGAAGAATATCTCTTCCACGTCATTTGCTGACAAGGACTTGGACGTGACAAAAAGTGCAAGCATTCTCAAACCGCCAACACTTCCCCCTCGCGCGGTTCAAGATGCGAGGCCGACTCATCGCGTCAACCTCCCGTTTGGCGTCATGCCTGACCCATGCCAAGGTCCCGGTAAGTGCTTCTTCGGCGCGGTCCCTCGGAAGCGACGTCGAGTCAGGAGTCATGTCGCTTTTTCTTTTCGCGGTAAAATCCCTCGTCCCAATCTAACCTTCCCCTCCCGACCCGCAGGCATGCTACGTGAACACGCACGCGCGAAACTACACGTCAACGACACCGACAAAGGCGTCGTTTCTTTCGTTCCAGGTACGTTGAAAGCAAATCCCCGTTCCGCGTTCCACAACGAACCTCTCCGTGCGAATCCCCGAATCTCCCGAATCTTGAGTTAACAACCTCTTGTTGTGACACAACCCTTGAAAACAGGCTTTACACAGCGACGAGATGCCTTTGCGGGGCGTGGCGAACACTATCGGCGACGCGTTCGGCCCCGCGCTTGACGCTATTGCGGAGCACCAGGCGAGGCAGCCTCAGCCCGTGAAAAAGGACGAATTATACATCCCACAACTTCCCCACGCGCTTCCTATTTCACGTTTTGCGCGGGACAACCAGTTTATTCGCGACGTCCTGGTGATTGACGAAAAGAAACGCGTCAAGCCCCGGCTTTCGTGGTACGACCCGTACGACACAACCTGGGTGCCGAGCGGGTGGTTCGCAGAGGGCGTGATGGCGGATATGGACTACTACTTTAAAGATCAACAGGGGGGGAACGAAAAGGCGAAAATGTAAGTTACTTCTGTTGAAGTGTAGTCGTCATGTATTGTTTTGTACCAAAATCGCGAATCGCGAAGTGTTGTAATCAAGTTTCTACAATATCGAAACGCCATTAGCTATGCCTCATTAACTATTACTCTGCTACATATTACCTCGTCATCCCATGTCTCCTTCTTCTCTTTCTTTCCTTAATAAATTCACCAACGCGCTGTTCGCAACGAACGCGAGTTGTTTCTTTACGCCGTCCACAGGTGAGGAACTACTTTCGATGATTCTCAAAACTTCTTCCAAAACCTCGACGGCGCCCGCGTTTCGCACCGCCGATCGATTCGCCGGGTTCGCGTATGCCAAGTTCCGCAACGCGCCACAGGAGGCGACTGAGGTTTGGAGTCGTATACTTTTGACTGAATTACTGTCTGCTTTAGTATCTGAATGTGCTTCCAACAACACCAGTGTATCTTGAATAAGTCGCACTAGCGGTTCAATCGCGCCGAGGCGAACCGCGTCGTCCCGGTTTTTGCCATTCGCGCACACCAGCTCCTTTAGGGTAGTCACCGCTTGAAGAAGCGATTTGGATGTTTCACCAGTACCGTAAGTACGCAACTCCTTAATCAGTGTACCTAGTACTGAACTCGCTTTGGTTGTTTTCTTGTCACTTATGTTTTTAACCTGTGGAGTGACGGAAGACCGTGTGAGTTTCGCGCTCAACGAGCTCATCCTCGCGCCCGAGTCGCGCAACGCGAGTAACGCGTCTCCTTTGTTGTTCAACGAAGCCCAATCACTCGCGGTCCGTTTCCACGCGTCCCACGCTTCCAGCCCCGCGGTTGCGTTTCGTAAAGGGCCACACGCCAGCGCGGCAGTTTCGGTGGCCAAATAATCACCCGAACGCGCGGCGAGGTGTACGATGCTCTGCTTGTCCCCGTCCACTAAGTCCCATGGGCACCCGTGGAGAATCAACGTTCGTAAGGATTCGTGGTCACCTCTTGCGGCAGCGAGGTGCCCTGCAGTGGTGCCTGCGTTTGTCGTGGCCCGGGGGTCAGCCCCATGTGCTAACAAGGCTTTTATAATGTCGACCGTGGTTTTTTCACAGATCGCCGCGGCGACGTGAACAGGTGTAAACCCGTCGCGTGCGGTACTGTTTGGATCTACGCCGCCCGAAAGAAGGCACTGCACAATGCGAACGCGACCGGCAGCGCACGCGGTTACCAGAGCCGTCGTGGGGCGGTCAACTGGACGTTCTTGTACTTGTTCGGTTGATTTGGTATTGTCTTCAAACAAGCCCTCACTTTCTTTTTCTAAAAACGCTGCGTACTCGCAAAGCACGGGTCGCTTTAAAAGCTCTAGGGGCGACAAAAAACCGAAACCGTCAAGTGCGTCAAACGCGCACGCCCTGTCTTCCTCGTCCCGGAAGAAAGCAGCGGCTTCGCCGAGTTTAAGACCAATGGTTGATTCAGTGTCAGTGCTTGAAAGCGCTTTGAATCTTTCTTCGCTCCGTACCGATAAGGTCTTCTCCAAGTTGCGAGTGGCTCGCAGCGCGCTCATCGAGTTCCCGCCCAACGCGAAAAAGTCATCGCGAGCGTGTATTCCGTTTGGAGTTAACAAACCAAGAGACTCACTCCACGCCGTTGCGATGAGCAATTCCGTAGGAGTTAATACATTGGGCTCACTCAAATCGTCAGTGTGTTCACAACTCAAATCAGACTCCTTTCCCGCACTCAACCGTGATACGTCAACCTTGCCGCTGCTCGTGGTGGGAAACGTTTCCCATTGTTTGAATCGTTTCGGCACAAACCCGGGCGGCAAAAAACAACTGGTAAACAACTCAAGCGCGACCCTGGTTGTTTCGTTCATAAGCTCATTTTGAGCAAGCACTACGTGCGTTGTGAGCACATCCGCTGCGTTAGTTGAAGTGCTCTTCACAACTTCGCACACGCATTCAGTCACGATTCCCGAACCCAAAACCGCCAACTCGATTTCCCGCAAATCCACCCGCGCGCCGTTGAGCTTCACTTGAACCCGGTCTTGTCGCCCGGCGAACTCAAAGCCTCCTTGCACGTGTCGCACGAGATCCCTGGTACGGTACACACGACATTCTTTGCCGAATGCGTCGACGACGGTGCGAAAATTTGTCCCGTCTAATTTGGTGGAGTCCAACGCGTATCCCAAACCGACTTGCGGCCCCGCGATCCACAACGCAAACAAATTGCTCTCTTGAGTTAATAACGAGTTCTTTTGAGTTAATAACTCGTCCATATCAATCAAATCAACCCCTAGTGTATCCTCCACGTTGCTCACCAGGAAAAGACACCCATTACCTATTGGTTTACCTATGCAGCGCACTGAACTTTCCGAGATGTTTTTCTCATCGATTTTATAAAATCCCTGATACACGCAACACTCAGTGACGCCGTACGTGTTCGCCAGCATGTCGATGTTTGGAGCCCACTTTTTTGCCAACTCAACGGACATGGGCTCGCCTCCTAACGCGATGACTTGCAGGGATTTATTTCCGTTATCGTTATAACTCGAAATATCAACACTTCCGAGCATCGAAGGCGTGGTTAAGAGATGCGTCGCTTTTGACGCGATGAGGCACTGTCCCAGTTTTTCGAATGTTTCGTGTTTCGGCGCAATGGCGATACACGCTCCACTCGCTAACGTCGCGAACACATCCCCTAAACAAGGGTCGAATGTGTGCGGCGAGGCTATGAAGACTACTGATTTGTTATATATCCCATGTGCTTCGTTTTTACCAGCGCAGTACCACGCCAGCGCCTCCCTACTTGAAACGCAACCCTTCGGCCGGCCGGTGCTCCCGGACGTGAAAAAAATGTGCGAAATGAAATTGTTTTTATTTGTGATGTCGAGTTGGAGACCGAGCGTACTTTTGGATATGTCTCTGTTCGCGTACGAATTTTGTAGCTCGTCATCCTCCTCTGCAAGTGTTACTAAGTCACCCGCTTCCAGGAGTGTTACGTTTTTACTTAGCTTCGCGTGTCGTGCGGCTTGTTCTACGTTCCTCGTCGACGCGCGGCTTCTCCTTGAATCCACAATCACGACTTCGCATTGTGCGTCTTCCAAGATGGACGCGATGCGCGCTGGCGGTTCCGTAGGGGAGATTGGGACGATCGTACAGCCTGCGAGGGCAATAGCGAGGAAGGACACGACCAGTTCTGGGCCTTCCTCTACCGCGACCGCAACGGCGGGACCCTGACTGCCGTTGGAGGGGACCGCACCACACGTGGTGAGAAGTTTATTTGATGCCTCCACCGCCGCCCACCACAGTCTTCGGTAGTTCCACCGAACTGGAGGTAACGGAGCTGGTGGGTGCCATGAAAGCGCCTCATCATCGCCAGCCGAATATGTCCAGTCGTAGAACAGTCGTAAGGGCGACGCGACCGTCGCCATTTGTTACCGCATGATTGTTTGTCCTCCTTCTGTGCCGACAGTGCGCCGAGGTGTGCTGCAAACAACCAAGAAAATGAGCGACTGAAGAACTGGAACCTTTAAATCAGGGTCTAGACGTCCCGCCCGCACTCACAACTCCGCGCGCGGGTCGCGGTGGACGTGGCTGGGAGGATGCCACTCCGTCAACTCACTCGCGTGCGCATTCAGTTTTCCGCGAGTGACCAGCGAAGTGCCGCGGTCCGTGAGTTCCTTAAGCGATGCCAGGCAGCGAGGGAGAGCAACCCGGAGTGTGTTTTGGAGCACAAAGTTCGATCGGACGATGCCCCCCCGGTGGTGGCGGTGGAGTTCGTTAACGGGTTCAAAGACCAGTTCAACTGTCACAAGATGAACGTGGAGCAGATCGCGCAGCGCATACGGGACGTGGCGAACGGCATGGAAACCACGGAGCTGTTGAAACAAGCAGGCCTGAACTCGGAATCGCTGAACCTACAAGGATTTGTAAGATCAGGGAACGATAAAAGTAAATGATTGTTATGATATCTAGATAAAGTATACAATACAAGCACTACTCCTCCGATGGGTTCATCTCAAAGTACTGCTCTACGGCATTTTGAAAGACATTTTTCAAAGGTATGTCGTTGGCGCGCGCCACCTCAACGCAATCGTCGTACTCGGGGTGGACGTTTTTTATTTTTCCATCCAGCGACGCGACTTTCACGTTTACGGAGTCTCCCCACTTGGTGTTCACGGGGGTCATGGTGCGAGGGAGGCTCACTCGATCGCATTGATTTATGCGGATACCGAGCGAGGAAGTTTCCTGTTGTAGTTGTTTATATTTGTTTATGAGGAGGATGGTCAGTCGAGATGAGACGGAAATGGAGACGGAGAAGATACATCGTTATGTATCAATAACACTTCGCGTATGTACGTTTGACATTTGCGACTCTTCCTTTAGTTTCTCCTTACCTTGAACAATACGCCAACTAGCTCTTCCACCAATCCTGGTTCACACAGTGTGCTGAGAAGCGTGCCTATTCTTCCTTTCTTCATCTGCACCGGCGTTGCCCAAACATCAAGCGCGCCCGCCGCCAGCAGCTCTTCAAACGCGTACGCCATTATTTGAGGAGAAAGGTCATCGACGTTCGTTTCTAAGACCACGAGTGTGTCAACCACGAAGCCTCGCTCTTTGGCTTCCGGAGAAATGTGCCATGTGGAGGGTGTATCGCCGGGGGACGCAGCTGCTCGTGTTTTTCGCCAGGTCCTTGCAGCTTTCGCAGAACCGGAGCGTCTCCATGATGAATGTGACTTTTGTCCCCAACCGACGTTACGGGGCGAAGTCCGATTTGATGTATCGCGTGCCATGCGCTGTCGCAAAAATCCACGTGCGGAGATGTGCTGCTGACAACATGAGGGAGTCGACATGATGGTGATGCGACGCGGTGGCCGTGTGTGGACGTTTTGAAGGGACCGAGCGAGTGGTGGAACGATTGGTTAGCAATTCCCTTTTTCATGAAAAAGTGCATCGTAACTTTTTGGGTTTTACACATCGGAGGCGCCGAGGGCTGCGATGACGACCTCCAACGAGGAGACCTTGGAGGATGTCTCCGTGGTTGAGAGTCTACGCGCGGCTCTTTCACGCGAAGCTTCTCAAAAGATGAGTGAGCGGCGGGGACGAGTCAAAGCGGAACGAGAGTTACGTGATGTGAAACTAAAGTTGATGGCGCTTGAACACAATAGCAATGGGGATGTCGGCAGGGTCGATGTCGAAAGGCAGGAGGTTGGTGTTGATTCCAAAGCAAATGACATGTCAAACGACACGTCTAGAGATCCAAGCACGTCCACTACCCAAGACGATGATCACCTCGAGACGAACGACGGATACCACGAGTTGTTCCCGTTGTCCCCAATCGGGTTGTTTCAATCGAGTTTCAGTTGCAGGAACGGGACGCCGCGACAACCGCGTTTGGTACCGTTAGCCAGGGGTCGTTTGACGTTGAAAAAACACGTCCAGCCTGCGTCCCTTGAGGGTTTAGAGCAGTACTCGCACGTGTGGATCGTGTATGTGTTTCACAAAAACACGGACTTGGGCCAAGCCATGGGACCGTTGACGAACAATGGCAACGCGGGAAACCGCACAACGTCGAGGGCCAAGGTTCGTGTGCCGCGTCTGAACGGCGAGAGGCGAGGCGTGCTAGCCACACGGTCACCGCACAGACCAAATCCGGTTGGGTTGAGCCTTTGTAGAATACGTTCCGTGGATTTAAAAGCCGGAATTCTTGAAGTGGAAGGGGCTGATTTAGTCGACGGCACGCCGGTGTTGGACGTGAAGCCGTATTTGCCGTTTTGCGAAGCGTTTGGGGACGCGACCGCGCCGGACTGGGTTAATGAAACTTCCACGGAACCCACAGGGGAACCGCTGCAGATCGCATCCGTGGAGTTTGTTCAAGGCGCGGAAGAGGTGATAAAACAAGTGTGGAATAGAAGGGGTGGTGTTAAAAAATCGTTGTACGAGTCGGGTGACGAGTTTCTCGAGTTTTGCACGCAAGCGCTGGCTCGGGATATTCGTAGCTTTCACCAGCGCAAACGCGAGGAGATCGAAAAAGACGACGACGGAACGGGGAAGTGGGAGGTTGTGTTGGATGGGATCTCCGTGCGGTACGATGTGTTTGAGGGTAGGGTGTTCATCAAAGGGGGGGGGATGGCGAAAAGGTTGAGTTATTAGTAGAAATGAAAACAAGCCTTTATTTAGTCGCCGATGCCGAAGTAGCCGCGGATCGTGAACGGCTCGGGCTCTTGCTTGATTTCGGGCTCGAGTTTGATGTCGGGCTCTTGCTTGATCTCGGGCGAACTCTCCGGCTTGCACTTGATCCGCTTCGAACTCGGCGAAGCCGCGCGTGCCATTTTGCACACCGTGCACCTGTATTTTCGCTTGCCGTGAGGGCAGCTGGAGCACACCAAGCCGTCGCGTTTCAGCTTGCCGCGTGAGGGCAGGGCTTGCACGCCGCGCAGGCACGTTTCAGCTTACCGTGAGGGCAGCACTTGCAGTCCGCGCACTTGTATTTCAGCTTCCCATGGGGTCAGGGGGTGCACCCCGCGCAGTAGCTTTTCACCTTCCCGTGAGGGCAGGGGTTGCACTCCGCACACCTGTATTTCACCTTCCCGTGAGGACACGGGTTACACTCCTTACACAGCGCTTTCTGCCTTCCGTGGGAGTACCGCTTGTTTCCCATCGTTCGCGCGCCACGATACCCGCGCGCACGCGCTTCTGCGCCCACCGGAAACGTCGTGGTCGGTGTTGTAGCTTTGAGGTGACGTTTGTTTCGGACGAGCAAATCCAAAATCGGCGCGCACTCGCCAGCAGTACGCAGTTTCAATCCAAGCAGCAATATTTGAAATCTCCGAATCTGCGCACCATTCGCACCCGCGCCCGGTCGTGAATCTCGCGGGCGTCATGGCGACGAATCCCGACTACAAGGCGGAGAAAGGTGAGTGGCCTACCTACACGTCCGTCGACCCAAATGGATCCGTATTCTCCGCGCACCTGACTGACCACCACCCACCCATGACTCCAACAGAAAAATGTGCCGCTTTCTTCAGATCGTTCCAAAGCGTTGGCGGTGATGGGTTCAAGTACCTGAACATGCTGGTGAGTATTTTAAATTCAAACCCTTTACTTACAGGACACCTTTACCATGCAACACCTCTGACCCTGACCACCTTCCCCCCAAAATTCACAGCAAGAAATAGCGGACAGACAACGGGAGACGCTGGACATAGATTTGTCGGATCTCGAAGAGGTGCGTGGTTGGTTTTTTTGGGCACTTTGGCTTTTTCTTGAGAGACATCTATGAGTAGGCTTCGGTTTCGCTTCGGTTTCGCAAGACGCATATTTTCTAACCTCTCCTTCTCTCTCTCTCCTCTCTCCAATACCTCTGCAGTACTGCTCCTCCGACGCAACTTTCACGACGTTTCTCGAGGACGTGCGGTCGAACACGCGTCGGTACATTTCGCTGTTCGCGCAGAGCGCGGATGAACTCATGCCCGAGCGCGCGTGGGGCGTGGTGGAGGAGGACTCATTCGATGTGCTGACGCGGCAGCGGGAACAGGCAGGCGGTCCCGATGGCGACGGTGGCGAGGGTGACGCACCAAGAGTGTTGCCTGAAATTTTAAAAAGGAGGTTCCGTGTTTTTTTCAAACCCGGCGGGAAGGCGCAGTCGCGAACCATTCGATCGATCAAAGCCGCCGACATCGGACACCTCGTGACGTTCAAAGGCATCTGCACCAGGGTCGGTGACGTGAAGCCTTTGCTTGAAGTGGCGTGCTTCACGTGCGACGGGTGCGATTTCGAGGTGTACCAGGAAGTGCTAGGAGACAGCTTCAACCCGATATCGAAGTGTCCGTCTTCGTTCTGTAACCAGCGACGCGGGGGGGGGAACGCCTCGGCGCAGTTGTTTTTGGAAACCAGGGCGAGTAAATTCATCAAGTACCAAGAAGTCAAGGTCCAGGAGATTTCGGAAGACGTGCCGGTGGGGCATATCCCGAGAAGCCTAACGGTCCAGGTGAAGGGTGATTTAACTCGATCCTTGGGCCCGGGGGACGTGGTGAACATCACCGGGATTTTCCTCCCCAAGCCCTTCACCGGGTTCAAAGCCATGCACGCCGGGTTAGTGGCCAACACTTATGTGGAAGCCATGGCGGTGACGCAGTGCAAAACGCGGTACAGCGACTTCACGGTGAGTAAAGAGGATATGAGGAAACTGAAGGAACACAGGAGGGGGCGTGATATTTACGGCCGGCTGGCGCAATCGATCGCGCCAGAAATTTTCGGACACGCCGATATCAAAAAAGCGCTTCTGTTGTTGCTTTGCGGCGGCGTCACGCGCAAGCTGAACGACGGGATTAAAATTCGCGGCGACGTGCACATTTGCCTTATGGGCGACCCTGGGGTTGCGAAATCGCAGCTGTTGAAGCACATTATTACGGTTGCGCCGCGAGGGGTGTACACCACGGGTAGAGGTTCCTCCGGCGTCGGTCTCACCGCGTCCGTGTCAAGAGACACCGTGACGGGCGAGATGATTCTTGAAGGCGGCGCGTTAGTGTTAGCCGATAACGGCATTTGCTGTATTGACGAGTTCGATAAGATGGACGAAAGCGACCGGACGGCGATCCACGAGGTGATGGAGCAACAGACGGTGTCAATCGCGAAGGCTGGTATTACGACTACGTTGAACGCGCGGACGGCCGTGCTCGCCGCCGCTAACCCCGCGTACGGCAGGTACAACGTCGCCGCTACCCCCCAGGAGAACATCAACCTCCCCGCGGCGTTGCTTTCGCGTTTCGACTTGATGTGGCTGATTTTGGACACCGCGAGTTCGGAGGGTGACATTGCGTTAGCGCACCACGTGTTGCACGTGCACCGGGAAGGCCGACCGCCGGCGCTGTCCTTCACGCCAATCGTGAGCGCTGAATTGAGAGCGCACATCGCGCACGCCCGGTCGTTCGACCCGTTCGTCCCCGAAAGTTTGTCCAACTACATCGCGTCCGCGTACGCAGAGATGCGGCAGGATGAGATCGAGCAGGGTGAGAAAGCCATGGGGTACACCACGGCGCGTACTTTGTTGTCTATTTTAAGGCTCTCAGAAGCGTTGGCCCGATTGAGGTGGTCCAACGAAGTCATCGAGGACGACGTGAACGAAGCGCTGAGGTTGATGAAGATGTCGAAAGTCTCGTTGGAAGACACGCTTTCGGATGAAGGTCCGAAAGTGGACCCGATCACGGCAGTTTATATGGCGATCAGGGACTGGGCGGACACGCAGGGTACGTCGGAAGTGCCGTACGAGAGGGCCACCGCGTTGCTCGTGTCAAAAGGACACTCGAAGGACGTGCTGGACGCGTGCCTGGACGAGTACGCGAGTCTCGACGTGTGGCTGCTAGATTCCCAGCGGAACATAACGTTCGTGTAGGTGTTGTAGTGTATTCCGAACACAAATAAACATAAATAGGTCAATAGCAACTCTCTGCCCATATAAATCCTCCCTTACTCCTTACTACTGATAAAATCCAACAGCTTCGCGCACGTGTTGTGCGAAAACATGTCCATGACTTTTATGTTTCTTCCGTGAAGCGCGTTGTTCAGCGCTTGTGCCAGTTCCTCGAGAACTAACGAATCAGCATCCAGCTGCATTAGCGGTACCGTTGGGGCATCTAAAGCTTCTGGGAAAACCTCGTCAAACACCATCACCGCCTTTATTATGTCCAGGCGTGTGGAGGAGATGTTATCGGCGACTGTTTTATTATTTTCCTCGTTCGTTTCGTGTTCCTCAATCGATTCCTCGGCTTTGCGTGTGGGTGTCAGGGAGCATTGCTTGATGTGCTTGGAGCATCGATACGCGCTGCTAATGGGGTTTACAGGTGCTGAATCGGACGACGTCTCAAATGTCTTAAGCCAGTCAGCACCACAAGGCGCCACCCCGCGGTCACATTCTAAATTATCGTGCTCCTCAAGCGCATGGCGAAAGTGCTTTTCAAGCGACAGGGTGGGCAACACGCTGACGCGATGACTGTGCACTGCGACGCCTTGCATGCCGTGTGACGCATGCAGGCTCACCATAGTCTACTCGCTCGGGAGGGTCGCTTCTGCGGCTCAAACAGTGAGGGCACCACGAGCGACTGGCACGGTTGTGACCACCGCGGGAGGTGAAACGGCAGTGCGTTTTCACTCATTTTTCTTGGAGGCGCAAACTCAGTTTGGCCGCCGCCAGAAAACTCACGACACACATTCAACGGCGCGCCGCGCTGTCACGCCGGCTTTTCCTGCGTCTGCGAAAGGCCGTCTGCGTCTGGTCTCGATGCTTCCCGGGGAGTGCATTTCGAGTGATTCCGTTCTTCACGCCAAATCGCACCTGCATCTCGGCGACGGGTTACAAAAGTCGGGCCCCGATGTTTTGTCGCACTTTCCAGGAACCCTGAACGTGAAGGAGGGCGAGGCGTGGCTCGACGTGCGTAGCCATCGGTACATCCCCTCTGAGGGGGAAACCGTCTTGGGCATCGTGTCAGAAGTGCATGCGGAGAACTACAACGTCGATATCGGGGCGCCGAACAAAGCGGTACTCCCTGTGTTGTCCTTCGAAGGCGCGACGAAACACAATCGCCCGAAACTTGTCGTAGGATCACTGGTGCACTGCCGCGTGTTGAAAACGTCGTTCACCACGAGCGAGCCCCTGTTAACGTGTGTTGACCGGTTCGAGAAAGCAGGAGGCTTAGGTGTTTTGACCGGGGGGTATACTTATCAATCAAGCGCGCACAGCGCGCTGAAGCTGCTTTCAGCGGCGGGGAGCAAGGCGTTGGAGGCGTTGGGTGAACAAATCGCGTTTGAGCTCGTCATCGGATTCAACGGCCGAGTCTGGGTAGACGCGGCGACCAACGCGGAGTGCGTACAAGTAGCGCGCACGCTCGCGGGGGGAGGGGCGTTGTATTAGGTTAGGTATGGAGGGTAGTGTACTCCATGTAAAATGTATTAGCAATAGTATATCCAGTCTACATAAACTACAAGTCTATCCCTCCCATGTTCAGCGCTGCGCGGACCCACTCCGGTTCGTCCTTCTTCGGGTATTGTTTGCGAACGTATTGGCTCGCGAACGACGCGAATGCACCATCTAAAATAGCAGCATGCATTTGCTGACACAAACGCATCTGGTGCCTGATGTTGTGGTACGTTAGCAGTGACGCTGCTTGGGGTTCTTTCGTGATCGTGGCGTGCAGTGACGCTCGGGTGTACTGCTTGCACACCAAGCAATCACACGCCTCGTCAATAGGCCGGTAATCGTTCGCGAACTGTTTCGTCCGTAAACGTATGGTTCCGCCCTCCACGAGCGCCGTGCCGAACCGCGCGGTCCGTGAAGGGTACACGCAGTCGTACATGTCCGCACCTAGGGCGCTGCAAAGCACTAAATCCAACGGGTACCCGACACCCATCACGTACCGTGGTTTATTCACAGGCAACGCGTCGCAGCACTGCGACACGACTTTACAGAATTCCATCTTCTCCTCTCCGCCCGCGAGACCGCCTATTGCGTACCCCGGAAGACTTGCGTCTCTTTCCTTTAATCCATCTAAGCAAATCTCCCGCAACCTAGGGTCTAAACCTCCTTGCACAATACCGAACAAGGCTTGATTTTTCGTGTTCACGTGTGCGGTGATACACCGATCGATCCATCGCAGCGTCCGGTGCGTAGCTTCTTCGAATCTTTTCTCATCCGTCGCGACGGAACTCACAACATCATCGAGCGCCATGATGATATCGGCGCCGATGTCTTTTTGGATCTGCATGCTCTTTTCTGGTGTCAGTAACATTTGCTGGCCATCCACTGGTGATTGGAAGTTCACCCCGGTTTCGTTTATGTCTGCTAAATCTAAAAGGGACACCATTTGGAAGCCCCCCGAGTCCGTCAACGTTCCGCCGCTTTTGTAGCTCATAAAGTTTGCAAGCCCGCCTTGTGATTTTAACACATCCGTGCCCGGTCGGTTCGCCAGGTGGTACGTGTTCCCCAGCACGACCTGGCACTCCAGATCTATGAGTTGTTGCGACGTTAAGCCCTTCAAGCTCCCTTGAGTGCCCACGGGCATGAACATTGGGGTTAAACATTTGCGGTCGCCGTTGGTGAACGTCAACCGAGAAGCGCGAGCTTTTCCGTCGGTGGCGAGCACCTCGAAGTGTATCGGGCTGTCGGTGTGACTGGCATCTGGCTCCGACGTCATCGGGTATATAGGGCACGCCACGACTCAGAGCCGCCCTTATAGTACTCCCGCCACGAGCCGTAAACGTAAAGTAAGATGGGTCGTGCGCGGCAACCTATGCTTCAGATGCGTCTCGGCTCTGGCATTCGAGAAAAAGCGGCGGTGTCGAGCAAAAGCAAAAACGCTGCAGCATCAATGCGGATGGCGGAACTAGTCAACAGACCTTCAACGGATTGTCTAAATGAGGGACATACCAGATCCCGCAGATGAGTTTCCAAGACTGAATGAAGGCCACGTGTCTCCGTTGGAGATGGATCAGCTTCTAGGACTTTGCCCGTGCTGAACTGCAGCCAAAACGCTCAGCGTCCTCCTCCCGTCGAGTCCAGGAGAATATACGACAGACGTGACCATGATGTCTTGCACCGCGCCTGTTAACGCGTGCAGAGGATCCGCGTTCACCTCCCGGGGTGCGCGCGATCTCGCCGGAAAGCGCTCAAACGCGGTCGCCGCGCCTCTCCGCACTGGCCTTAAGGTCGAGGCCAAGGGGAAGGGCGGCGGCAAACGCAGTGGCCAGTCCAACCGCCCCGGCGGCCAGCCCTCCATGTAAGTGCGGATAGATGGACGAATAATTCCACACACACGGTGATCCATACATCACACGCCTCCACCTCCTCCACACTCTATCCATCGACTTATCCCATCCGCTGACAAGTGTCACTCTCTCATTTTCTTTCTCTCATCTCAACTGACAACGAACAGGGAACAATACATGCCCCCTATTGACCCTGACAACGAGCAGTTCGTGATTTACGTCCGTTCCAAGAAGGGGTTTAAGAGCTGGTACCCTTTGAACGTGGTGACCGGCGGTTCCACCGCGAACACCCTGGTGAAGGGTCTCGAATCCAACATGTCCAAGGAACTCGCGTTATCGTCCCTGACGAACAACATCGGCCAGGCCATTTACAAGGACATCACGCAGCTCGAGGAGATGTGCAGACGCATGCCCATGCTGAAAGCCGCGAAGGAGCTTGAATACGGGTTCATGGTGCTTGACAAGGCGAACCCGTCATCCATGTTCAAGCCCCCGGGTGACCTCGTGTACGTGATCCCGCCGGAGGAGGAAACGCGGATGCCGGCGCAGAAAGCGGCGGAAGGGTTTCAAAACGCAGCCGACTCGGTGAAGAAGATGCTCGGGATGAACGAGTAAAGTGCTATAGGTAATTAATATCAGAGATACAGATACGTTAACTCGATACTTCAAATATTTCAAAAACGAATCCTCACTGCGTGTTTCTTTCCAGGCTCATTCGCGGCTCGCTTCGTCGGCGTTTCCGCGCCGGCGTCAACTGCTGCTCCTGCTTGTACATCCGCCGCTGGTGGTTCACGAACGCCGCGTCCACCGCTTCGACGTACTCTGGGGATCTGTTTTTTGAATACACCCGGACCTTGCGTTCCATGAACGCTGACGGTAACAGCACTGAAACTTTGCTCTTGTCGATGTGGAAACATTTTTTGTCTCCGTACTCCTGGAAGAAATAAACGCTATCGACTGGGTTTTTGTTTTTCATCGAGTAGTCAATCTTCATGTTGTGCACCACGATGTCTGACGGTTTTAAGCCGCCGTGGATTTTGTTATCCCCTTGGCACGTCGTGATGTCCTCTTCAGTAACAGGTTTGAAGTTGGGGATGTCGATTTCCGGAACGGTGTATTCGTTGACGTAGGTGTACAGGTCTCGGTTTCTGATTCGGCGGACAATGTCGCGGCCTTTTTGTAACCCCGGCTCTCTGGACCACTCGATCCGCTTCAAAATCGTGTCATCCAGCTTAATAAAGTCCTGCGGAGACCAAATTGCGTTTGAGATTTCGTTGTTCCACACGATATCCGCCTCCGCCAACGCATCAACGACCATGTACTCCACGCCTTTCGCTTTTTTGTGCGTGTACACCTTTTGGTGTAGCGACGCGCGCGTGTGGAACAGCTCGTACACGTTGTACACTTCACTGGCTTTGAAACATATTTTGTCATCGATTACTTTTATCATGGAGAGCATGCGTGAGATATCAACAGACCCTTTGACCCCGGTATTATACGCATCCCGCATGATGTACTCGAACTTGTCCACGTCGACGGAGTTTCGTTTGTTTGCGACGATGTCCCACAGAAACTTTTTGCCGTCAGGCGCGGTCGCATCGTTGCTGGTGATTAAGTCGCGTACGCGTCTCACAACCGCAGCGTCAACGTCGATGTGGTTGTCCTCCACCATCCACTCGAACATATCGGACGACATCGCTTCGTGGTTCCACGCCGGGTTCTTCGGGTCCCAGTTTGCGTGTCGCCTTGGTAAAAACTCATTGTCGAAGACGTGCGAAAACGGTCCGTGCCCTAGGTCGTGGCACAACCCTGCGAGTTGAACGGAAAGCTTGTCCATCTGGTTCAAGTTACCGCGTACCGCCTTCCCAGAACTTCGCCGTAAACCCTCGTACATGTTCGTCGCGAGGTGAGACACCCCCAGCGAGTGCTCGAACCTGTTGTGCGATGATCCTGGGAAAACGTAATACGCGGTGCCCAACTGTTTCAGCTCCCTGAGTCTTTGTACCTGAGGAGTATCGATCGCGTCCACCACTAAACCAGGGAAGTACATGTGGCCGTGCACGGGGTCGATGACGATTTTCCCTGGGCGCGACCCTCCGTGACCAAGCGCTTCCTCTTCCGCGGGAAACGTCGGTTTCTGATACGCTAACTGCGACATCGTGGCGAACCCTTCCTCATCTTCGTCGAGGTCATCGCCCGCGCCGCCACCGGGTTGAGGCGAGTTGAAAAGGTCGGGGTTATCTTTTCGGGGGGACACCAGTCGCCCTCGCGAAGGAGACGACATCGGAAGTGTGGGCCCGCGCGTCACGTTCTGATTGCCGCGTATCGAAAGCGACTCGAAATTCGAAATGCCCTCATTTTTTGTCGACCACCTTCTTTTTTGTAACGTCCCAGAAAACGAAAACGGAAGCCACAACGACGCGCGCCAGAGACGCACGACGCCAACTACACGACCGAGATGGCCTACAACTCGACACATGCTACCGATACTCCTATGGAAAGTGATATCGCGACACCCGCGCACCAGAACGACTCGGAAGAGGCCTTTCCCGGCCTTCCCAACCACGTTGCCATCCAGCACATCCTCAGATCTGAGTACTTTGACGATCCCGCAGATCTCGCACGGCTCCCAGCGGTGAGCCGCGCGATACGCGACACGATAGCAGAAACGGGGCTTCAGTTTAAAGAGCTTGATGAGAATGCCGCCGTACGCCTTGGGTGTTTGAGTGCGGTGCAGCGTCAGCAACGGGCAGGTCTCCTGTCGCGTCGAGAACTCCTTTGTCAGGCAGCGGAGAGGAGCGGACAGCTCGAGAAGTTGAAGCTGTTGCGCGAGAACGATGCACCGTGGGACGAAGCCACGTGTACGGGGGGGGCAAGGGGCGGGCATCTCGAGGTGCTGCAGTGGGCGCGCGCGAATGGGTGTCCGTGGGACAGCTGGTCGTGCGCGTGGGCAGCAAAGAGAGGACACTTCGAGACGCTTCGGTGGGCGCGCACAAACGGCTGCCCGTGGGATAAGAAGACATGCAGCTACGCGGCGGAGAACGGGCACCTTGAGATGCTGAAATGGGCGCACACGCACGGCTGTCAGTGGGACGCAGAGACATGCTTGTGGGCGGCGTATGGCGGCTACCTAGAGGTGCTGCAGTTGGCGCGCGCGAACGGCTGTCCGTGGGACTGCGGGATGTGCTCGGGGGTGGCAATGGGTAGGCACCTTGGTGTGCTTCAGTGGGCGATCGAGAACGGGTGCCCTTGTGATTGGAATAGGCGCATGTCACTTGCGACAGGGAATGAAGATCTAGATGAAAGCGAACGATTAGTTGTGCTGGCCTGGTTGAACATGAACAAAGCGCCGTGAGAAGACGACACTGGAGACTGTGGACAAGCGGAAGCGAAAACGTCTTTACCTACGCGCCGCGGACCATACAGATTCAGCCATCTTATCATCCTTCCTTTAATAGAGGTATTTTCATTCATGTTAATCAGTATATGCGAGTTTCACAATCCGCCCCTGCCCCCCGACGTTTATACATTATGTGCGTGCCGTCGCCCGATGCAGGAATGATTTTCGTCTCCACCCAATTCATTGTTTCAGGTCAAAAAGTGCAAGAAAGCGGCGCCCACCGTTACTCCTCTCCGCGCATCCTCTTCTTCGCCTTACCATGGCGAAGAAGAGGAGCTCGGGTCCGCCCAAGCCGCTGGTCCCCAGCGCGATGAAATCCCTGAAACGCGCGCGGCACGTGACGAGCGAGTTTCACCGGATACAACGCGAGCTCAATGCAGTTGCGGGCGGCGGCACTGGTGCGAAAGGAAGGTCCAATGCGCACGGTAGCTCCGTCCACTCAAAGAAGGAGCTCGAGCAGCAGCTAGAGGGCCTCGGCGGGAGGCAGGCGTACCAAGAAGCGTCGGTGTTGACGACTCAGCGACACAGGACGTGTAAGTGGGTGTTCGCGGTGCTTACGAAGCGGGGGATGCGACCAGGGAAGAATGAAAGCCCGTTAAAGTTGCTGGAAGTCGGCGCCGTGAACACGCAGTTGTTGTCCGTCCCGTGGCTAAACGTTCGGGCAATCGACATCAAATCACAACACCCCCGAATAGAACAGAAAAACTTCTTCGACATCAAGGCGAAACAGCTGTACACAGTGGTCGTTTGTAGCATGGTGCTGAACTGCGTGGCGACGGCGGCAAAGCGCGGGAAAATGTTAGCGCTGGCGCACGCGCATCTGAAACCAGGAGGGTATTTCTTCCTGATGATTCCGAGGCGGTGTATAGAAAACTCACCCTTCTGTGATGAAAAGATACTCACTCAAAGTTTGGATGCATTAGGTATGCAAGTAATCGACCAAAAGATGTCCCCAAAGTTGGCGTTCTTCTGTGTACAGAGGGTGGAGGGAAAAAGCCCAGACCAGACGCGCATGAAAAAGTTTCCAAATCCGCCAAAAGTAAAAGTGCGCTCGAGTGAACGCGTTTTGAACGACCAGTTCGGAATAAGCTTTCACGAAGAAACGATGGAGGGTATTGATACTTGAAATGAATGGATATGTATGATTATAGTGACGCTTATTCTTCTACTCACACATAGATAGATATATTAGGGTTTCTCCTCCGCAGACGCTGCTGCGAGTAGCGAAGAGTCTTCCGGCAGCCCGAGCCGCACGCACTTCTCTCTCGCCGCTCGAAAAGCATTCGCGGTGTCCTGTGCGTCCGGTGTCCCCCTGGCCAGAAACGCACTCCTTTTCGCCACTTTGAGCTCCTCCACCGCGGCTTCCAGCTCTGGTGACATGAACACGCGTTGCAGCGGGACTCTGAACGACTTCAGAAAGCCGTCTTTCGTGCGTTCGAACATCTCGCCAACGCCGCCTGGTGGGATGGAAATGTCCCCGGTTGTTGGATCGCGATCCAAACCGAAGTTTAACACGTTCAACACTATGGACAGGAACAACGCGTTGGCGCAGAACACGAAGATAATAGGGTCGTAGTCATCACGCAAGGCGATTTGGGCGATTTCCGTGGGGGTGAGTGCGTTGCACACCGTGGAGGGTGACCTACCCGTGTTCGGACGAGTTAATCCGCCAACTGGCGCGCGAGTTTTGTTACCAAGCGTCGTGGATCTGCGTACCAACTGTGGTGCGTTGCCAATCGACGCCCGGGGGGCTGCCGCGAAGCAGGCCATCGCGCGTGACCCAAACACACTCACTTCACACGAAACAGTACTTCCGAAGGTAACTAAGCCGTGCACAGCTGAAGTGAACACGAATGACGTGTTCGTCAAAGTTTTAGAGTGACGAAGCACGCCCAAGCAATAAAAGCAGTTTATCCATCTGGATCTTTATTCCGATCGTGCTCTCTAAGCCCGCCACTGTTGCGTGCATGCACGTGCATGCAACAGTCTTGAGTTTATCGATCCGTGAGAGTCGCTTAACGCTCGCTTAACGCTGCTCCCTTCGCTTGATGTCGGATCACGTCAGTGCTTGGGCTTGGTTAAGGGAAGGACACCTCCCCGAGCTGCTTTCGGTTTTGGGATGTCTTTACCTTGCGAATCTTTTCCTGCACGCAAAGCTATTCCCCCACCGAAACCCGCACGTGCGACCCAAAGCGCAGAACGTGCTGCTAACCGCGTGTCGCTTGTTGTTCAGCGTCCCCGCGAACGTCGTCATCGCGGTATGGCTGACAATGTGGATCATCTTCTGGGAGCTCGTCCGACGACCTTTGTGGAAACCATCCCAAAAACAAAGAATCTCCGATGACGTCGCATCCGTCGCGATGTGCGGCGGCGGGTTCCGGACGTGGTACCACCTGGGCGTTTATTGGGGTCTGTATGACAAATTAGGGGTAGAGGGGTTGCGAAACGTCAAGTTCTCAGGCGCGAGTATAGGAGCGCTCGTCGCTGCCGTCGCCGCGTGTCACCTGCACCCCGCGGATATCTGGGCGCACATCCCGGCGATAGCGGAGGCGTACCGGAACGATTTGTTGGGGCACCTTACTAGTGTCGGGCAGTTCTGCAGGTATTTGTTGCACACGACGTTGCCGGCTGATGCGCATGAACGGGTGAATGGGAATTTATGGATATCTATAAGCTCAATGTTCCCTATCCCACACAACTACCTGCAAACCTCATTCAAATCCCGCGACGACTTGATCAACGCGATCATCGCCGCTCAATACATCCCTAGCTGGACGCACCCCGGGGTTTGCTTTCATAAGGGGATGATCTGTCTGGACGGGGGGGTGACAAACAACTTGCCAGCGCTGTGTAGCACTTCTTTGAAGATTGGATTAGACTTGGATGACATTGAGAGTTGGGGCGCGGATTTGGTGCCGTCTGAACCGTTGGCGCGGATAAACACGTTCATACCGGCGGATGAACTTAATCTGCAGAAGATGTTGTTGAGAGGGAAGAGCGATGTCAACAAGTGGCTTAAATCTAAACGTGGGGTTGAGTTTGTGAAAAGAGCGTTAAAGTAGCGCTAAGGGTGACGTTTAGTATCTATTATTTTTATATTACCACATCTCTCTTGTCAATTCAAGGACCTTTGGACTGCTCGCGACGGCTCCAAAAAACGCGTCCGGCGCGTTCAGAATCTCGCCCGACAAATTACTCAACGCCGGAACCAACTTCGCCACCGGCATGGCGTCTATTTCCTTTACCTCATACAAGTCTTCGTCCGCGAGTTCCATGAACACGTTCCACGCCCTTCCAATCGCATCCTCTAATGCGTGGATAAAGCCTCCGCTGCTCACCACGGTACGCATTTCGGTTACCATGCACAGGATGAGGTCCAGAGTTTTTGAGTCTCTCGCCACGTATGTTTCATTAGTCCCGACATCACTGCTCCCCGCGTTTGCGTTCGCCGCGACTCGCTGCAGCCACATCTCAGCTACAACCTCGTTGGATGGAAGAAGCGATTGCGAGAGAACAGAGGTATTGGGGGTTGAAGTGACATCTGTCACTTCATCTGTCTCTAACCCACCACCTACCTTCAAGTCTCCTCCCCTTCGCACTACTTTCGGCACTGTTTTCTTTTTCAAATCCGTCAACACGGAACGCAGGTCGTGTTTCGTCATTGTTTTCGACAACGCCACGTCCCCGATCCTTTCGTGTGTCGTTTCCTTCACCACACTCACCAGTTG
>MDSY01042396.1_pt1 | contig 34477 bp, 33 predicted proteins | sample 811131 | NCBI WGS metagenome assembly MDSY01 (sample SAMN05326643, study PRJNA326480) | marine metagenome | isolation source: seawater | place: Atlantic Ocean: South West | collected 2010 | reverse complement strand
CGCCGTTGCAGCAGGCATCATGATTAATTATGTTAGTGGCTAGCGTGCTCTATAGCTTGAGAATCAACTACTCTTCTTAATTTTAGATTGGTTGAGGAAATGTCTTTTCTACTTGTCCTTACCCATCAAACCTGCCAGATCAGAAAAAGGGTTATGAGTAGCCTTAACCTCACTACTTTCAACACTACCCCCATAACGAACTTGCTCAATATAGCGAGAATGCTCATTGTCATGACAATAAACACAGAGTAGTTCCCAATTTGCGCCGTCTGCAGGATTATTGTCATGGTTATGATCCCGGTGATGAACCGTTAATTCTTGTAAATTAAGTTGTGTAAATTCTCTAATACAGCGGCCACAAACCCAAGGATACATTTTTAAGGCACGTTCTCGGTATGTATCCTCGCGTTCAGCCTGATATTTTTTTGCTTGAGCTACAATATTGTCTAAGCGTTTATTTTTGTCTGAATTCATATTTATATTACTACGATTTCTTCTTTAGTCTAATACATACTATAATTAAGCAATATACGCTAGTCGTCATAGCGTCCTGCAAGATTATTTAGGCTTTCACTATGTCTCCTCCCGCAATATCTGTTGTACTAACACAATATCCTACTGAACTCTTCAAGATACTTAAGTTCGAAGGTCTTGTAGCTAGTGGTGCAGAAGCCAAGCAAGCCATTTCTGATGGCTTAGTGATTGTAAATGGAGAAGTGGAAACAAGAAAGAGAAAAAAAATCCTTGCAGGTGATAAAATTAAATTCTTAGACTCACAACTGACTATTAGGTAAGCCATTATTTTTAGCCAGCTTTCCCTCCCTGCTCTTGCAAAGATCACTTTGCTAACAGCACTCTCACTTCTTGCCTTTGCTGCTAATTCCGTTTTATGCCGCTACGCTTTAGAAAATGATGCTATAGATCCAAGTAGCTTTACAAGTCTCCGCCTGCTATCCGGTACATTAATGCTAATTTTAATAATTAGCTTACAAAGTCAAACATCAACCTCACCTATTCGCTCAAAAGGCAGTTGGTTATCTGGCTTTATGCTCTTTAGCTACGCCTGTACTTTTTCTTTTGCCTATCAGCTTTTAGGAGCTGCTATGGGGGCATTGATCCTCTTTGGTGCTGTTCAAGTAACCATGATTTTAGTATCTGTTTATTCAGGAAACCGACTTCACTCAACAGAGTGGTTAGGCATCACACTGGCTTTTGCTGGCTTTGTCTACTTAGTATTACCAGGACTGACTGCCCCCCCAATTTCAGGCCTCGTTTTGATGGGAGCTTCGGGTGTTGCATGGGCAATTTATAGTCTCAAAGGTCAGCAGTCATCTGAGGCACTTATGGATACAGCTTATAATTTTCTAAGAACAATGCCCTTTGTTATTATACTGGTTTTGTTAACGTATCAAACGGCATACTATTCATACCAAGGTATTACTTTGGCTATTGTATCCGGAGCTTTCACCTCTGCTATTGGTTATATTATATGGTACAGCGCACTAAGTGACCTTAGCTCGACCCAAGCTGCAGTTGTTCAGCTACTAGTCCCTGTTATCACTGCTGTGGGTGGAGTGATTTTTCTATCTGAAGCCATCACATTTAGGCTCTTTATAGCTGGCGGACTTATCCTAGGGGGTATCCTTTTAGTCATCATAGGCCGTTATTATTTTGTTAGCTTTAAGCTAAAGCCATAATTAAGCCCTTAATAAATGGCCTGTTTTAACTAGGATCACTGTTTCTATATCTGTGCAGGGTATATGGTCGCTAGAGTGCGGGCTTCTTATCCATGTCCCGGCAGGATATTCACCAAATTCATCTTTAAATACGCCCGAGAGTACCAACACTTCTTCTCCCCCAATATGCTTGTGTGTCGTAAAAACCTTTTTAGCTGGCCATTTAACTAAAGCGACGCTCTCTTGCTCAAAGGAATGCAAAGGCATAATCTTTGAACCACCTATGCCCTGAGACCAACTTGTATTGTTTGTATCAATTACAAATTGTTCCATATCCATCTCTGAGAACTGATGTAACTTAACAAAGAGCACGCATCCGTCGACACTATGGGGTCGATGGTTACTTCCCGGGGGGTTTCGAATATAACTTCCTGCTGGGTAATCCCCCCTTTCATCTGAAAAGACGCCGTCAAGAACAAATATTTCCTCACCAAATGGATGAAAATGTCGGTTAAAACTAGCCCCTCTTTCATAGCGAATGATACTAGTTGCATGACCTCTTTCCTCTTCCTCTCTTGCTAAACGTTTACGACTTACGCCAACCACCGGGCTATCAACCCATTCCATCTCATTGGTATTAAGTACAATTCGTATCGAAAGAGCAGTATTCAACATAATATGCAAACTCTTAACATAAGGATTAATAATAAGTAATGGACAAGAAAAAATTCATAATTACAGAAAACAGCTCAACTTGCTATAATACGGGCTTTTGAATTTCGAACAATAGGAATTACTGATGGCTAAAGCAACAGCAAGACATATTTTAGTAGATAGCGAAGAAGTCTGTTTAGAACTTAAAAAAGAAATTGAACAAGGCACTGATTTTGCAAACGTTGCAAAAGAAAATTCATCCTGCCCATCTAGTGCTCAAGGTGGGGATCTAGGTGAATTTGGCCCAGGAATGATGGTACCTGAGTTTGATAAGGTGGTTTTTTCAGCACCTATCAACACTGTTCAGGGACCCGTTAAAACACAATTTGGTTATCACTTACTAGAAGTGACTAGTCGCGAAGACTAATCCATTCGATATTCTGTTACTTTAGCCCCACCAGATTCCTCTGCTGGGGCTTTTTTGTTTTTACTAGCTAATCAATTAAACGATATTTTTGTATATGGCCATAAACTTTAACCAGTAATACGTTCAAAAAATAAAACAAGCTTTATGACAGATAAACTAGTGAATTAATATTCCTTTATTCTGATGAGGGTAAACCCATCATTCAATCAGAATTCCTTATATATCTATGCGCTAACAATATTCACTAAAATGTTTAATATTCAGTACTTTGCAAGAATAAATAACCTCTTTTTTAAGCTTGAAAAAGATCTTCTATTAGAAACTGTAACTGTCGTTGCTCTCTATACTCATTAACATTCAACCGGTATCGCAAACAGACCAGACATCCAGCAACTAGCCAATCAGGAGAGATCTGGCCAAATGCCATTGCTACCAACTTTCTATCATCACTTAAACATAATGTCAGCCTCAAGTGGTTATTTTGTTGCCCTACTATCCGTATATTATCGACAATGAAAGTACCGTGAAAAATTGGCTCAGGAAAGCCTTGTCCCCATGGAGCTATCATTGGTAATTTCTCAGCTAACGCTAATGTTGTTTCATTACACGCTAATACACCGTCTGATAACAGTTCTTTATTTAAATCCTCTTCACTTATGGATTCTTTAACCGCATTTAAAAAATGCTGCTCGAACTCAGATAATCTAGTAAGAGAAATAGTCACTCCTGCGGCCATAGCATGCCCACCAAAATGAGTTAAAACATCAGGGGCTCTACTTGCAACTAATGCCAGCACATCTCGAATATGAACTCCAGGAATAGACCGTGCAGAACCCTTGATTTCTCCAGCCTGACCAGGTGCGAAAACAATAACAGGTCGATGTTGTCTTTCTTTAACTCTTGATGCTAATAAACCAACAACACCTTGGTGCCAGCGTTCGTCATACAAGCAGTAGGCGAGTGGTGCATTGAGAGGATCGAATGTCATCGCTTCTACCATAGCTAGAGCATCTTCTTGCATTGATTGCTCAACCTCACGACGTTGTGTGTTGATATCATCTAATTCTTTTGCCATCACTAACGCTTGTGAAAAATCGTCGGTTAATAAGACTTCTATACCCAAGCCCATATCATCTAAGCGTCCGGCAGCATTCAATCGAGGTGCAATAGAAAACCCTATATCAGAGCTTGATAATATAGAAGTCTCTCTTCCCGCTATCTTTATTAAGGCTTTTACACCACTTGAAGACCTACCTGAGCGTATTCTTGCTAAGCCTAAAGATACCAATGTTCTATTAAGTTGATCTAACTTTACTACGTCTGCAACTGTACCTAAGGCAACCAAATCCATTAATATCATTAAATTTGGTTCATCTAGACCTGCACGGTCAAACCATTTTATTTTACGTAATGCTTGTCGTAGTCCTAAAAGCATATAGAAACATACGCCAACACCTGCTAAGTTCTTACTTGAAAAGTTATCACCCATTTGGTTAGGGTTAAGGATTGCTTCTGCTGCTGGCAATTTTTCTCCCGGTAAATGATGATCAGTAATCAGTACCTTCATACCACGCTGCTGGGCTGCTTCAACACCAGCTATGCTTGCTATACCATTGTCAACTGTAATCAGCAATTCAGGCTGTTTATCCTCTGGAATCTCCTCTAATAATGCTGGAGTCAGGCCATAACCATGAACAAAACGATTAGGTACTATATAGCTAAGGTGTTTGGCGCCCATCGCACGCAAACCTCTAATAGCTACGGCACAACTTGTAGCTCCATCCGTATCAAAATCTGCAACGATCATGATTCGCCAGTTATTCGTAAGTGCCTCTACCAATAAAGCGCTTGCACATGCCATACCTAATAACTGGTCTGGCCTCGGCAAATCAGCTAAAGCATAGCTCAATTGTTGCTCTTGTATAATTCCTCTAGCTGCTAAAATTTTTCGTATTGGCGTTGGCCAACTTTCGGGCAGTTTCTGCCAACCTTTTGATGACCTTTCCGTGATTTTCTGTTGCGCAATCATAGCCAAAACTGCCAACACCTTATGGGAGTTTGGTGATATTCACCAAACCCTGGTACTTGCAATATAAGTTTATTAATTGCCATCTTAGAAATCTGCTGCCATAAAGGTTCAAATACTTTTGTATCCATAATTTGTAGCTGTCTTTGCCAATCTAACTCTGTATTTACTTCCTTTAACAACAACAAATGACGGCCTTTTGAGAACTGTAGTGAATTGCTACTGGAATTGTACGAGGCCTCATGACCTGTTCTTTCTACTAATTTTGTTAATAATGCTGACTGCCCTGAAATACTAGACCAAGAAGTAGTCATAGGGCTAAACTCTCCTCCTTGTCCCCAAAACCAAATACTATTAATTGGCAATTGATTATTGGCCATACGACGGGTGTTCACCTCAGAGTTGTAAAGCTGCATTTGAATTTCATTCCACAAACAGATCCATTGTTGGCGATCTTGGCCTGAAGGCAAGTAAGCTTCAACATCCTTCCCCTCAACTTCATCAAGTGCATAAAAATTGACGCTCGGCTTAGCTAGTAACTTTAATAACCAACTTTCGTGTGATTGTTCACTGATGGAACCTAGTTCATGCAGCAAGGGCTCTATCCCTTTAATCAACTCTGCACTCTCTTTTTTGGTTAAATCTAAACCTTTAGAGAACAGTAATAGTCGGTCACGATCCGGATGCAAATAACAAGGATCGGCATGAAGAAGTAACTCTTGTCCTCGCGTTGCTATTAAATCAGCTATTGGTAAGTCTGTACCAACCAATGGTTTATCACTAAAATTATTGAATAAACAACGGCTTAAGCCCATCTCATTAGGTATATAGTTAGCCTTTCTGATAATCTTACTCAAATAAAATGGTATTGCATCCCTGTTTATGGCCTGGCTTACAATAGCAGCCAAACCCGGTATAACTATAGTCACTTCTGTTTTTGCCATCAGGCTGAGCATAAAACTTGACGTACGAAGGGTATCGTCAGGCGCCGTTGTTCAGACATTGAAGCTTTATCTAATGCCTGCAATAAGCCTATCAATTTGTTTAAATCTCGACTGTAATTTCGTAATAAATATTGTGCCACTTCATTAGACATTGCAAGCCCTCGTGCCCGTGACTGCACGATCAAAACCTTTTCTTTGGCACTGTCATTCAAGGAATCTAATTGATAAATCAAGCCTGATGCCATACGCGACATTAAATCAGGTAACTTTATGGCAGATGCTGCCGGGTTGTTCCTTGAGGCCACTATTAGTTGGCATCCCGACATCTCCAACCGGTTAAAACAATGAAACAAGGCTTCTTCCCACTCTGATTTCCCAGAAATGGACCCAAGCTCATCAAGGCAGAGAAAATTTAAGCCTTCTACTCCTTCTAATACCTCAGGAGAGGCGGTTCTAACAAGTTCAGCCAATGGCAAATACAACATAGTTTTACTATCTTTTTGTGCCTGTTCAGCAATTGCTAATAGTAAATGTGTTTTCCCTGAGGCTGGACCACCCCATAGGTACAAGAAAGAAAGATTAGTTCTCTCGCAAAATGACTCAACAGCACTAGCAAGCTCTGTTTGAGCAAAATAAAAATTTTTAAGCTGATATAACTCATATGGATTTAAATGTAGAGGCATTTGTGTTGCAGGTAATATCATTCTTTTTCCACGGACCCATAAAGCTCACTCTTCATATAGCTGCTATGCGTATGTCTTAATAAAACCATAATAATAGCGGCGGCTGGCAATGCAAGTAACACTCCCACAAAACCAAACAGTTGCGCACCAGCCATCACTGAAAATAGGACTGCAACAGGATGTAACCCAATTCTTTCCCCGACAAAGCGAGGCGTTAATATCATCCCCTCAATTACCTGCGCAAAACCAAATACTCCCATCACCATCACTACTGGTAACCACTCATGAAATTGAAAAAATGCAGCTACACCCGACAAGCTGATACCTACAATGAGCCCTAAATAAGGTACGAAACTGACTATTCCAGCAATAACACCCAGTAGCAGAGCCAACTCTAATCCTATCGCTGTTAAACCAATGGTGTAAATGATTGCTAAGGCAAACATAACCACTAACTGCCCACGAATAAATGCCCCCAACATATCATCACACTCTAAAGATAATACAATAATTTTTGGGGCATATCGCCTAGGTAACAATTCTCTAAATCGTATAACTATTTCATCCCAATCTCTCAGTAAATAGAAGGTCAAGACGGGGACTAATACTAAGTTCGTTAACCATTGCAAAATAGCTAGGCTTGAACTAGTCATATACGAAAATAAACTGCCTGCCACTTGGCTGACATCGGTCCAGTACTCAATCAATGCCTTCTTAATACTGTTGATATCAAATATTTCTGTAGGGAATCCTATCGAGGCTAACCATGGGATACTAGTCCCTTGAAATGTGGATAAATAAGCAGGTAACTGTTTAAATAAAGCTCCTACTTGTGCTGTCAATAAGGGCAGCAATACTAAGAATAGTGAAAAGCCAATGAGTAGTAAAATAATGTAAACAATAGTTACTGATAGGCTCCGTGATAATTTACGAGCCTCTAACTTATCGACTACCGGATCACCTAGATAAGCCAGTAAACCAGCAATAAAAAATGGCATTAAAACAGGTGATATTAAATAAAATAACCAACCTATTGCTAATGTAGTGACAATCAGTAGCATTTTGTGTTCGTCAGTCATTAATTGTTCTTGTGTAACCGCCATGCCCGTCTTCCCCATACAATTATATATTCAGCGCCACTAATTGTTACACTAATAACTACCATGGACACACCCATTTCAATCCAGTATTTAATTCCTAAACTGGCATAATGCTGGACTATAACTACAAATACCAACACGATTTGGAAAAAAGTATTTATTTTACTACTCCAAAGAGGCAATAATTTAAATTCCCCATATAAGTAGTGATAAGCGATACCACCAGTTACGATCATAATATCTCTTCCAAGCACCAACCATAGTAACCAACTGGGAATAAAGCCAAGCCAAGTTAAAGTTGCAAAGCCTGCAACTAATAACAATTTATCAGCTAAAGGATCTAAAATAGAGCCCAGCCTTGATTCCCAGTGATATTGTTTCGCTAAAAAACCATCCAATGCATCAGATATACCCGCGATAGCGAATAGAACCATTGCTATGCCGAAATGATCGCCCAATAGTGCAACCACAACGGGGACTACCAATAAAATCCGCGTAATCGATATTACGTTGGGAATATCATGGCGTTTCACGGGTTTAACCTATACTCTAAATTGCTTCCTCTAGAACTTAGTTTTTTCTTTGACAATAGCTTGTCTTCTTCTAATGCTTGTTCAAAAAAATGTAATCCCGCATCTAGTTCAATACTTAATTCAAGCTCTGATGCTTCAAGAGTCCTTATAGTGACTTTAGATACATGCTTTAGATTGGTTAAATAAGAAGTGACACGAGAATAATCTTTGAAGTCTTCCACCTGACTTACACGAAGCCAGTGCTCTTGCTTTACATATTGCTTGTCAACATCTGTAACTTGTTTTGCTAAGTTGTTTATAAATATATTTATTCCGCTTCGCAAAGCCTCAGACAACTCACCATCTGTCTTGAATTGTTGGCGCTCTCCACTGAACAGCCACTGCCAACTTACCCCGATGCTTTCTTCTTCCTTATTAATCACTCCTAACAAAATGACTTTCGGCTTATAACGCTCTGAAGCTAGTGTAAATAAATTAATATCATCTAACTCTTTTGATAAGTCTAAAAATTTTAATTGTTCTTCATCCTCTAAATCCATTAAAGGGAAAAACAAAGGCACACCTCTTGTAGCGACCTGAGCATTAATAATTTTTATTAATGGTGAAGTGAGTTGTTCTGTTCCAAACACAGTCTGCTGGCCACCTTCTCTAATAACTAACCAGAACAAAACTTCTGGGCGTGTCTTTGCCCAAACGGGTAGTTCCATCGCTCTTAAGCTATCATTTAAGGCTTCTTCGTTGAAAGTTAATGATAATGATTGTTCGGCTTCATTACCTGCGCTATAGCTTCTAACATAAGCATATTGCTTCACCAAATAGTCTGATTGCTCTAATAAATAAGTAATATCTTTACTAGCTAAAGCCTCACTGTCACCAACGACTTTTGATAATACTTTTTGTAAAAGGATAGGAGCCAATTGTTGCCGCTCTTGTTCGTCTTGCGTCGCAATCTCAGCCTGAGCACTATACAAGTTTTCGACGTTAGTAGCGAGGGCCTGGCTCGTTATTAATGAAATTAGAATAAAAAATAATCTAGACATTATGGTATTCTATCATGTCGCTTTTATGAGCGTAGATAACGAATTTTTTTCTTCAGGAACTATAAATGACAGACCCCATCGACTCAAAACTATCACCTCTTAATTACCGTGAAGCTGGAGTTGATATTGAGGCAGGCAATGCCTTGGTTGATCGTATTAAACCCCATGCGGCTAGAACACGACGTCCTGAAGTAATGGCTGGTCTAGGAGGATTTGGAGGATTATTTGAACTCCCTGTTGAGCGCTACAAAAAACCTATTCTCGTTTCAGGTACAGATGGTGTGGGCACCAAATTACGCTTAGCCATAGAATCAGGCATTCACAACACTATTGGCATCGACTTAGTCGCGATGTGTGTCAATGATATTATAGTGCTGGGTGCCGAGCCCCTCTTTTTTTTAGATTACTATGCAACAAGCAAGCTAGATATAGATATTGCAACATCTGTTGTTTCCGGCATTGCAGACGGCTGTGAACTTTCTGGTGCCTCTCTCGTTGGTGGGGAAACGGCTGAAATGCCTAGTATGTATAAAGATGGTGATTATGATCTAGCTGGGTTTTGTGTAGGTGTAGTAGAAAAAGATAATGTTATCGATGGTAGCCAAGTACAAACAGGTGATGTCCTTATTGGTCTTGCCTCTTCAGGTCCTCACTCTAATGGCTATTCTCTAATCAGAAAAGTTTTAGAGCGAAGTCACGACACATTAAACACACCTTTTTCAGAAAGTACCATCGGTGAACAACTCCTTGCACCCACCAAAATTTATGTTAAGTCTATACTTGAGTTACACAAACACATTAATATTCACGCACTTTCTCATATTACAGGCGGTGGTTTATTAGAAAATATTCCCCGTGTATTACCAGCTAATGTTGATGCCATCCTTGATGCCTCAAGTTGGCAGCGTCCAGCTATTTTTGATTGGCTACAAAAAGAAGGCAGCATCATTGATGAAGAAATGTATCGGACCTTTAATAACGGTATCGGTATGGTTGTATGTGTTGCGAAAGATGATGTAATCGATACTCTGCGGCACTTGGCTGACTCAGGTGAAAATGCTACTGTTATTGGCTACATAGCGAACTCTGTTAGTGTTGAGCCAAGTGTTAAAATCCGATAAGCTTGATGACTAAACAGTCACGGAAAGCCAAGCTCGTTGTCCTGATTTCAGGACGAGGTAGCAATATGATTGCAATTATGAACGCTATTAAGCACGACCAATTGTACGCAGATATTGTGGCCGTTATCAGTAACCGACCTGATGCAGGTGGCCTTCAATACGCACAACAGGCTGGTATTAAAACCTTTACTATAGATCATACTCACTTTGATGCTAGAGAAGAGTTCGACAAAGCCTTAGTTGATTTAATTGATGCTCATGAACCAGACCTCGTTATCTTAGCCGGCTTCATGCGTATTCTAACTTCCTCTTTTGTTGGTCATTACCCTGAAAAGCTATTAAATATCCACCCTTCTCTATTACCAAAGTTTAAGGGCTTACACACTCATCAAAGAGCACTAGAAGCAAATGAAAAAGAACATGGTGCGACTGTTCACTTTGTAACTGATGAACTTGATGATGGGCCAATTATATTACAAGCAAGTGTTGCAATTCTTAATAATGATGACCCTGCTACTTTAGCGAAGCGCGTTTTAGAAAAAGAGCATCAGCTTTACCCTGATGCCATTCAAAAAATCATTCAAGAGCGATCTTTTTAACGGCCACCTCAAATAATGAATAAATTAGCACTCATCTTAATATGCACCTTTTCACCAACCTGCCTTTTTGCAGACCCCATTCCTGATTTTGCAGCCAATTATTCAATTCACCTCAATGGTATTCAGGCTGGTGAACTCAAACGTAGTTTAGTTACTAATAATGATGGCACCCGTTTATTCAAATCTAAAACACAAGCAAAAGGACTTTTTGCTCTTTTAAAACCAGAAGTTATTATTGAAACCAGTCTCTGGTCAGGCAGTGAAAAGCTTATAAAGCCACTTGAATATCGTTATACCCGAACTGGTGGTAGAAAAAACAAGCGCGTAGCTTTAGATTTCAATTGGGTAACAAGGCAAGTCTACATAGATGATGCAAAACGTCCTTGGTCTTTAGATTTAGAAAGTGCAACTTTAGATAAGCTACTCTATCAACTTGCCCTAATGTCAGATCTTGAAGAGAAAAAAGTTACCTTTAACTATCGCATCGCTGATGGTGGAAAGATTAAACACTACTTGATAACCAAAACGAACCAAGAAGTTATTTCTACTCCAATGGGAAAAATTGAAGCAATTAAACTAACTCGTGAACGTAGTCGCCCCAAAGACCGTAAAACAACTCTCTGGTGCGCACCTGCATTGAATTATCTCCCTGTCATGCTAGAGCATATTGAAAAAGATGGTACTATTTTCACTGCAAAACTTCGTCGTTTGAGAGGCATAGGTACGGATAATGCTTTTGAGTCAAATACTTCACCCACCCTTCTCTTCGATTAAAATTCGCGTTCATCACAATGGTTTAAGGTTTTTTGACTTGATACTTAGCAGAGATACTATGGCAATTCCCTGCGCCTATTAATACCCTATCCACGACAGCATTTGCAGTTTCAATACAGATAAAATTTTTATAAGCTGTAGCATCAATATCTGAAAGTAGGCTTGCAGTTTCCTTGCCCGGATTCCAAACAACGAGTGTCTCAGTACCCGCTGACGTAACAACTATATCCCTTACAAAGCCAGTATTCGTTATGTTGACTGTTGGTGGGGGTGCCAAATAAACGCGATCAATCTCACCGGCCACTAGGACGTGACCTTGTTGTCGCTTCTCAGAAAAGCAGGTTAACTTATCTAAATACTGAAGCTTATCGAGTCCTACAATTTCAATATCATCAATATCTCTAATGTTAAAGTATGCGTGTAGGGCTTGAGTAATAGTGAATGACTTTTGACTCAAGTTTTTTGTGGTTAAAATTATTTCTAATGAATCATTTACAACAACTTCTAACACTAAACTAAATTCATAAGGCCATATTGCCATACTAGCATCCGTATGGGTCAAAGCTAGACTAATAGTTATACTTCCATCTTCACTTGAATTTGTTGCTATCACTCGCCATACTTGATTTCTTGCAAAACCATGTGCGGGAAGGTCAAAGCCAGAATCATCATCAGAGAAGCATGGCCAACAAACTGGGATACCACCACGAATGGCCTTACCTTGACCATAAATAGCCTTCTCACTTAGAAATAAGACATCTTCCACTTCGCCCTGAGGTAAGTAAGACAACACCTGAGCACCATAGGTGGATACCGTCACCTTAGAAAACTGACTTGTGATTTCTGCAACGATTATCCCTGAGGAGTTTTCCTCGAAATGAAGCAGGTCATTAATCGCAAATTTCTTGTTAAGATCTTGTTTTGTCTGCATTTTAAATTCTGTTTAGTTAAAAATAAAAAGACGGGCATCAGCCCGTCTTCTAAATACGAATAATAGTCCTTTTATTTTAAAGTCATTACAACTATTAGTGCTGATGCCCCCCTTCACCATGAACATGACCATGCTCCAGTTCTTCTTCTGTAGGTTCACGCACTTCACGGACAGTGACGTCAAAATTAAGATGCACACCTGCCAATGGGTGATTACCGTCAACTGTCACCATTTCGTCACTAATAGCCACAACTGTTACTAATACTGGCCCCTCATCTGTTTCTGATTGAAACTGCATTCCAACTTCAATATTTTCAACACCACCGAATAACTCTTTCGGTACGTCTTGTTTCATATCTTCATGACGCTCACCATAGGCTTTTTCTGGCTCAATGCTTGCCTTTACTTTATCACCAGCTTCTTTACCAATTAAAGCTTCTTCTAAGCCTTCAACAATATTGCCAGCACCATGTAAATAAGCTAACGGGCCCGCGCCTTCTGAACTATCAATCATTTCACCTTCATTATCTGTTAGCGTGTAATCAATTAGTGCTACTTTATTTTCTGCAATCTTCATTTTTGTTCCTTACATTTGTTTTATAACTGCTGCAGCATAGTGGCTACAACTTAGAGGTTCAACACCAATCATTTCTGCTAAATCACAAGTAACCTGCTTCTGAGCAATCGCTTTTGATACACCAGACACTATTAAATCTGCAGCGTCTAACCAGCCAAGATGTCTTAATAACATTTCAGCTGATAATATAAGTGATGAAGGGTTAGCCATATTCTTACCCGCAAGAGCTGGTGCTGTTCCGTGAGTAGCCTCAAACATTGCTATCTGATCAGACAAATTTGCTCCTGGTGCGATACCAATACCACCAACTTGTGCAGCTAATGCATCAGAAATATAATCACCATTAAGATTGAGTGTAGCTACCACGTCATGCTCAGACGGATGCAATAATATTTCTTGTAGAAAAGCGTCTGCAATACAATCCTTAATTATGATTTCTTTACCTGTTCTTGGGTTCTGACAACTTTTCCAACTACCGCCTTCAATTGCAGTAGCACCAAATTCTTTTGCTATCAAGTCATACCCCCATTGTTTGAACCCGCCTTCTGTGAATTTCATAATATTACCTTTATGAACAATAGTCACACTGTCACGATCGTTATCGATCGCATATTGCATCGCTTGTCGTATTAAACGCTCTGTGCCCTCGCGAGAGACGGGTTTAATACCTATTCCTGAAGTCTCTGGAAAACGGATTTTAGTAACGCCCATTTCATTTTGTAAAAAATCGATGACTTTTTTAACTTCTGAAGTTCCGGCCTCCCATTCAATACCAGCATATATATCTTCAGAGTTTTCTCTAAAAACAGTCATATCAATATTTTCAGGCACTTTTACTGGACTTGGTGTTCCTGGATAATATCTTACAGGCCGCTGACAAACATATAAATCTAGAGTTTGACGTAGTGCAACATTCAAAGATCGCATACCTCCGCCGACAGGAGTCATCAACGGACCTTTTATCGATACCGAATAATCTTTTAATGCCTTAAATGTTTCTTCGGGTAAATACTGGTTACTGCCATAAACTGCAGTAGCCTTTTCACCAGCATACAGTTCCATCCAGATGATTTTACGCTCACCGGAGTACGCTTTTAAAACTGCAGCATTAACAACCTCTAGCATTGCAGGTGTAATATCGACACCAATACCATCACCTTCAATAAAAGGAATGATCGGATTATTAGGCACAACTAATGACAAATCATCATTAAACTTAATGGCAGAACCATTATCTGGTACTCTGATTTTTTCGAAAGCCATTTATTGGGCCCTTGATTATAAAATGCGATATTTTAACATAACCAGATCCCTCCATCTCAGCATATCTTCATGACTGAGCTTATTTTATTTAATAAGCCTTTTGACGTACTCAGTCAGTTTAGTGATAGTGACAATCGCCAGACATTGAAAGATTACATTTCAATACCAAATGTATACCCTGCTGGCCGTTTGGACCGTGATAGTGAAGGATTATTATTACTCACAGATTCTGGCCCACTTCAACATCAGGTTAGTGAACCAAAATACAAACACGAAAAAACTTATTGGGTACAAGTGGAAGGTACACCTGATTCTCAAGCTATTGCTCAATTAATATCAGGCGTCGCTCTAAAAGATGGTCTTACACTGCCAGCCAAGGCTAAATTAATTTCCCCTCCAATGATATGGCCACGCACTCCACCAATTAGAAAACGAAAGTCAATTCCAACACAATGGCTAGAACTAAAAATAGTTGAAGGAAAAAATAGACAAGTCCGTCGTATGACAGCAGCTATAGGTCACCCTACTCTTCGTCTTATTCGTTATGCAATTGGTGATTGGACACTAGATGATATTCCTCCCGGTAAATGGCAAACTATTACCATACCGTCCGTGGTAAAATCTGGCGATGATTTGGACTCCCATAACTACCGTCGCCGCCGTAATAGAAAGAGATAATCGTTTCTTGTTCGTCGAAGAACTTATTAATAATAAGATGACTCTTAACCAACCGGCTGGTCATCTCGAAGACAACGAAAGCCTTATCGAGGCTGTTATCCGTGAAACCCAAGAAGAAACAGCTTGGCAGTTTTCTCCCCAGTCTTTAGTTGGAGTGTATCAATGGCGAGCAGACAATAATGACACTTATATCCGTTACTGTTTCACGGGCGACTTAATTAGTCATGACCCGGCGCAGGCCCTAGATCCCGATATACATCAAGCTGTTTGGCTTGACCTTGAGGCGTTTCTGGAAAGAAAATCACATGTACGTAGCCCACTTGTCATGAACTGCATTCAAGATTACCTTGCTGGTGAACGCCACCCACTTTCATTACTACATAACTAAATTATGTCAAATAATAACAAAGTCATCGTCGGTTTATCAGGTGGGGTAGATTCTTCTGTAGCAGCCTTATTACTCAATCAGCAGGGTCATGATGTCGAAGGCCTCTTTATGAAAAACTGGGTCGATTTTGCTGACGAAGCTGAGTGCACTATTGAGGATGACCGTAAAGATGCTCTTTCTGTGGCTAATAAAATTAATATTCCATTTAATGAAGCCAACTTTGCAATGGAATATTGGGATCACGTCTTTAAGCATTTCTTGGATGAGTACCAAGCTGGGCGGACACCAAACCCAGACATCTTATGTAACCGCGAAATTAAGTTTAAAGCTTTTTTAGAGCATGCCTTAAAACTCGGTGGTCATATGATTGCTACCGGACACTATGCACGTATCAAAAAACATAATGCCAACTATTGTCTCTTAAAAGGACTAGATCACAATAAGGATCAGAGCTATTTCCTATATACACTTGGACAAGAGCAGCTTTCCCGTACGCTCTTTCCCTTAGGTGAGCTTCCAAAAACAGAAGTGCGTGCTATTGCAGAAAAAGCAACTTTCATTACTCACGATAAAAAAGATAGCACCGGTATTTGTTTTATAGGCGAAAGACATTTTCGCGAGTTTTTAAGTCGATACATACCAGCTCAACCAGGTGAAATGCGTACTCCTGAAGGTGAACTTGTGGGAAGACACGATGGTCTTATGTATTACACATTAGGTCAGCGGCAAGGTCTTGGGATTGGAGGACGTAAAAACAGCACAGGAGAGCCTTGGTTTGTTGCAGGTAAAGACATGAAAAATAAAGTTTTATTTGTAGTTCAAGGCGACCATCCATGGTTACATAGCCAAAGTTTGACAGCCCAGCAAGTTTGCTGGGTTGCAGGAAAAGCACCTAAATTCCCCTTTTATGCAAAAGCTAAAACACGTTACCGTCAATCTGATCAGGATTGTGAGGTAACACGCGGTGACAATGAAGATATTTGTGTTAACTTTACACAGCCACAACGGGCAGTTACACCGGGCCAATCCGTCGTCTTGTATCAAGATGACAATTGCCTGGGTGGCGGCATTATTACTCAAACTGACGCACCTGGAGTTCATCCGTGAACTATACTCAACAAGAACGTGATCGCACTATTGCCCTAGCCGCATTGTTACAATCTGTACATTTAGTTCATAATATTGCAGTCTCAGGACAAGCAGACCAGACAGACATCAATACATTGCTTAATAGCCTGATTGTTAGCGATGCAGATACAACCGAAGCCGTATATGGCAAGTTATCTAATTTGAAAACTGGCTTAGACCAGCTGCATATTCAACTTGTTGTACAAAAAAGCAAACATGAACTCACACAGATACAATATGCTGTCAACTTAATGCGATTAGCATCAAAGCTGTCTAAATATGATTCTTTGATGAAAGTCATTACCGAAGAAATTGATCAGATCCCTCAATACATCGAACAATATGGTGAAATTCAAAATGAGCAGGTTCTCACTCAAATATCTACTACGTACAAACGTACTGTTAGTAATTTGACACCTTTTATAAAAGTTCATGGTGATGAAAATAATCTACAAAACACACACAATGCAAACCTCATCCGTGCTCTATTATTAGCCGGTATTAGAGCAGCTATACTCTGGCATCAAAAAGGAGGTAGCTACTGGCAACTTCTTTTTCAATCAAACAAAATTGAAAAAATAACAAGTGATCTTCAAGCTTCTGCCTGAGTAATTTTTGCTTAGGTAGGTACCAAAAAGTAGGCAGTAGAAAGACCTGCAAAACCAAGTAACATATACACCACAGTCGTTTTAAGCCTTGGTTTCATTATACTCAGCAATTTGATCAAAGTTTAGGTAACGATAAATTTCATCTGACATCGGTTCTATCCCCGCTACTTTTTCTAAATATTCTTCATGGCTTGGTAATCTTCCGATACTTGCTACTACCGCTGCTAACTCAGCAGAGGATAAATAAACATCCGCACCGTTACCCAGCCGGTTAGGGAAGTTACGCGTAGAAGTAGATACCACTGTCGCCCCATCGGCAACACGAGCTTGGTTGCCCATACACAATGAACAACCTGGAGTTTCAGTACGTGCACCAACACGACCAAATATACTATAAATGCCCTCTTCCGTTAGTTGGTGTTGATCCATTCTTGTTGGGGGAGCTACCCATAATTTAGTTGGTATATTACCCATATTTTCAAGAACTTTTCCTGCCGCACGATAGTGCCCAATATTTGTCATACAAGAACCAATAAAGACCTCATCAATTTCTACACCCGCGACTGCTGATAATGGTTTAATATCGTCAGGGTCATTTGGGCAAGCAAGAAGTGGTTCTTTAATATTTTCCAATTCAATTTCAATGACTTCCGCATATTCTGCATCCACATCTCGCTCCAGTAATACTGGTTTTGCTAACCATGCTTTCATAGCATCGATACGTCGCTGTAAACTACGTCTATCTTCGTAACCTTCAACTATCATCCACTCTAATAGTGCCACATTTGAATTTAAAAACTCAATAACAGGCTCCTTATTCAAGTGAACAGTACATCCGTTAGCTGAGCGTTCTGCTGAAGCGTCAGATAATTCGAAAGCTTGTTCAACTTTTAGGTTAGGTAGGCCCTCAATTTCAAGAACACGACCATTGAAAATATTCTTTTTACCTTTTTTATCAACCGTAAGTAGCCCTTTTTGTATTGCCGTGTAAGGAATTGCATTAACTAAGTCTCTTAGGGTAATACCGGGTTGCATTTCACCTTTAAAGCGAACCAATACTGATTCAGGCATATCCACGGGCATGACACCTAAAGCTGAGGCAAAGGCCACTAAACCAGAGCCTGCAGGGAAGCTGATACCCATGGGAAAACGAGTATGTGAGTCGCCACCGGTACCAACAGTATCTGGTAATATCATTCGATTTAACCATGAATGAATAACACCATCACCAGGGCGTAATGAAACGCCACCGCGAGTACTGATGAAATCTGGCAGTTCATGTTGTAGCTTAATATCAACTGGTTTTGGATAAGCGGCCGTATGACAAAAAGACTGCATAACAAGATCAGATGAAAAGCCTAAGCATGCTAATTCTTTCAACTCATCTCGTGTCATTGCTCCCGTGGTATCTTGTGAGCCCACGGTAGTTACTTTAGGTTCACAATAGGTGCCGGGGCTCACGCCTTCAACACCGCAGGCTCTTCCCACCATTTTTTGGGCTAAAGTAAATCCTTTTCCTGTATTAACCGGGGCCACTGGCCTTACAAATATATCTGATATTGTTAAATTTAATGTTTCTCGCGCTCTATCTGTTAAACCCCGGCCAATTATTAGTGGGATCCGACCTCCGGCACGTACTTCATCTGCTATAGTTGTCGGCCTCATAGAGAAAATCGAAATCACCTCGCCCTTTTCATTCGTGATTTTTCCATCATAAGGGTGGATCGTAATAATATCACCAGTATTCATTGACTGCACATCGCATTCGATTGGAAATGCACCGGAATCTTCAGCCGTATTAAAGAAAATAGGCGCAATATTACCACCTAAAATAACTCCACCTTGGCGCTTGTTTGGGACATAAGGAATATCGTTACCCATATGCCAAAGTACCGAGTTTATTGCTGACTTTCGCGATGATCCCGTTCCTACCACATCGCCAACATACGCCAATGGATGCCCCTTCTTTTTTAAGTCTTCAATCAGTGCAAGTCCTTCAGGCATTTTACTTACCAACATACTTTTAGCATGCAAGGGAATGTCAGGACGGCTCCACGCATCCGTAGCAGGTGATAAATCATCAGTGTTCGTTTCACCAGGTACTTTAAAGACTGTGACAGTAATACTTTCTGGTAGCGCCTTCTTAGCTTTAAACCAATCTGCATTGGCCCAAGCTTCAACAACACCCTTTGCGTATGGATTACTTGCAGCTTTATCTACCACGTCATGATAAGCATCATAAATAAGCAAGGTTGTAGATAAGGCCCTCTCTGCTGCTGCAGCTGTATCACCATCATCTAATAGATCAATCAGAGGCTGGATGTTATATCCCCCCATCATGCTTCCTAACAACTGCGTTGCTTTAATCTTATCTATCGACTCACACGAAGTCTTACCTTTAGCAACATCGGATAAAAAACCAGCTTTTACATAAGCAGCCTGATCAACGCCAGGTGGCACACGATGAACTAACAGTGATAATAAATATTCACTTTCTTTATTCTTTGCTTGTTTTAGTAACTCTACTAAAGCAGTTACTTGCTCTGAATCCAATGGTAGTGGAGGCAAGCCTTCTTGTTCGCGTTGTTCAAGATGGTGTTGATAATGGTTCAGCACGCAATTTCCTCCGGTGTGACGTAATAGATAGTCTTATTTTACCTTAAAATCAACAATCTCACTTAAGCAAAACACAGATCTGCTATAATTCTTACCTGATTTATGCTTATTTCTACTGGAGTTTTCATGGAACTATCACCTTTAACTTCAATATCCCCTATTGATGGTCGCTATGCTGATAAAACAAAGTCATTACGGCCTTTCTTTAGTGAATATGGCTTATTGCGTGCAAGGGTTGAAGTTGAGCTCCGTTGGATCCATGCATTGGGTGATAATGCTGCGATTTCAGAGGTCCCAAAACTTAGTTCTGAGGCTGAAGACTTCATCAATCATTTAATTACTAATTTTTCAGTCGAGGATGCGGCTGAGATTAAATCCATTGAACAAGAAACTAATCATGATGTGAAGGCCGTAGAATACTTTATTAAGCGTAAGTTCAAGGCCAACAATGAACTCCATAAAGTAAATGAATTCGTCCATTTTGCATGTACATCAGAAGATATCAATAATACATCCTATGGGATTATGCTTAAGAATGCCCGCGAAGAAATTATTTTACCTGAGATGGGTACCATCATCAGTACACTTCGAAAATTAGCACATGAACATGCAGATACGCCCATGCTTTCTCGTACACATGGTCAACCTGCTTCCCCAACTACGCTTGGTAAAGAAATAGCCAATGTCGTTAAGCGGCTTGAATTGCAGCGAACCCATGTCTCTTCTGTTTTGCTTTGCGGCAAGATGAACGGAGCCGTAGGTAACTACAATGCGCACTTATCAGCTTATCCAGAAGTTGATTGGCCACTAATGACTCACAATTTTGTAACAGATTTAGGCTTAAATTGGAATGAATATACTACTCAAATTGAGCCTCATGATTACATGGCTGAATTATTTCAAGCAATGATCCGATTTAACACTATTTTACTAGATTTTTGTCGTGATATCTGGAGTTATATTTCTATTGGTTACTTTAAGCAAAAAACTATTGAAGGTGAAATTGGCTCATCCACTATGCCACACAAAGTAAATCCAATAGATTTTGAAAATTCAGAAGGAAATTTAGGTCTTGCTAATGCTATCTTTGATCATTTGGCACTTAAACTACCCATTTCCCGCTGGCAACGTGACCTAACAGACTCAACAGTATTACGTAATTTGGGTGTCGGCTTCTCTCATTCCATTTTGGCTTATAATTCTGCACTCAAAGGTATCAGCAAACTTGAAGCGAATCCAGCCGCAATGGCTACTGATCTCGATAATAACTGGGAAGTATTGGCAGAACCTATTCAAACTGTCATGCGTAGATATGGAGTTGAAAACCCTTATGAAAAACTTAAAGACTTAACACGAGGTCAAAAAGTCAATAAAGCTGTTATGTTAACTTTTATCAATGAATTGGAAATACCTGAACAAGCAAAAACTCAGCTTCGTCTACTAACACCTGCTAACTATATTGGTAATGCAGCTGAGCAAGCACGGAACTGCTGATGAGCATATGAGGTCTACATTACAGTAGCACTTCTGCTCCACCATAACACTATAATTTTATGAGATTTTATGAATATTAAGGAAGCGATCGTCAAACGCCGCGCGATCAAACATTTTGATCCGGAACATGTCATGAGTGATGCTGAAGTTCATGAACTTATGTCACATGTCATATTATCTCCAACTGCTTTTAATATCCAACACTGGCGTTTTATTCGAGTTATCGACAAAGACAAAAGGCAGCAAATACAAGATGCCAGTTGGGGCCAATCTCAAGTAACAGAAGGCTCTCTATTATTAGTACTCTGTGCAGATTTAAATGCTTGGGAAAAACAACCGCAACGCTATTGGCAAGACGCGCCACAGGGTGTCCGAGACTTTCTCTTACCTGCCATTGCAAATTACTACACTAATCATCATCAAGCTCAGCGCGATGAATGTTTTCGTTCTAGTAGCATTGCTGCAATGAGCATTATGTTGCTAGCCAAGGAGATGGGTTATGACAGCTGTCCGATGGATGGGTTTGATTTCGACAAGGTGGCAAAAATCATTCACTTACCCCATGACCATATTATTACAATGATGGTTGTTATCGGTAAAAAGAAAGAAGATGCTCGGCCTCGAGCAGGACAGTTAGCTCTTGATGAAGTCTTTTTTAACAATAATTTCTAAGCAACTATTATTTCAATCTATTTTTATTATTCTTTGTTCCTAGCAGCTATTCTCAATCTTAGAGCATTTAACTTAATAAACCCTTCAGCATCCTTTTGATTATAGGCTCCCTCATCATCTTCAAACGTAGCTATAGATTCATCAAACAGACTATTGTCTTCTGAAACACGCCCCACAACAGTTACGTTACCCTTATAAAGTTTTATTCTAACTAGACCATTGACTACTTTTTGTGAGCCATCAATCATTTTTTGGAGCATCTCCCTTTCTGGAGACCACCAATATCCGTTATATACAAGACTTGCATATTTTGGCATTAACTCATCTTTTAAGTGTGCAACTTCGCGATCTAACGTAATGGATTCAATAGCGCGATGAGAAGGTAACATTATCGTTCCTGCAGGAGTTTCATAACAACCTCTTGCTTTCATACCAACGTAGCGGTTTTCAACAATATCTAATCGACCAACACCATTTTCACCACCCAGTTTATTTAAATATTCCATGACTGAAGCAGGAGACATTGCCTTGCCATCAATTGCAACAATATCTCCCTTCTGGTATGACAGTTCAAGATAAGTTGGAGAGTCAGGCGCATCTTCAGGAGAAACACTCCACCGCCACATTGAGGCCTCTGGTTCTTGCCAAGGATCTTCAAGAATGTCACCCTCATAAGAAATATGTAATAAATTGGCATCCATAGAATAAGGTGATTTTTTTCCACGTTTCATTTCAACAGGAATATTGTTTTTTTCAGCGTAATCAAGAAGCTTTTGGCGAGAATTTAGATCCCATTCGCGCCAAGGGGCAATAACCTTTATATCAGGGCTTAATGCGTACGCTCCAAGCTCAAAGCGAACTTGATCATTACCCTTACCTGTAGCACCATGTGAAATCGCTTCCGCACCAGTCTCTCTTGCAATCTCGACTAAACGTTTCGCTATAAGGGGTCTAGCAATTGAAGTGCCTAATAAGTACTCACCTTCATAGATTGTATTGGCTCTAAACATTGGGTAGACATAGTCTCGTGCAAACTCTTCACGTAGATCTTCAATAAAAATCTCTTTAATTCCCATCGCCTTAGCTTTAGATCGAGCTGGCTCCACTTCCTCACCCTGTCCGATATCTGCTGTAAATGTCACTACTTCGCAATCATAAACATCTTGTAGCCATTTTAAAATAACAGAAGTATCGAGGCCACCTGAATAGGCAAGGACTACTTTATTAGTTTTAGGCATACGGCTGTACTTCCTGTAAATATAAGAAAATTAAATTGTCGAGTTATTGTATCAAATACCTCGGAGTGCAAGCACTTCTTTTACTACTTGCCGACCGTTAGCTTTACAGCTAATACGTCTTGGAGCATCTAGGTAATGTAATTTGAACCCTAAGCTTTTGTAGAGTTTTTTAATTTTTTCTGTCGCTTGATTTGATAAAGCAACGGGGCCTTTGTGTTTTGATAAGTGTTCAGCTAAACGTACTTGATCATCCCAACTAAAACCCTGCTGAGAATACTGCCTAAATGGCACGTCATATGGTGGATCAGCATAAATAAAATCATTATCAAGGAGTTCTACTTCAGTAAAGTCTTTTTGTGTAAACTGCCACTTATTTAACTGCCCTTGATAGTGCAAAAAATCACTCTGATAATTAATTTTTTTATATCGTCCAAAAGGGACATTGTATCCACCAGATTTATTAAACCTACATAAACCGTTATAACCCGTCCTATTTAGATAATAAAATAACTCTGCTGATTTCTTATGCTCTTTATTTCCCATGTTTAATAAATTAAACAATTCTCGATGCTGATAATACAGATTCTCATCATTTTCTAATTTAATATTTAGTGTTAAACCTTGTTGAATCTGCCGGTAGAAATTAATGAGAGCAGGGTTAATATCATTTAACAAGGCATTCTGTGGCTTTAAGCCAAGCGAGACTGATAGTCCGCCACAAAAGGGTTCGACCAAACGAACCTCTTTATGTTTAGACCAAAGTTTACTTAGCTTTGGAATAAGCCAACGTTTACCGCCTGCCCATTTTAGTGGGGGCCTCAATACTATTAATTGTTCTTTCACCTCAACATCAGGAATATCATTTCCTCTTCGCTCAACCTAAGTCAAAAGAGCAGCTAAAACAGACTCCTAACAGCTGCTTATGCATTATTTAGAATGCAACGTTTTTCTAGGCGGCATCAAATCAGTAATATTACCTTCCGCCATCTCTGCAGCAAAGCCCAAGGTCTCTGATAAAGTAGGGTGAGGATGAATTGTCATTCCAATATCTTCAGCGTCGGCACCCATTTCCAAGGCCAATACAGCTTCAGCAATTAGCTCACCTGCATTAGGACCTACAATACCAGCACCAATCAACCGGCCGGTTTCTTTATCAAATAGGGCTTTAGTCAAACCTTCGTCACGCCCTGTGCTCAAGCTACGCCCACTTGCTGCCCAAGGAAAGGCACCTTTAACGTATGCAATGCCCTCAGACTTGGCTTCAGCTTCACTTTTACCCATCCAAGCTACTTCAGGATCGGTATAAGCAACTGAAGGGATAGTCATGGGATCAAAAGCAGACTTATGCCCTGAAATCACTTCAGCGGCTACTTTAGCCTCATGTACTGCCTTATGAGCTAACATTGGTTGACCAACAATATCGCCAATGGCATAAATATGGGCTATATTTGTCTTCATTTGAGCATCAACTTCAATAAAGCCACGCTCATTGACATCTATACCCGCAGCCTCTGCATTGATTAGTTTGCCATTTGGTGTTCTGCCGACTGCTACGAGAATTTTATCAAAAACTGAAGTTTCAGGCGCATCCTTACCCTCGAAAGTCACTTTAAGGCCTTCTTTTAATGCTTTAATAGTAACAACTTTTGTGTTCAGATAAATAGCTTCATACTGCTTTTGAATACGTTTTAGCAACGGTTTCACAATATCTTGATCGGTGCCTGGAATAAGGCTGTTTTGCAATTCTACTACTGTGATATCTGCACCTAAAGCATTGTATACTGTAGCCATTTCCAGGCCAATAATTCCTCCGCCTATTACCAAAAGCTTCTTGGGAATATCTGCTAAGTCTAAAGCATCTGTTGAGTCCATCATTCGAGGGTCATCATTTGGAAAGACGGGTATTTTAGTGACTCGTGAACCTGCAGCGATGACACAATTATCAAAACTAATACTTTTTAGACCCTCAGATGTTTCAACATCAAGTGTGTGGCTACCTGAAAAACTAGCTTGCCCCTGTAATATAGTGACTTTACGTTTTTTAGCCAAGGCTTTTAAGCCTCCCGTTAATTTATCAACAATGTCATTTTTCCATGATTCTACTTTGCGAATATCAATATCGGGCTTAATAAAATTAATTCCATGCTCAGACATCTCTGCGGCATCATTAATTACTTTAGCTGTATGCAATAGTGCTTTAGATGGAATGCAGCCAACATTAAGGCAAACTCCACCGATACGTTCATAGCGCTCAATCATAATAACATTCTGACCTAGGTCTGCAGCACGAAAAGCTGCCGTATAACCACCAGGTCCAGAACCTAGCACTACAGTTTGAGCATGCATATCTGCAGTAAAATTAACTTCTTTCTGCTTTTTTATGGCTTTTTTGTTACTTTTTTTATCCGGTTTGATATCGTCTTTAATAGTCTTGATTACTGTAGAGGCTGTATCTGTTACTTCTAAAATCATGATGAGGCCACCTTCAGCAATTTTCTCACCTACAGTAACTTTAATATCTGTGACAATACCCTTATGAGTGCTTGGGATCTCCATAGCAGCTTTATCTGACTCTAGAGTTAAAATATCCTGATTTTCTTCAACACTATCACCCACAGCAACAAGAACTTCAATAATCTCAACAGCCTCAAAATCACCAATGTCAGGAACTTTTATTTCCACAGTAGTCATAGTAAGACCTTTCTGATATCAGACAACATCTGGTTTAAGTGGGTGACAAAGCGCGCACCTAAAGCTCCGTCTACTACTCGATGATCATAAGATACTGACAGCGGCAACATCAGTCTAGGGATGAAATCTTTACCATTCCATACTGGCTGCATTTTATGTCTACCTACGCCGAGAATAGCAACCTCCGGGGCATTTACAATGGGTGTAAAGAAACTGCCTCCGATACCGCCAAGACTTGAAATAGAGAACGTGCCACCTTGTAAGTCTTTAGCCGTTAAAGCACCTTCTCGAGCACGAGCACTGATCTCACCTAATTCACCCGCAATATCAAAAAATCCTTTTTTGTCCACTTCCTTAATTACTGGAACCATTAGTCCGTTAGGTGTATCAACAGCAACACCAATGTTGTAATACGACTTCATGATTAGATGTTGTTTGTCTTCACTGAGTGATGAGTTTAATTCTGGAAATTTCTTAAGGCTTGCGACAACTGCTTTCATAACAAAAACGAGCGGTGTCAAGTTAACGCCTTTTTTAGCAGCTATATCTTTATTTTCTTTTCTAAATTTCTCGAGCTCTGTTATATCAGCTTCATCAAATTGCGTAACATGCGGAATATTTAGCCAACATGCATGCAAATGCTTGCCAGATATTTTTTTGATCCTAGATAAGTCAACATTTGTAATAACGCCAAATTTTTCAAAATTTATTACAGGTACAGGAGGAATAGCACTCCCAGCAGTCACTACAGGTGCATTAATTTTCTGTTTAACAAAGTTTTGAACGTCTTCTTTAGTAATTCGTCCTTTCATGCCTGAACCAATCACACTGCTTAAAGTAACGCCTAGTTCTCTAGCGAACTGTCGCACAGAGGGAGAAGCATGAGCATGTTTAATGCCCGCAGCATTATCCGGAGCAAATGGTGCAGTTTCAACTAACTCAGTAGCTGAGGAGTTAGCCATACTCCCAGTATTAGAAACAGCAACTGGCTTAGCTACATCAGCTATCCCTGGTGAAGGTTTCTGAACAGTTTTTTCAAGCTCAGGAGCTTTTTTTGAAGTACTTTCAATAGCTTCAGCAATAGCAATCACATCACCTTGTCTAACTTTATCACCAACTGAGACTTTCAACTCTTTGATCACAGCAGAACAAGGTGAAGGTATTTCCATCGCAGCCTTATCTGATTCCAGTGTAATAATATCTTCGTTTTCTTCTACACTTGCTCCAACTTCAACAAGAATCTCAATTATTTCTACTGCATCAAAATCACCAATATCTGGTACTTTTATTTCAATTAATTCTGCCATCTTTATCCTTTAACTGGCGCTATAGCGTCAGCATTAATCTTGTATTTCTTAATTGCTTTGTCTACGACAGAAGCAGCTATTTGGTCATCTTCCGCCAGAGTGTTCAATGTTGCTACGACAACATGATAGCGGTCGACTTCGAAGTGGCTTCTCAACCTTTCACGAGTGTCAGAACGCCCAAAACCATCAGTCCCCAATACACAATAAGGAGCTTTAACCCAAGGTCGAATTTGTTCTGCATATAACCGTATATAATCCGTTGCTGCGACGACCACACCCGGCTGTTCATCTAAACATTCCTCGACATAGCAGCGTTTATTTTCATCACTAGGATGCAAACGATTTTCTCTATCTATGGCCATACCCTCTCTAGCCAATTCATTCATACTCGTAGCGCTCCAGACACTGGCTGAAACTTTCCAGTCTTTTTCGAGCATGTCAGCTGCAGCTTCAACTTCACGTAAAATGGTACCGCTACCCATCAACTGAGCTTTCAACTTGTGCTTACCACTAGATTTTAATTTGTATAAACCTTTCAAAATTCCTGTTTCGACACCTTCTGGCATTGCAGGGTGTTTATAATTTTCGTTCATTGCTGTTATGTAATAGAAAACACTTTCCTGATCTTCATACATTCTTCGCATACCAGCATGGACAATCACCGCCATTTCATAGGCATAAGTTGGATCATAGCTGATACAGTTTGGAATTGTGCCTGCCTGAATTAAACTGTGGCCATCTTGATGTTGAAGGCCTTCTCCATTTAGGGACGTCCTACCAGCTGTTGCACCAAGTAAGAATCCTTTAGCTTGAATATCACCAGCTAGCCATGCAAGATCACCTACTCGTTGAAACCCAAACATTGAATAGTAAATATAAAATGGCACCATGTTGACGTTATAGTTTGAATAAGCTGTTGCCGCTGATACCCATTCTGCCATCGCCCCGGCTTCATTAATTCCCTCTTGTAAGATTTGGCCCTTAGTGTCTTCTCTGTACCACATGACTTTACCGGAATCTTCTGGCTCGTACATTTGGCCAGATGACGAGTAAATACCTACAGAACGGAATAAACCCTCCATACCAAAGGTTCGTGCTTCATCGGGAACGATCGGCACAATATTTTTACCAATTTCTTTATCACGGATCAAAGCTGTGAGGATCCGTACAAAAGCCATCGTAGTTGATATTTCACGATCACCAGAGGATTTTAAAACTGCATCGAAGACTTTCAAGTCAGGTATTTTCAATGAAGCAGCAGCATGATTACGTTTTGGTAAAAAGCCACCTAAGTCTTCACGTCTCTCTAGTAAGTATTTTTGTTCCGCACTTCCTTTTTCCAAAGTAATGAAGGGTACATCCGTTTCAATTTGCTTATCAGAAACAGGAATCTTAAAGCGATCTCGGAATCGTTTCATGTGCTCTACTGACATATTCTTTTGAGAATGAGTTGTATTTTGCCCTTCCCCAGCTTCCCCCATACCGTATCCTTTAACTGTCTTAGCTAAAATAACAGTCGGCTGTCCTTGATGATCACTTGCCGTCTTATAAGCAGCATAAATTTTCCTTGGATCATGACCGCCGCGGCTTAAAAGCCATATGTCTTGGTCCGTCATATCTGAGACTAATTCTAACAATTCAGGGGATTTACCAAAGAAATGCTCTCTTACAAACGCACCGTCTTTTGATTTATAATTTTGATACTCACCATCGACTACTTCTTCCATACGCTTGAGAAGCAATCCATTTTTATCTTTTGCTAATAAACTGTCCCACTCAGAGCCCCAGATCACTTTAATTACATTCCAACCTGCCCCCCGAAAGATTGCTTCCAATTCCTGAATTATTTTGCCGTTACCACGAACAGGCCCATCGAGACGTTGTAAATTACAGTTGACCACAAAAATTAGATTATCTAATTTTTCGCGACCGGCTAAGGTAATAGCACCCAATGATTCAGGTTCATCCATTTCACCATCACCAAGATAGGCCCAAACATTACGCCCCTCAGTTGGCCTGATGTCACGATGTCCCATGTATTTCATGAATCGAGCTTGATAGATTGCTAACAAAGGCCCTAATCCCATAGAGACAGTAGGAAACTGCCAATAGTCGGGCATCAACCATGGGTGTGGATATGAGGATAAGCCTTCACCATCAGCTTCAAATCGAAAATTTAGTAATTGCTTTTCTGTTAAGCGGCCTTCAAGAAAAGATCTCGCATAAATTCCCGGGGATGAGTGACCTTGGAAAAAAATTAGGTCAGCACCGTTGCCATATTCATCACCTTTAAAGAAATGATTAAAACCAACATCATAGAGAGTGGCGGCAGATGAAAAGCTTGCGATATGACCTCCGACAGCACCGGGTCTAAGGTTTGCCTTAGTAACCATGACCATAGCATTCCAGCGTATATATGATCTCAACTTATGTTCCATCTCTGGATCACCAGCAATACGTTCTTGTTGATCGACAGGAATAGAGTTCACATAAGCTGTATTTGCGCTGTAAGGTAAGTTAACACCAGAGCGCCGAGCCATATCAATTAGCTTTTCTAGAATATGATGAGCTTTGTTACCACCCTCTACTTCAATAATGGACTCTAATGAGTCTAGCCACTCTTGAGTTTCCTGTGGATCGTTATCAACAAAATCAGTCATATATACCTTCAAAAATAGTAACTCTATAAACAGCGTCGTATTGTAACAGTTTTTATTGTCATTAATACCTATAGTGGTGCTGCATCTACCTAATTGAGCGATTTAAGTAGGGTTTTCAAATGATTTAGGAGTCAACTTATGAAATAAAACGAACACCCACCGTTTGATTAGAACGAGATAAGCCTCCGACGTCCGTAACGAAATAAACGAATCCCGAGTAATATCACCAAAATTGCAATATAAATGAGAGGTTCCGTAATATCTTTCTTGACCAACATGAAAAAATGTAGAGCTCCACCCATACCTATAAAATAAACAAGACTGTGAAGTCTTTTCCAGCGCTCAGAGCCCAAGCGCTTCTTCATTTTATCATTAGAGGTTACTGCTAAGGGTATTAAAGCTAAAAAGCTGATGACACCTACGGTGATAAAAGGACGTTCAATAATATCGTCAATAATATCGCCTAAGTTAAAAAACTGATCAAGCCAAATATATAAAAGCATATGAACAGATGCATAGAAAAAGCAATAAAGTCCTATCATTCGTCTGATTGGTGCTAAGAAATGCCAGCCGAATAGAAGTCTGAGAGGACTGATACTTAGAGAAATCAACAAAAATCGTAAAGCCCATTGACCCGTATCACGTGTTAAAACCTCAATTGGGTTAGCACCTAATCGTTCATTAAAAAAGCCAAAGAGCAAAGCGACTAAAGGCATCAAAAAAACAATGAAAAGACTACCCTTAAATATTCGACTAGACATGGTCACCTCACACTAAACTAAAAGTGCTTTTTCAGGTCCATACCTGTGTATAGGTGACTAACTTGTTCTTCATATCCATTAAAAAGAGTTGTTTTACGTTTCAAAACTTCGCCAATTCGGCGCTCTCGCGATTGACTCCAGCGGGGGTGTGATACGTCTGGGTTTACATTCGAATAAAAACCGTACTCTGCTGGACCTGCAACCATCCATGATGAAACAGGCTGCTTTTCAACGAAACGGATTTGAGTAATAGACTTAATACTTTTAAACCCGTATTTCCATGGCGTAACCAGACGAAGTGGTGCTCCATTTTGACCCAGTAAATCATTGCCATAAAGTCCCGTAGCTAGAAAAGAAAGTGGATTCATTGCTTCATCAATTCTCAATCCTTCCACGTAAGGCCACTTTAATACACTACTCTGCTGCCCCGGCATTTGCTGTGGATTGTAGAGCGTATTGAACTCAACATATTTAGCTTTTGAATTAGGTTTGGCTTGCTTTAATAAATCTGATAGCGAAAATCCAATCCATGGAATCACCATCGACCAGCCTTCTACACATCGTAATCGGTAAATCCGTTCTTCTAGTGTGAATGGCTTTATTAACTGTTCTAGGTCATATTCGCCTGGATTGTCACATGCACCATCAATCACCACTCTCCATGGCTCATTTTTATCCGGGAATTTTGTTGCATTTTGAGCTGGGTCATTCTTACCTACACCAAACTCATAGAAGTTATTGTAGGTTGTAACCGAATCATAGCTAGTTAGATCTTCAACCGTTGAAAAAAGACTTTTTTGTAAACTCTTATATTCTGGTACTGCCCTGTCAGCACTGCTTCCTAAAGTTTTCAAAGGCAGAGCAACTAATCCTGCTAGTAATGCAGCTTTATTGATGAATTGACGTCTATTTGTATACAGCTTTTCATCTGTAACTTCATATTCCTTCAACAAACCTAATCTATTTTTTTTAAAATGCATCGTGACCTCTTATCTTATTTCAATGATTTTTACTTTCATCAGCCACAATTAAGAAAAACTTAGTTCACATGAGGAAATAACTAGAGGAAGTTTAGTGCCCTTATCAAATGTAACGGAGTTATCACTTTCAATTATAACTTTATCAAGGGTTTTAATTTAAAAAAAGGCTCTTCAGAACCCTTCTGTTGTATGGCCCTTAGGGTAAAATATTAATGTCCGCATTTACCTTCACCACACTTATGTTCTTTAGCTTTATCGGCTGCTTTCTTAGCATCCTTATCATCATATTTATATTCTTTAGCTTTATCCGTTTTCTTATCAGGTCCACCTTTTACTTCTTCAACACCATGATGCATAGCTAATTGCATATAACCACCTGATAATTCTGTAGAAGAAAATGGACTGGTTTCAGCACTCACTAAAGTCGGTGTAAATGCTAGACCCGCTGATAGCAGCGCACCAGTAGCCAATCCTAGAGCTTTTTTATCAGTTGATATTGACATGTTAGCTTCCTATTATTTAATAAATTAAAAAAACAACCAGTCTCGACGGACCAAGCTTAATATAGTAGACATGCATAAATGCAGAATGTTACACCCATCATAAAATATTTTGCAACTCAAAGTTCTACATATTAAGTTTTTTATGGTGAATAACTCTTTCTATCTTACTTTTTTGATAATTTGATAAAAGAATAACATACTCTCACTATTATCTGTTTCAGCCTATTAATCGATTAAATAATGGCCTAAGAACAATGAGAACAAGAAAGCCTAATAAAGCTAGCGTGCTATCCTTAGCCCCATATCTAATAGGGTAGTTATAATTCACCGTAAGAAAAGGTAGGCAATATTCTTTCAGCAAAATAAGTTTTGCTGAAAAAGCCCTAATAGCAAACAAAAGGCTTCTCCCTACAATTATTAACGCTGATATTTTTCTTTCCACTCACTATAAGGCATGCCGTAAACATGCTCACGAGCTTCATCATAATCTATTGAAAGCCCTTTCTCTTTTGCTGCTGCCATGTACCACTTAGATAAGCAGTTTCTACAAAAACCAGCTAAATTCATTAGATCAATATTCTGCAGATCCGTCTTTTCTTGTAAATGGCCGATTAGATGCCGAAAAGCTGCAGCTTCAAGCTCAATTTGTGTTTGTTCATTCATGTTGACTTTCCCTCTAATATAAAAAACATCGAACTTGATGAGTATCAGTAATTTGAGTTTGTTCAGGATAGTTTTCTAGACACTGCGACATTACTTTAGGGCAGCGCTGGTGAAAATGACATCCTTTAGGCGGGTTTGCTGGCGAAGGAAGCTCGCCCTCTAAACGAATAACCTGTCTGCTATTATTGTTACCCAAGTGAGGCACAGCACCCAACAATGCTTGAGTATAAGGATGTTGTGGCGACTGTAATACATCTTCTCGCAAACCTTGCTCTACTATACGGCCTAGATACATTACCGCAACGCTATGAGCTAAATAATCTACAACTGCAATGTTATGAGTAATAAAAAGATATGTGAGTTTAAGTTCCTCTTGTAGTTCTCGTAGTAAGTTTAGTATTTGTGCTTGTACTGACACATCTAATGCACTAGTAGGTTCATCACATATAATGACATTAGGCTCGGCAGCTAATGCTCTAGCAATACATACTCTCTGGCGTTGGCCACCTGAGAACTCATGAGGATAGCGATGTTTGTGTTTAGCATCTAACCCAACTCTTTCCAATAGGCTAGTAACTTGCTCATCACGCATAACAGTATTCTTACTCTCAATTCCAGAGATCATTGCCTCTTCGATAACTTGGCTAATCGTCATGCGAGGGTTCATTGATGAGTATGGGTCTTGAAACACGATCTGCAAACCTTTACGTCCAAGTTTTAATTCTTTAGCAGATAACTCATTTAATACTAGCTCTTTGTATTTCACACTTCCATCAGTTATTGGCACTAATTGTAAGATTGCTTTACCTACTGTGGTTTTACCACACCCTGACTCACCAACTAAAGCGAGAGTCTCAGAGGGTCTCAACAGTAGACTGACGTCATCTACAGCTTTGACATAGCCCACGATCCTTTGAAACAAGCCCTTTTTAATAGGAAAATGAACACGTAGCTTATCTAAAATTAATACAGGCTTTTCAGTCACTGATATCTCTTTAATTGTAGATACAATTAATTTTTTTGGATTAACTTTTACAATGCTATTTTGACCTGGTTCTAATAAGTGACACCGTACACTTTGTTCAGTATCTTTATGCCACTCAGGGATTACAGTGCTGCAATGAAGAAGTGCATAATCACAGCGGTCAACAAACCGGCAACCATTGAAAACCTTATCCAGTGCTGGCACATTTCCTTTAATAACTGTTAAACGATGCTGACGTTTTTGAGCTGTCGGTAGCGATTCAAATAATTTTTTACTATAAGGGTGTTTAACCTGCTTAAAAAACTGCTCTCTTGGAGCTATCTCAACTATCTGTCCTGCATACATTACAGCTACATCATCAGCCATTTGAGCTACAACTGCCAAATCATGGCTAATAAGCAATATAGCCATTTGTGTTTCACGCTGTATTTCTTTTAATAGGTCTAATATTTGGGCTTGTATGGTAACGTCTAGTGCTGTTGTCGGCTCATCCGCAATTAATAACTCAGGCTCCCCTGCTAAAGCAATTGCAATCATTATGCGTTGCTTCATTCCGCCTGAAAGTTGGTGGGGGTAGTCTTTGAATCGTTGGTGGGGGTCTGGAATTCCGACTGAAGTAAGTAAGCTGATAATACGGTTATGTAATGCCTTACCTCGCATTTTAAAATGCCACTGCAGTGACTCTCCTATTTGCTGGCCAACAGTGAGTACAGGATTTAAAGAACTTTGTGGTTCCTGGAAAATCATCGCGATACGG
>MDSY01009514.1_pt1 | contig 34510 bp, 23 predicted proteins | sample 811131 | NCBI WGS metagenome assembly MDSY01 (sample SAMN05326643, study PRJNA326480) | marine metagenome | isolation source: seawater | place: Atlantic Ocean: South West | collected 2010 | reverse complement strand
TCATACTGCTCCATAAACCGAAGCTCCGTCGCCGCCACCGCCTCCCGCATCGCGCGGCTCACCGGTCGGAGCCGTGCGAGATCTGCGGGATCGTCAAAGTACTGAGATCTCAGAATGTGCGTGACGACGATGTCGTTGAGATGGCCCGAGATGACGTCTTGCGTGTCGGGAAGGCTCGTGGGAGTAGTGACGGTTGCGATATCACCGCTCGCACCAGTCATGGTGGTATGCGCTGCGTCGGAGGACACGTGGAGGGTGGAGTGTGCGCGTCATTGTGCGTCGAGTCTTCCGAGAAATGCGTTACGAAACACTAAACAACTTGATTTTGAGAACTCGCCACCTTTCTTGAATCTTCGTGAGTCGGCGGTCACATACATCGCCGCGCACAGGATGCCTCGCGACTACCGGGATGACCGGCGCGATCACGATCGATCGTGTGACCGTCACGGCGGCGACGATCGACGCGACTGGGACCGCGGGGGGGAGTACCAAAGGCGAGATGACCGGCGTGATGACCGCGACAGGCGTAATCCAAGGCACCGTTCAAGGTCGCGCTCGCCTGGGCGCTACGGGCGTGACCACCCGGATTCTGCACGAGACGGCCGCGGAGCGCAGGATAGGCGATACGACGACCAACGTCACGCGCAGACCACCACCGAACCCGCACCCACGAAACGCAGTGAGGTACGTGCACGAGGTGAATCGAATCACGCAATCCCTAATGATGTTTCAGGTTTTTTTAATGATCTGTATGCACGTGCTCCTTTCCCTTCCTAACCCTTCGTCCCTACATTCTCCCCCATGACCCACAGCCTTTATTCCTCGAGGAGCTGTTAAACAAGCGCAAAGCAGATGCGCAGGCTTCCGCTAAGCCTTCGTTTATTAGCAAAAAAGATCGCGAAGCGGCGGCGCTGAAACGTCGGGAAGAGGAAGTCGCCGCGCGGAGAAACGGAGGAGGGCAGTCGGGACCGAATTCCGTTTCCGTAGGAGCTTTTAGTCACAGACCTGAGGACCACCGTGGGGGGCGAGATAGTGACGCCAGAGGGTACGGGCGTGATGGCGGCAGAAACCGTGACGGATATGACAGAGGACATGACAGAGGACACGACAGAGGACGCGACCAATACGACCGCTCTAATAATTCTCATCACGCCAGCGAGCGCGAGCGCGAGCTCGAGTTGATTCGCCAGCAGTACATGGGCGGTGTGAAGGTTAAGAAAAAAATAACGAAACCCAGTGACAAGTTCAAGTTCAAGTTCGACTGGGACAAGGACCAGGACACGAGCGTTGATTTGAACCCTCTGTACGCGCGGCGGCACGAAACGAGCTTGGCGTTCGGCCGAGGCGGGCTCGCGGGCGTGGACCGAAGAGTTGTCGCCTCGGAAGGCGCGCAGCGACAGATGGCGCTCGTTTCAAAATCCAGACACGACCTTGGGGTAAGGGTTACCCAAGAGGATACACATCGACTCCAGAGTGGCACCCGAAAGGAAGAGGCGCGAGAACTTAAAGAATCCACCGACGCGAAGCAATCGCACTGGAGCGAGAAGAGTTTAGAAAAAATGACAGAGCGCGATTGGCGAATATTCAGGGAGGACCACAACATCACTACGAAAGGCGGCCGTTTACCCATGCCCATGCGCAGCTGGGCAGAGGCAAACATGCCTGATGAAATAATACGCGCGATTAAAAAGGTAGGCTATGAAAAACCCAGCCCAATTCAAATGGCGTCCATTCCCATCGGTTTACTGAAGCGCGACGTGATCGGCGTCGCTGAGACGGGTTCCGGAAAGACATGCGCGTTCGTCGTTCCGATGTTGAAGTACATCATGGACCTTCCGGTGATGAGTGATGAGGTTGCGACGAAAGGGCCGTATGCGCTTGTCATGGCCCCGACGAGAGAACTAGCACAGCAAATAGAACAGGAGACCGAAAAGTTTGCAAGGTTTTTGAACTACAGAGTGGTGTCCGTGGTCGGGGGCCAAGACATAGAACAGCAGGGTTTCAAGCTTCGGAAAGGGTGTGAGATTGTGATCGGTACGCCTGGGCGGATAATAGATGTTTTAGATAAGCGGTACACCGTGCTTCAGCAGTGTAACTACATCGTCCTAGACGAAGCCGACCGGATGATCGACATGGGTTTCGAACCTCAGGTTATTTCAGTGATGGAAAACATGAGCGCCGACAATTTAAAGCCGATCGACGAAGCCGAGAAACTCGATTTGCAAACTCTGGAACAAGGCAAAAACGTAAACACGCAGTACAGGATGACGTACATGTTCAGCGCGACTATGCCTCCGTCTGTTGAACGGCTGGCCAGGAAATACTTGAGGAACCCGGCGGTGGTGAACATAGGCAGCGCAGGCAAATCGAGCGATCTGATTAAACAAGTCGTGAAATGGACCACTCGGAACCAAAAGATCCGTGAGTTGGAACAGACGCTTTCGCAGTACCCAAACACGCAGGCGATCGTGTTCGTCAACACGAAAAAGAGCGTGGACTTCGTGTGCATATCGATCCAGAAGTTTGGGTACAGCGTAGCTTCACTTCACGGTGGAAAGTCTCAAGACTTGCGCGAAGACGCGTTGCGGGGTTTCAAAAACGGCGAGTTTGACATTCTCGTCGCCACCGACGTCGCCGGACGCGGGATCGACGTCAAGAACATCGACTTGGTGGTGAACTACGAACTGCCGTTCGTGATTGAGAGCTACACACACCGGATCGGGCGTACGGGGAGAGCCGGGCGGAAAGGCACCGCGGTTTCGTTCCTCACAAACGAAGATACGGATATCATGTACGACTTAAAGGAAGTGTTGAAAAGTTCCGGTAATTCAATTCCAAACGAACTGGAGCGGCATGACGCGGCGAAGGTTAAGCAGACCAGGGACGGGAAAGGAGGGTGGGGCTCTAAACTGACAAGAGAACAAATGCAGGGGATGCAGGAGATTATTCATTGATTTTTTGTGTAATGATGAGGGTAATAATGATGAGGGTAGTAGGGACCCAGTATAGTATACCTTTGCGATGTGTTATCTTTCTCCATATTATACCTTTCTCTCCGCTACTTGAACCATTTCGTTTTATCGTCCCCCACTAGGTACTGCTGCACGTTTTCCGGTTCGTACCCCGCTGCGAAGGTTCCCGTTTCCGCGAGCTCTACGATTTTACCCGCCGCTTTAGGAGCAAACGCGGCTTCAGCCATAACCTTGGCGACGAGTTCCCGTGACACTTCGCCGCTGGACATGACGTTGCCGGGCGAGATTAGCAATGTAGATTTGGGAGGCTCGCCGCGTAACCCCGCCGGGCGCACGATCGTATACTCCACCCCCGAATCCACTAAGTGCCGCTCCCCCACTAACTTCTCGTCCAGCACTCCCCCGAACGCGTTTGTGATTTTGAACCCTGGCGAGTCCTCGGCGTGCATTGTTCTGCCGTCAGTGAGGATCGACGAGATCAAAACGACTCTTTTCACGCCCGCGGCTTTCGCGGCTTCCACGAGATGCACCACGCCTTCGTTGTCCACCGCGTGCGCGGCGGCGGCCATTTTGAACGGGTTACCGGGGACGAAACCAGTACACACCACGGCAACGTCTACATTTGTCATCTGTTCTGCTAAAATACTCGCATCAGAGGTGATGTCGAAGTTGGGGAGCAGCGACACGTCGCCTTTGTTGACGCCGAGTTTCTTTGCCTTCTCAGCGGAACGAACCGCGGCGACGATTTGCGAATCAGGGTCACCGCGGTTGCGAAGCTCGTCCACCACGAGTCGCCCGGTAGCACCGGTGGCGCCCACGACTAAGATGATTTTCTTGCCGTTAGTCTCTGCGACCGCGGGCCCAGGGATCGATAACGGCACAGAGCCTGTGAACACAGCAGTGGCGATCGCGGAGACCAGCGTTTCGCGTCGAGTGTTTGTGGTTTCGGGAATCATCTCGGGAGTTGCTTTGTCATCGCCTCTCGCATTTGCCACGATCACCGTGCGCACGACGCATCGAGCACCACTGGGGACGTGTTTGCGCGAGCTCGCGGAGCGCGAGATGCGCGGTCGCGGTGGGGCGAAACACGCGGTGGAAGCAACACACGCCATGGGCAGAAAAGAGTGAGTTCCACGTCAGCACTGACGCGGATAAAACCCTCGGCACGTCGGAAGTTACAATTTCGTTTCGGCGGCGCTCGCGCTCCCCACCTCCCATTGTCCACGCGCGCCCCCGCCCGTCGTTTCGGATCCACGCACCATGACCTCCACGCGCGACCAGGCTGTGGCGGCTCGGTCGGCGAGCCGCCAGCTCCAGAACCTTTCCAGCGACAAGCGAGCGGAGTTGTTATGCGCGATTGCTGATGCGCTGGAGGCGAACGAGCCCGCCATCATGGCTGCGAACGCGGAGGACATAAAAATCGCGGAAGCGGCGAACACGGAGCCCAACTTAATGAACCGCTTAAAGATGAAGCGTGGAAAGATCTCCCAGCTGGCGGAGGGCGCGCGGCAAATCGCGGCGATGCCCGAGCCCATCGCGCGGACGTTGTCGAAGATGGAAATTGCGCACGATTTGCTGCTGGAACAAGTCACAGCGCCATTAGGTGTTTTGTTAATCATCTTCGAGAGTCGCCCTGATGCGCTTCCTCAGATCGCGTCACTGGCCATCCGAAGCGGCAACGGCTTGATGCTGAAAGGAGGCAAAGAGGCGCAAAAAACCAACCAAGTGTTGCACCAGGTCATCGTTGATTGCTTTCCCAAGTTTGGCGTGGGGCGAGATTGCATCGTGTTAGTCGAGGGCCGAGAAGCCGTTTCCGATATCCTAAAACTCAGCGACGTCGTCGACTTGGTCATCCCACGAGGGTCAAACGACCTCGTGTCGTACATCCAGAACAACACCAAGATCCCGGTGTTGGGGCACGCGGACGGGGTGTGTCACGTCCTGATCGATCAAGACGCCAACTTGGACATGGCGTGTCGACTGTCGGTGGACAGTAAGGTTGATTACCCCGCCGCGTGTAACGCCCTGGAGACTCTTCTTGTCCACTCAAGCCATATAACCTCAGGCGCGTATAAAAACAAGATCAAGCCCGCTTTAGTCAACGCGGGTGTCGAGCTGTTCGGGGGCAAACGAGCGGCGAAGGAGCTTAACTTACCCCCGTGCCCCGCGTTGAGGCACGAGTACGGCCGACCGGCGTTGACGGTTGAAATCGTTGACGACTTAGATTCCGCAATCGAGTACATCCACGCCAACGGCAGCGCGCACACGGATTGCATCATCACTGACAACCAGGCAACGGCGGACACGTTCCTGAAACAAGTCGACTCCGCGTGCGTGTTCCACAATTGCTCAACGCGGTTCTCCGATGGGTTCCGCATGGGCTTGGGGGCGGAGGTTGGGATTTCGACGTCGCGGATCCACGCGCGAGGGCCGGTCGGCGTAGAGGGCCTGCTTACCACCAGGTGGCTTCTGCGAGGCAAAGGCCAGTACAGCGACAAGGACACCGCGGTTCAATACACACACAAAGTCCTGCCCACGGACGAGCAGTGGATGTACAAAGCCATGGGGTACCTCGGACTCGCGGTCGGGGTCGCCAATGCCGTGCACATCGGGCTGTCGCTGTACCAGTGGAGGAAGGGAAATTAAGAGAGGATCAGACAAGAGCAGATCAGTTCCAAACGTAAAGACTCGAACCCAAACAAAGGTTCCAAAAGTGTTATCAAAACGAAGTACTTAGTAGATCATGAATGTGTGTGTCACTGCTATCTAACTGATCTAATCGCCATATGCAGTCCTCATCCGCAGCAACCCTAACTCATATGTGCGCCATCTCCTCCAGGTGGTTATAGTTTTTGGAAAGAATCTCGCCGCTCGTGGAGATGCGAAAGTCGTACCCCCGCTCCTCCGCCCATTTCTGAATCACAGGCCTCGCGGCGTGGTGCCTGTACCGGGGCATGGTGGGAAACAAGTGGTGCACGAGCTGGGTGTCCATACCCCCCCATAGCCATTTCTCCAACCCTTTCACGTCCGCCTCCCTGGTTGACCTGAATTGAATATCAACGAACTGGCCGTTTTGCTCAAACATGATCTCTTCGGTTTGGTGCGTCGCAGTGACGAGGGATCCGACTAGGAAGCCACCGACTAGAATCGACCCCAGCGCCACCCCAAGCGGCAAGCACCCGAACAGCCACGTGTAGTGCACCGCTAACAGGCTCAGTTCCGTTTTATCTTTCCTGGCCCACGCGCTCGCCACCGAGTGCCGTCGCCACAACGCGTACGTGAAGGCGTACAGGGGGTACCCGTAGAGGTGCTGCCACTTTCGCATGGCCGGGTTGTCCGGGCGCTTGGTGACGGCAGGATCCTGTAAAAAGTAAAGCGGCTCCAATTTAATATCACCATCACGCCCGTCGATGTTCGTGAACGAATGGTGCATGTTGTGCTTGTGCTGCCACCACTCCGTGGAGAAGCCGTTGGCCAGGGCGCCGAAGTTGCGCATCGCGGAGCACCACTTGCCGCGGCCGTGGATGTAGTCATGCGCGAGCCAACCGGCTTGCTGCATGCCCAGACCTAGGGAAAAAGTCGCGAAAATTGGGTGCGTCTTGGAGAGGTACCACCCCAGCCCGTACAACCCAAGCGTTGTGCACAGCACCGCGGCTTCTTTCCACGGATCACGGGCGAACCAGCCGTCTGTTTCAAACTTTTTCCTCAACTCCGCGAACGCGCTGTCCGCCTTTCCTCCGTCGGTTGAAGGATTCAAATCGAACGTGTGCGGCGCCCCAGCAGGTGAGGCGTGTTTGCCCACGCCCTCGAACTCGAAGTCCTCGCCCTCCGCAAGCTCCTCTTCAGGCCCGCCGCACTTGGGCAGCATTGCTAACCGCCGAGCTGCGGTGTCGTCGCCGTTCGGGCCGTACGAGTGCAGGGCGTAAAAAACATCCGTCGCGTCGCACCCATCCATGAGCGTGATGAACAAACTCCCACCGGGGTGCGCCTTCGCCCATCCCGTGCAGTCGTACCACTGCTCATCGATGCGCAAACGAAGCTTCTTCTTCATGGGCTTTTCCGTCGCGGGTGCGTCGCCGTTCCCGTCCACGTCCGTCACCGCGGGAGGCGCGAACGGCGACAGGAACGCTTGCCGGGGGCCGGCCACGTCGCCGCGCGATTCAGGCGATGTGGCGTGGCGCGCGCGGTCGGCGCGGACGGGGCGCGCGACAGCGGCGGCTCGGCGGATCCGCGCGGCAGCGGATCCGCGTGCGACGACGCCCGCAGCGGCGAGGCCGGCGGGAGAGACGGCGACGTGCATGGTCAAGTAGCGCACGAAGGCAACGAGCTGATTTTGGCGCCGTACCAGTCCGAGGCTATTTTATCCAACGCGTGGACGGCTGATAGAGCTGAAAACTCGCCGGCAAGATACGATTTTTAGCAAGCGTTTTCCCCTTTCAAATCTCCAGTCTCCTTGTTCAAAGTCATCTCCGAAGATTCCGCGACTAAGAAAGGTTTGATGCGAAGAGATTCATCGCGAAACCTCAAGCTAACGGTCAGAGAGCCGTCAACAAAAAATCGACACTTGGCGTTTTGAGAATCCTTCTTTCGTCAACCTTCGTCCATTCTCGACGCGCCTGGCTGCACACCGCGCACACGCGCCTTCCTCGAGCCTTCCTCGTTTCACGTCGTCCGCCAGCATGTTCGCCGCGCTCACGCCCGCGGCAGTCGCGTGTGGGTGCACCCCGAGCAGACCCTCGGGCGGACACAGCGTGGTTCCCGTCGCATTCGCGCCTCGTCACACCAAGCGACGCGAAATATCATCACGCGCGTCGTCGTGCACGTCCCCGGCCTCGAGCCACTTGGTTAATAAACTTCGCGGGTCATCCAATGGTGTTCGTGGAGGTGGCGTTCGTGTTGGCACGTCCGCGAAACGCAACACGCGACTCACGGTGTGTGCGTCGGCGAACGATGGAGAATCATCAGATTCTTCCGGAAATCCTCCAAAATTCGCCGGCGCCCCGATGGACCTGAACTCGGCGCACGGCCAGATGCTCGCGCACGTCATGTCCAACGAGTCGCACTTGTTCACGGCTGCGGTGGAGGCGACGCTGGAAAAGCTGGTGGACGAGATTGACGTTGCTGAAGAGACGACGAGGGTGAACAATGAAAACAATTTAGTTGGCGATAAAAATAAAAAAGACGCGCCCGACTCAACCGGCGGGTTGGTTTTGTTCAAGCGGATCGCGCAGATGCGCGAGATGGAGCGCCGGAACGTGGTGCAGGACGTGATGTACGCGTCTATTTTGCAAAAGTTCCAAACCTTAAACGTGGATATGTTGCCCCCGATTGACGACGTTAACTTACCGTTAAAGGGCGTTGATTTGACGCAGCTCACGGGCGGCGTCCATTCTGACTCCGCGCTGGAGCTGGTCAAGGAGCACTTGATGGGCATGATCGGCCCTGACGCGAACGCCGCGTACAGCAACACCCTAGTCAGGACCTCGAAACTGCAAGCCGCGCAGATGTACGCGGCGTCGATTATGTTCGGGTACTTCCTGAGGAAAGCGGATCGGCGGTTTTCGTTGGACCGGGCGATGGGCACTTTGCCATTTAGTCCTTTGGAAAGCGCGCAAACTTTAGAGCAGCTGTTCAACTCCGCGTCAGCGATGGACAGCATGGACGAGGCGGATGGGGTGTTTAACCCTGGGGACTTTGGAGGGTTCGCGCAGGATACGGATGGAAAAAGTGACGATACAAATAATACGGCCGACTCTTCCCAGACTAAAAGCTCACACAACCCAAAATCTCAAACGACCCTGAAGCAGTACATTCGCGGGTTCGACCAAGCGCGCTTGGCGGAAACCGCGCGGGTCGTGAGTCTGGAGGGCGTGGTGTTAGCCGAGCGACAAACAGGCGCGATGTTCGGGAGCGTGGATGCACTCGCGTTAGAAATGCAGTCCGCGATTGAACAGAGCGACGAAACAATCACGTCCGCGGAGGAGCTTATGCGACGCGTGGAGGACGCGGTGCTTACGGAGAAGGTTAAAACCGTAACGCTTCCCGTGTCGGCGCAGAGAAGAGTGGTGCTTGAAGCCGTGGCATTCGGGTCGTTCCTACGGGACGCGGAACAGTTTGTGGAGACGAAAGACGGCCGGCTGCTCACACCAGCGCCGATGCAACAACAGCCGCCGGGGATGCTGGGGGGGGGGGACGCAGACGGAGGCGCGGGGGTGTAGCGAATGTGGATTTAAATAGGACAACTCGACATATTCATGACGTTTATTCTACTTTTTGTCGTTCAGCTTCGCCAGCACGTTGATGCCACGTTAACGGGGCTTTGTGTCCTCCCCTCTGGTCACTTGTTACTTGCGCTTCGTGACGCGCTTTATTGGAGGAGGCGCGCGCGCGATGGCTCGCGGTGCGCGGCGTCGCGCCGCGTTCACCGCGGTCGCGCTCCTCCTGATGTGCTTGGTTCCCGGGGCGTTTTCTGGGGACGACGATGTTGGTGACGCACATGTCATGCGGCCGCGGCGCGTGCGTGCGGACGGTTCGGGAAAGGAACGGAAAGAGAGGGGACCGCTCTCCGCGGTGGGAAACCCGCGCGCGATGCGTTTGAAAACACGCGTGATATCGCTTGACGTAGAGATCGAAGCGGAACGCGCGGGTCGGCCCTCGTTCGTGCGCGGCGTGACCCCGGACGTGCCGAGAAGAGGTCGCAATCTCTTGGAAAATAGCGATGTGCATTTCCCGGAAATGTCCGACGCGCGGTGGGGTCTTCTGCACGACGGGAGCGTCCCTACGGACCCAGACACACCGGCATGGACTGGAGACGATGTAAATGCGGTCACTCAGTTTCTCGTCGCCACGGACGGCACTCGCGGCACCTTCGACGCAGTCGCGGCGGCGCTCGAGGCGCACGGCGGCGGCGTCGCGGGAATCGTGCCCCCTATGTCGTACGTCGCCGTCGGCGGACCCGCCGCCGCGACTGCGGCGCGCGATTTACTGCAAACGCTCTGGGTCGGCCCGCTCGCACCGGAAGATATCATAGAAGCGCAATGGGACCAGGCTCAAGACGCCGTCTCCATGACCACCGTCGCCGAGGACGGCCGCGCGTTGCTTGAAGTTTCCGTCCCGCAGTTGTTCGCGCTCGAGGACGAAGACGAGAGTTTGGATTTGCAAACAGGTCGTCGCCGTATTCACGGCGCCGCGCGTGACCTGGCGGAGGCGATGGCTGCGGCATTCCAGGCGACCGCGAGTGCGGCGGCGGAGGATCCGGGAGCGTGGGCGCGACCCATGGCGCAGTGGGCGCGGCCCGACGCCGACGTCGCGAACGACGCTTCAGAAGCAGAAGTCACGCGCGTGCTCGTTGGGGTGCGTTCAGAGGGACTCGTCGCGGCGATACGCGCGCTGGCGTCTCACCGCGCGACGCATTTAATCGCACCTCGCCTGCGTAAGCGGGTGATCGGATTCATCTCCTCCGATCGATTGCGTCGACCGACGCGCGCGAGCGACGACGCGTTCGAGGATACTCCGTCGTCTCGCGACCCGATCACCGGTCGACGTTTGACCGGTGAAATTTCCAACGAAGAGTCCATTCCCGTTCTGCAAGGCGACAACCTGGTGGGGACGTACTCCGAGACGCCATTTTGGGACGTCGGTATCACCGGAGCGATGCAAATTATCGGGATTGGCGACACGGGCGCGGATCGCACAAACTGTTACCTCGATGGGAACGATAAGTTTGTGGAGTACAACGACTACTGGCACAGCAAGAGTACGGCCATCGACGAAGACGGTCACGGTACGCACGTGTGCGGCTCTGCGGCTGGAAAATCATCCACCAACGGCGCAGACGCGGACGGCTCGGCGCCTGACGCTAAAATCTATTTCATGGACATGTCCGACTCGAGCAACTCGAGTCTCGCGAGCCCGGACAGCATGGGCGACGGTTATTACCAATTTGCAAACACGAATGGTGCAAGAATACACTCCGACTCTTGGGGGTCCAATTCAGACTACTACACGCTTAACTACGAAAGCGCGTACGACACGGATGCGAAAGAAGTGGACGCGTATGCCGCGGAATATTATAAATTAGATTTTCTCCCTATGTTCGCGGCGGGGAACGAAGGACCTTCGCTGAATACGTATTCGATTCCTAGCAACGCAAAAAACGCGTTATCAATAGGCGCAACGTTATCGCCGAACTCGCGGGCTTGGTTAGGTAATGATGATGTTGGGGTGTATTCTTACGACCAGAGCTATCAGTACTGCGACCCGGATTGCGCTGCGGCCGGGGGGTGGTTTTCGTTCATTCCGCAAGTCAAGGGAGAACTCGGAGTTGACGGTTTAGCTGTGTACGCGCTGAAAATCGGTGGGCCGAAAGCGGCACACTGGGCGCACCTCAGCGGCCAGATTCGCGCAATAAACGCGGTGAAATCCATGTCGTTACCTTTGTATGGGTTACACGAGTTCAACTTCGCGGTTGCGATCAACGCTGACCCGCCCGACGCGTGTTCGGCGTTGTCAAACGCCGCGGACATCGCCGGAAAAGTAGTCATCCTTGGTAGAGGGGGATCGTGCTACATGTGGAAAAAAGTCACGCGTGCTGCTGACGCGGGGGCGGTCGCCGTGGTGATCGTGAACGATCGGTACGTGACCGAATACAGCTTCCCGTCGTACACCATGGATCTTTATAACTACGTGCCTTTGGGTCAGTATTACGATACGCCGTTTTTCTATCCGGAGGACGCTTCAGTGGACGTCCCGGTGTCGATTCCCGTGCTGGGCGTGCCTAAAAAAGACGGCGAGCTCTTGATGGCGATCGTGTACGACGAACCTGGAACTACGTTATCGGTTTCGGGGAAGATGAAGACGTCCACCACGGCGTATCCCCGGCACGAAAATCTGGCGGCTTTCTCGTCAGGCGGCCCCACACACGACGGTCGCGTGAAACCCGATCTAGTCGCGCCGGGTGACAGCATCGACAGCGCGAAGCTTTTGGACATTGATTCCGCCGATACGTGCGAAACTAACTCGCTATCCGGAACCTCGATGGCTACGCCTCTCGCCGCGGGAACCATGGCGCTGTTGCGACAGTACTTTGAGGAAGGGTATTACCCCACGGGTAAGCTAGACCCGGCAAACGTCTTTTGGCCCAGCGCGGCGTTACTTCGCGCGGTTGCGATTAATGGCGCGCGAGCGTTACGCGGCTTTGATTACGAAGGCAACCCGCTGGAACCGCCTCCTTCGTCAAGACAGGGGTGGGGTCGTTTGAACCTAGCGTCTTCTGTGCTTTTGACGTCCGACGGCGTGAACAACGCCGCGGCGGATACGCCCTCGAACATGATCGCCATCGACGCGTGGAACCAAGGCGACTCTCTTGATCCGCATTACAATTCGCAACTGACGTACACGGGTGACTGGCACGGGTATTGCTTACACGTTGACGGGTCGACTGAAGAGTTGCGCGTGACGTTAGCGTGGACCGACCCAGCGGGCGCCGCGGTGGGGGAAGGCGCGTTGATAAACGACTTGGATTTGTACGTATCACACGTGACGTACGAAGAGCCGGACGGGAAACAAATTTTCCCGGTGGGATACATGCTCCCTGATACCGTGAACAACGTGGAGCGCATGGTCTGGAGCGCACCCACGGCGGGAAGGTACTACGTAAAAGTCAACGCCGCGTCAATCAGTTCCGGAAGTGAACAGACGTTCGCGCTCGCCATCACCGGGCAAGTCAGTTTGGTGACCACGGATAACTATTGGTACGAGTCGATGTGCGCGCCAGATACGCCGTCGCCGTCGCCTCCGCCGCCGTCGCCTCCACCGTCGCCTCCGCCTCCGCTCGCACCGTTGCGCGCGACACGCCCGTCGCCGCCGCCCAAGTCGCCGGACGCGCCTCCCAATCCCCCCGGGGCAACCACCCTGCGCGGCGCCGCGTCGCTGCTCGGTTACCTCTCCGGGTGCGGCGTTTTTCTTGACTTGAACGGCGACGGGGTTCGCGGCGACGACGAACCGAGAACCACTACGGACGCGTTTGGCGGGTATGCGCTCTCCTGGAACGATCTGGACACCGCGGTGGCGCGAATTGTCGTGTCCACTGACCATTCGGTTTACCCGAGTTGCGTCAACGCGTACACGGACGTGACGCCCGGTATGCTCAAGCTGTCGGCGCTGGTTTCTTCGCTGACGGCGACGCCCGTCGCGACGCCGCTCACCGCGATCGCAGTGGCGCTGGTGAACGGCGTGGACGGCGCCGACTCAAGGGCGTCCGGATCGATCGGTGCGAACTTGTGGATCACACGCGCGTTTGGTCTTCCAATCGCATTGAGAGCCACGCTTGACACCACGGATTACCTCACGCAAGCGCTTCTCGGGGGTGACTTCACCACGGAAGCGGCGCAGGTGCTCGTGGCGGAAGCCACCGCCGGGAACGTCATTGCCGCGCTTACCAACCTTCTGGCACCCGCGTGCGGTGGCGTGGGCGCGTGCGAGCAATACGCGATCGACGCTGTGGCGAGGCGCGTGAAAGTGGTGCAAGCGTCCGTGTCACGAAAACGCAGACGGAACCTTTTATCGTCAACCCCCCTGGGGCTAGAGTCCTCCGACGCGATTGTCGCCATCGCGAACGACGCGATTGATAACGCCGTCACGGGCGGCGTGATTATGCACCCAAACGATGTCAACCCAGATGCGATCACCCAAGTGGCGAAGGCGTCGGTGACCGCGGCGGCGCACTTGCTTTCAGCGCACGCAAGCGCGAGCGATGACCCGACCGCGTTCTTGCAAACATCCGCCGCGCTGGTTTCCGTGATGCAGGACGAGGGCTTACTCTCCGCGATACGGGCCGCTGCGGTTGAGGGCGTGGACGGCCTAGCGACATACCCCGCGCAGTCGACGCAGGTGTTACATGACATGTCAGATGCGGACAAGCTGGAGTGGGTCGTGACGCAAGCCGCGGCGAAAGTCACGGTGGAGGTTCCGAAATCGCCGCCCCCATCGCCGCCCCCGTCGCCGCCCGTGGCGCCGGGAACGGCGGCGGGGCTGCCGAACGCAAACTCATCGAGTGGCGTCAACGGGACGCTGATATACGACGACGAAGAGGTTTCCACGGGGGTCAGGGTGTCATTGGGAATCAAACAAGTAGCAGCCCCAGCGCTGTGTGTTCTCTTCATGTCTAGTTAGATAGCTGTTTAGTAACTTAATATTATTAGTTTATTAGTTTCGGGCGCCCACCTCGCTCTACCACACAACCCCCCTAGAACCCCACGCCGTGTCCGTTCCCCGCCATGACTATTTTCCGTCCACCGGTACCCTTGCCCGTTGATAACGAAACGTTTGTCCCCCGCACGTCGGCTTCGTCCCACGGGCCGTTGATTTGCTTTTTGAATCGCATCAAGTTCGTCAACGTGATCGGGCAAAGGAAGGTTATGAACAGGATCAAGAGCGAGTAGGCCGTGATTAATGGAACGCTGCCGACAGTCATGTGGTACATCGCTGATACCGCACAGGCGTGACTCACCCCAACCCCAACCACGTGCACCTTGAAAAACCGCTTGGACAAGAACCTCGAGGCGAACGGGAACAGCACGAACAACGTGGTGGCGAGTAACACGTCGGCGAACACGGCGGACGGGTCGGTTAACCTCGACGCCAAAATACTAGTCGCGAACATAGACGCCCCCAAACTTATGCCGTTGCCCACTTTATTCAGCGAAGTAGTGTTACTGTTGGTTAGAGAAATAGTATTAGGTGTGTTTTCGGAAGTATTACTCGGAACATTACTTGGAATATTACGTACTCCAGCAGTACCTTCCACACCCTTCTCAAAGTACTCGTGGAAGAACAGCGAGACTAAAAGCGCGACGACAGAGGTACTCAATGCGGTGTCGTCGGAAATCGCGCTCGTCATGGTTTGGAACAATGGGGTTAACAGAAGCAAAGTTACGGCCATTAAAGGCCCTATACGTAGAAACTGCATCACGGTGTACCGAAAACCAATGACGACGATAGTTAGCACTAACCCAAGTAAAAGCAATGCACAAGTGAAGGTCAACACTTGATTAGATTCTACCAGCCCATGCATCAAGCCGAACGTGCAACACGTTTTTAAAGCCACCACTGCGCACTGTTGCGAAACCGTCCACGCGTCTAGTATGACTTTCGATAATCGTCGGGGCACCACCCTTCCGTTCAACACTAAACGCTCGAGGAAGGTACTGTCCGTGTGGTTGTCGGGATAGGGCTGGTGCTCGTACAGAATGCGGCGCCAGGGTTTGTGTTGTTGGAGTTGAGCGTCATCTTTACGGGAAGGTGCCGAATATTTAGATGGGGCGGTGTCCATGCGGTCATCTCCCGAAACCCTGGTGGACGCGGCCTTAGAGGAATGGCGACGCTCGGTGGTCGACATGCCAGCGCTGACGACAAGAACGGCCGGGGGGGGCGGAGGTGCCCGGCACTGTGGTCTCTCGTGGCGTGTGGTCTATCACCAAAAGCTTCTCTCCTGCACGCCGCGCCAAAATTTGGGTGCCAAGGATTATTTTTAAAAAAGTGAAGCTGTGCCTACAATCTCGTCAGTCTTCGGCGCGCTCGCCGCGGTCGCCCACAAGACCGTCAGTTTCGACATGGCCATCCCGGGCATGCCGAGTGGCGCCAAGCGGAAGTTCGCGAACGGTGCGTGTCCGTATCGTATCGCGCGTATCGCCCCCTTTCGGAACGCGTCGTCGCCCCAGCTCTCTCGATTCGCTCAGATTCGCGGCGAGAGGTTTCCACGACGCAGTCTCGTCTGGTCCGAGGCGCTCGTCGTGGAGGTCACGTTTGCCCCTCGCGTCACGGGCTTGTGTATTCCTCCTCACACCGTCCATGGTCCACGTTCCTGGCTTCCTTCTCGCACTTCGACTCCATCCCATGTGCCTGACACCCCCGCCCTTTGTCTCTCGTCTCCTTTCTCGCGTTCAATCACGCACGCAGGCCAGCAAAGAGGGAGGGCGATGCTGGTCGCAGCAGAAGTCCAGTCACACTCCGCGAAGAAACCGCGAGCCTTCGCCGCGCGTACCGCCGCGGGCACGTCTCCCGCGAACATCCCCACGCCGGCGGTGCGTCCCTCTACCGTGGCGACGTATCAGCGCACCCCCGTGACCTCGGCTCGAGCAAGAGCAGCCTCCGACGCCACGCCGCGAGCACGCCCCGCCGCGGCGGCGGACGCGGCGGCAAGAAGGATTGAGTACACAAGCCCTGCGACGCACGCCACGAAAATGCCGACTCCGCCGCGAGGAACCTTCCCCACGCCTAAAATGCTGGGCAAAACGAACAACCTACCCAAAGTGGTGACGTATTCGCGAACAGAACCGCGCGGGGAACGCACAGGAAACGCAAAACAACAAACGACAAACGACGCGAGCGGCGCAAACACTCCCTCCACGGCGAGAAGCACCACCACGAATGGTACGACGGAACCCAAAACGAACCCTCAACTGAACTGGTGGGAGAAGCCGAAACCGTCACAGCCGAGCGATCCTCCCAGCGACGCGAGGGAACGAAATATCGAAGAAGTGGAAGAGGACGAAACGGAAACTCCGAAAGATTTCGGTCCGCCAGTCGCTGTGAATCCATTCGCAGCGGCGCGAGCGGCGGCGGCGAAGAAAAGCACTGTTGCGGACGATACACAGTACCGATCACATCCATACTCCCACCACACTCCCAAGCCCACGGTTCGCGTTCCCGGGTTCACGAACCTAGGGAACACGTGCTACCTCGCCGCGACGGCGCAGCTTTTGCTCGGCTTGCCGTTTTTCGCGACCGAAACGGCGGATGGTCTGGCTCCAAATTCGCAAAACGTGTTCCCTGAGGGCTCCGTTGTACGCGCGGTCCGCGAGTTACTCAGGCGGCGAAAACACGCAGCGGAGGCGTTTGACCAGGGATCAAGTGAAGGCCAGAAAGCATCCCTGGTGCCCAACGCCTTGAAGCGCGCGGTGCAGAGGAAACGTTTTCGGTACGAAGGCACGGAGCAGCACGACGCTCACGAGTTTTTGGTGGACACGCTTGATTTGATGGAAGAGGAGCTGATTACTGTGTATTACGGATTTGACAAGGATTCAGATACCCAGCGTCACCACGTGGTGCCCCTGCACCGCACGGTGTGCCCCATCCGACGGGCGTTCACGGGGGAGTCGGCGGTGACGTTGACATGTAGCAAGTGCGGGGACGATTCGGAATCAGTCGAATCCTGGAGACACTTGAGTCTCGAGCTGAGATCCGACGAGCAAAATTCAAATTCATCACCGCTTGCGCTTCAAAAACTACTCAAGAGGTGCTTCGCCCCTGAAACCGTGGAGCGGCGGTGCGGTGATGAAAAGTGTGCGGGGACGCACGCGGTGCTGCGCAGGACGTTAAGACGAGCCCCAAAGGTTTTGCTAGTGCACCTGAAGCGCTTCGTCGCCGCGCAAGTTACGAGTAATCAATTTCAGTCGGAAATTGTTTCGGCCACCGAGCGCGTCGGTTGCGCTGACGGCGTTGACACGATCCCCGCACCCACTGTACCCCCACCGTTCATATTCCCCCGGATGGTCAAAGACAGCACACGCGTGGAGCTTCCGGAACGCGTGTCGCTCGCAGACTTCGCGGGCCAAGACGTGTTTGGACCTCCGGGTGAAGTCAGAGTTACGGAACTTACCGGAAAAACGAAAACCGAAAAATCCGAAGAAAACACAACAGATGAAGCGTCCGCCGCGACGATAGTCTACCCCGACGACACATCTACTCGCGGCACCGACGCGCTTGAAATGATAAAATACTATAAGCTGCGCGGCGCCGTGTCGCACATAGGGTCCTCGATGCGGCACGGGCACTACACCGCGACGGTGAAGATTGATGAAGAAAACAAAAACGAAACCGAAAAGTGGATCTCCTTTGACGACGACAGAGCGAGTTTGACGGACTCGCCGGTGACGGGTTTGATAAACGAATATGGAGTTGAAAGGGACTGGTACGTAGCCGCGTTTGAGTGTTAAGTAGAGTGATGTAGAGTTTACTTGAAATGCGTGTAGAATAAATTACGAGTGTAGAATACATAAATAATGCCATACCTTCTCCTCTAACTACTCTTCGTCTTTCCCTGGTTCAGGGTACCAGTTTTTTCGAGGCATGTTGGGCGTCCCGTACGCCCTGTCAAAGTTCTTCGCGTGTTTGACGATGGCTTGTAACGCCAGCCCCGATGCCGCGTCCACGCCGTCCATCACGCACGCGTCATCCCGCTCACCCCGCCATATGCGTTCAATAACTTGTTTCGATACTCGCCACCCTTCTTTCGACAATCGAGGAATTATTTCTTCATTGATCGTGAAAACCCTGTCGTCGCCCGCAGGTTCGGGGATCCACGGAACTGCCGCGATGGCTTCGAACAGCTTGTCGTTAACCTTCAACGCGCCGTGAAGCTCCGCTTTGCGTTTGCGGGACATCTTTCGTAAGTCTGTTGAGTCGGTTCCGGTAGATTCGTTGGTATCAGTGCCGTCGTAGGTAGGTTCAGTAGCATCAGTGTTCATATTGTTTTCATGATTATTGTTCCCATTATCCGTGTGCCCCCTGGCCGCTGGGTACAGGTCCCACCCCTTCGCGACGTCCCCCCTGGCCTGGGCGTTGTCCGCATTATCCGGGTCGTGCTGCCAGTCACCCGGGTTCCAGCTAAATTCACTTTGCACCCCAACTTGCTCAAATAACACTTCTAATTGCCTAGCGACGAGGTTCCTGCAATCCCCCCCGGTTGTTTTAAACGTAAATGGAACGACGCGCACGCCTTCTGGTTTTTCAACATCTTTCACGAAAAACTTCAACCTCTTGATCCCGGCGTCCGGGATCTGTTTGCTTTTCGTCACCGCGTCCAGGACACCCTGGATGGTTTTTAAGCTCTCGTCGTTCACCGCGGAAGCTCCGGGAGGACCGGAGGCGAACAAATCGGGGTGCACCTTCCTGACTAGTTTTCGCATGGCGTCTTTCAACGGGGGCTTTTGGTTTATTTTATTTTTCGCTTCAGGTTTTCGGTCCGCATCGATTGATGGCGATGCTTGGGGATCACGCAGGTTGGGGTTCACGCGGCCCTGGTTCGTGCGCACGCCTCGTTTCACTTTAGATGTGTATGCCCGCGTTTTCATGAACGCTGAGCCGTTGCGTGCAGCATGCGATTTGACCCAAGGCGCGAGGTGCGCGCGACGTGTCTCCATGTTCATCAACGCGTCCCCTGGAAGCGACGTGGGCAAAATCAAATCGTCCCAACACGGCGACGCGCGTGTCGTCTCTTTGGGTGACCATGCCCCGCTCCCTTCGCATCCTTGTTTCGCAACAGAAGGGCCGTGCGCTCGTGCCGGGACCGCGCGGGCGGCGCGTGAGCACGCGCGCCACATCGCGCGAGCGCTAGTGGCGATTGCGCAGTTCGGACTGCACACTGTTGAGAATCAGGTTTCATGGATCACGTTTTGGTTTTCGATGAATGCCTGTGAAAGTTAACAAGGCAAACAAAGGGCGTACGACGTCAGACGCGAGGATGCACGGCACGCGTTTCGGTGTTCGAGACGGGTTCTTGTTCGCGTCGCGTATGCTCATCGCGCGACAGGTCGCGCAGCTTGGAAGCACTGCAAATCGCGCCAGGACCGGTACGTTCTTGTTGAAGACGTTTCGCGGAAATCTCGTTTCCCAGACCTGCGGAGGTTCCTTGGTCGCGGCAGCCATGACCCTGAGTTTCCTTTCGCGCGGTACCCGAACCTCGATTGCGACGATGTCCACTCCAGAAACAGACCGTGAAACCTCCCTGCAAACACTGTGGGCGGAGGCGTACGATGCGTGGATCGACGTACCTGGGGAATTGGGAAATTCGGTGGTGTACGCGAAACCATTTGATGAAAACATTGGATTCGACGATGGAAGCGAACAACGTAAACTAGAACCTTTCCCTTCGATCGTTACGTCATCCGTTTCCTTCGCCCTGACTGCGTTCAACCGGATGGGGCTGCACGCGGAGCTATGGAAGAACAGAGCTGCTAACGATAAACTACAAGCTGATTTGGCGAATCTGAAAAACCCGGAACCAAAAACGTTTTGGAAATCCTTCGGCTTCTCCAAAGACTGGAGGGAAGACGGCTTCGTAGTGGCATTTGATTTAGACGATGCAGACGAAGCCAGAGCTGCGATCGTAACGCTCGCACGGAAGTACGAACAAGGGGCGGTCTATGAGTATTTACCGGTGGAGAAAGAAACAGATGTGCTGGCTCGAAAAACCGTTCCCGCGGCGATGGGCGCCAATGTTGAGGCGGATGTTTTTTTGCTGCGGTGCGTGAAACCAAATTTATCATTAGCGGAGCGCAAGATTCCAGATGAAGCGTACGCGCAAGAGAGTTGAGATATAGGGTTTAGGGTTTAGGCTATAAATTGCATTAAACAATATGTTTGTGATTTTTGTTTTCTCTCCTCCGCCGAAGAGGTCTCCTTTTTTTGTTCTCAAGCAGCTCTACTTCTCTTCTTCGTCGTCGTCGTCTCGTCCTCCGGGGGAGTACGTGGGAGACGTGGGCGAATAGGCCGGGCTCGTCGGCGAGTAGGCCGGGCTTGTCGGCGAATACGCAGGGCTCGTGGGCGAGTACGCCGGTGACGTGGGCGAGTACGCCGGTGATGTCGGTGAGTACGCCGGCGACGTGGGCGAATACGCAGGCGACGTAGGGCTGTACGCGGGAGACGTCGGCGAATACGCCGGGCTCGTGGGTGAGTACGCCGGGCTCGTCGGCGAGTACGCCGGTGACGTGGGCGAATACGCCGGTGACGTCGGGCTGTACGCAGGCGACGTCGGTGAGTACGCCGGTGACGTAGGCGAGTACGCAGGCGACGTGGGCGAGAATGCTGGCGACGTGGGCGAGTACCCCGGCGACGCGCCGTACGCGCCAGACGCTGCGTCGGTGCCGGGCGAGAAGCGCATGGATTCGTCGAACGGGCTCGCCATCCCCGCGTTTGGCGACAACAAAAAGGACGGCGACATGTTCCCTTCAGCGCCTCGGCCTGGGGTGACGCCCCTGCCTGGGGTGACCCCGGCTCCAACCGCGCCGTCGCCGTACGCCACACCAAGGTCAAGATCCACCGCTTCTTTCAGCATTTCTTCGTTCAGGTGTAATCCGAACTCGCCGGTGCCCAACGGACAGAACTGGCCGAGCATGATGTTCTCGGACAACCCGCTCATGCGGTCTCTTTCCGCGAACGCAGCGGCTTCCATCAGGATGTCCACAGTCTCCTCGAACGAGCAGCGCATTAACGGGCCGGTTTCCACGCGGTTGATGCCGTGCCGCGTGATTGACATCAAGTGCCCCCGGTACGTCATCACTTCGACCAAAATCGCGAGGTGCCGGTAGTTGACGTACGAGCCGTCAAACTCGATGACGCCTCTGAGTTCTTTCAACAAAGTGTTTCGCACGGCTTCGATGCCCAGAACCTGGATGACTTCAATCAAGTGGTTGGAAGTGGTCCGTGTGAAGTCCACCTCTTCCTGGTTCATCACTTCAAGCAAGTTGACGCCTTCCGTGTCGAGCTGCCACTCGCTGGTTTTGCCAAACGCCTCTGTGGCGGGATCGACACCCATGACGTTGGCCTCGCGGATGAAAACCTTTTTGATGTCGCTGATGCCGCGAAGCGCGAGGTTATCTAACATCTGCGCCTCTAACCGCTTCAGGAACACCTCGTCTTCCGTGTTGCCATCGTGCTCACCACCCTTCTCCAGCTCATTGTTCATAATGCGAATCCGCAACAGTAGCTTCTCTGCGTTGTCATCGTTAAAAATGCACGACAGGTCGTCTTGGAAATCCGCGTTGACGCGCTCGGCGAGATCCGCCATCAGAAGTTTCTTGTCAACCATCATCTCGCGGTTGAGTTCGATTCTCAACAGCCATGGCGACATCCGGCTCGGGTCAACCTCCTCGTCAGGCATCTCGTAGTAGCTTCTGACGAAGTCCCTGTCCTCTTCGATTACGGTATCAGTAGGGTCCGGGTCGTAGTGCACCTCGGACATCGCCGCCACTGAGTGCAAAGTGGTGTACTCCAGCTTCGCCTGTACGCTCTTCGCCATGGCTCTGTCACCCGCCAGGTCTTCCCTCAGCGCAACAGTCAACGACGGCGTCTTGATTTGTTTCGCGATGTTGATGATCTCCTTGAGTCGAGGCACCCCAAGCGTCACGTTCTTCGCGGATACACCGGCGAAGTGAAAAGTGTTCAGGGTCATCTGCGTCGCGGGTTCGCCGATGGATTGCGCGGCGACCGTGCCGATGCCGTCGCCGGGCGGCGCAAGGGCCATTTTGAACCGCGACTCGACTTCCCCGATGACCCAGTTGAAGGCTGCAGGGGAGAGTTTGAATTCCCGCATAACGCGCTTGGCGGACAACGTAGAGCGCACTAAGGCGAAGAATAGAATGGTACTGTTCCTCTGCGCCTCGAGACTCAGCGCGTCTTGCCCCGGTACGACGACCAAGCCGTTCAGTAACGACCGTACGCTTTCGATGACGTTGACCGCTTGAAGCTCTTCGCGCTCGCGACCCGGCGCGGAGATATCCTTCACCAGCCCGTAGTTCTTCTGCGCGTTCCAGATAATTCGCTTTAAGTTCACAGGGAGGTGCACGGAGGGGTCACCAGTACTCATGGTGGTCCGGAGTTCCTCCCTGTCACTCAGGACTTGCTCCCACTCCGCGTCCAGCAGCGCGCGCTTCTCCACGCTGTTCGCTAAATCAAACGCCTGCGATTCGGACATGTACCCCTTGCCAAACCCAGGTTCGTCGGGATCCAGGTGGAACGTGTTCTTGAACTTCTCCTTGTTGTGTCTTAGGGTATCGATCTTTTGACTTTCAACATACGTGGCGTCCATGCCGTCCTCGCCGTACAGGAACTGAATAACGTCCCCAGCGGAGTTCCTCACGGTGCCGTCGTACTTGACGATGATGTCCTCCATCGCCTTTACTAATCGGCGCTGGATATATCCCGTTTCGGACGTCTTCACCGCCGTGTCAATCAACCCTTCCCTACCCCCCATGGCGTGGAAGAAGAACTCCTGAGGCGTCAAACCGCGCAAATACGAATTCTCAACGAACCCCCTACTTTCAGGGCCGAAGTCATCCTTGGTGAAGTGCGGCAACGACCTGCCGTTGAAACCAAAGGGAATGCGCTTCCCCTCTACGTTTTGCTGCCCGACGCACGCGATCATCTGCGAGATGTTCAAGAACGAGCCTTTACTGCCTGCCTGGACGGTCATCTTCACGTTGTTCGTGTCATCCAGCGAGGACTGGGCAGAGTTCCCTGCATTATCTCTCGCTTTGTTCAGAATCTGGTTCACCTTCTGTTCGAACGACTGTTGCATCGTCATCCCGGGCTGCATCTCGAGCTCACCCTTCTGCGCCAAGTTAATAACCTCCTTGACATCCGCCTTCGCCTTGGTGATCGTGTCGTTGATCTCACGCATCGTCCCGTCGTCCGCGATGGTGTCGGAAATGCCAATCGTGAAACCGTGGTGAAGGAGCCAGTAGTTTAGGAGCCACTGGACCTGTGAGACGAACCCCCGCGCTGCGGTAGGACCCCACTCTTCCCAAATCACGTGAATTAGTCCTCCGCCACCGGAGCCCATCGTTTTCTTGCATAGAGTGCCAGTAATAAGCTCGCCGCGTTCAATACGCACGCCAGTGTCATCTACTGAGAAGTCGCCATCGTCAGCATCACGAGCCCACGCGCTCGTCCTAATAAGACTCACATCCGGCACGAACATCGTAAACACTTGTTTCCCCGTCCACAGCGGTTGCGGTTTCAGCACCGCCGGTTTCGGAACCTTCCCGTCCCAGTTCTCAAGCCACATCAGGATGTTCATAAACACGTCTTTCGTGATGAAGCAGTCGCGTTTGGTCATGAGGCGGCACGCCAACAGCGTGTCCTGCACAACCGCCATCACTGGTTTGTTCGCCTGAGGACTGACGATCATCTTCGGCACCATCATCAATTCTTGAACCTCCGCGCGCGTCTCAAGATTCTGCGGAAGGTGCATGTTCATCTCGTCGCCGTCGAAATCGGCGTTGTACGGGGGCGTGACTGAAATGTTCATCCTGAACGTTGAGTACGGCATAATACGCACGCGATGACCCATGATTGACATCTTGTGAAGACTGGGCTGCCGGTTGAACAACACGCAGTCGCCGTTGATCATGTGTCGCTCCACGCGGTAGCCGTACTCCAAGCGCTTTTCGGATTCTTTCTTCAGAAATCTCAAATCAAGTCGCTGGCCGTCTTCGCGGATGATGTACTTGGCGCCGGTTTCACCGGGCGGAGGGTGCGGCCCGTTCTCCACTAATTTCCTCAACCTTTCAATGTTGTACGGCGTCACCGTCTCGGGATAGGTCATGTTCAGCGCGATGGACCACGGGACACCCAGCTCGTCGAGCATTAAATTAGGATCAGGGGTGATGACGGTGCGTGCGGAGAAATCGACGCGCTTACCCATCAAGTTGCCGCGAATGCGTCCGGCTTTGCCTTTGAGGCGCTCTGAAATCGATTTAATCGGTCGTCCCGAACGTGTCAACGCCCTTGGCATCCCCGCCACCGTGTTGTCCATGAACGTCATTATGTGGTACTGAAGCAGCTCGGTGAACTCGCCGATGACATGCTGGGGGGCGCCGTTTTGCTCTTGGCGTTGGAGGTTTTTGTTGGTGCGTACAATTTCCATCAGCTTGACGGTCAGGTCGTCTTCGGATCGAGTGGAGGCGTCGAACGCAACTGAGGGTCTCACTGGGTGCGGAGGCACAGGCAACACGCTTAAAATGAACCACGACGGATGCGCATGTTCGGGATCAAGCCCCAAAATCCTGCAATCCTCGTCGCTCACGTTTTTCAAAATCTCGTACGCGCGCTCGGCAGAAATAACTTGCTTCCGTTCTCCGCCCTCCGGAAGGTACTCCTCCTCCCCCCTTTGTTTGAATTCCGCCGTGATCTTCATACCCTCTAAACGGTACTGGGGTTGCGGGGTACCACTGCTCGGACACACCGTCCGCGTTTTACACGCATCCGTGAACTTACGAAGCCGCTGCTTCGGGTTCTTCACGCGCATGATTTGCGCGAACCGAGGGTCTTCATCCTGTTTTTTCATTGATAGGGGATTTTGTTGCATGGGGGGAGCATTGAGGCGAGGATGCGAGCCGATCGAGAGTGTGGTACGAGTTGGTCAGGGTGTGGTCTTGTGAAGAGGTCGCTGAGGTGTCGTTTCGGTGGAATCGAACCGCACATCACGTCGTGGTTTCAGTCTCACTCGCGTGATCAGGTGTTCGCTTCGCCGTGTCGGAATCATCGTGAAAATCGTATGGCGGCCAGTCAGGGAGTGAAAGCTCTTGGGCGGCGGGAACTTTTCTCGTGGCGTACCTTGTCGATCATCAGCTTGCTCGAGGAGAACCCTACGCATCGCAGCACTGATACGACGTTCTTAATGAACCCGTGGTGGTACACCGGTTTCGCCAGCTCTAGGTGGCCGAAATACCCAGGCGTATCGGTGCTGCCCATCCCATCCGTCTCGCACTTCATCGCCCGGTCCATGGTTCCCATTCGCGGATCGCTCAGACCGCCGCGCTTGGGCCGGCCCTTTTCGTACGTCTCCGAAGTTTCGATCTCGCAGACCGACATTTTACGCTGTAAAGGTTGAGTGGGGGTGGGAACGAGGGTCAGGATACAAGGTAATTGGTGGCCGCGCGCAGTAGGAGGCAAGCAACCCTAGGGTCGCCGGCGCGCCAATTTCGATTTCGCCGAAATGTGTCCACTACTCACGATCTCATCGGGAGACAACACCCCGAACTGCACCGCCTTCACTCGCCGCAGCTCCGCGGTGGAGTGCGGGAACCGGTCGATCACCGACATCGTGCGTCGGGGTCGTGGAGAAAGGTAACTCCTCCGACCCGCGCAAGGCGAAGTGATGATCGGAGGTGAGCGACGTTGAGAAACACGCGCCTCAAGTTGAGAAGGTCTCATGAAGGTCTGCGAGATCAAGGTGGGGCTGTATGTGTTGATAGTTACATGGAAATGTTTGTTATTTACAACTTTGCGTCACTAACATGCCATACACAACCTTCTTAGAAGGGGGGGGAGTCAATTTACATACGGCTCGAGCTGGCAAGCGCCAATCCCTGGTTCCCAAGCCTCCTCGCTTCTCCCGGCGGCACTCCGTCCGGGCTCACCATCTCTTCCGGCCGGACCCACATGTCAAACTGTTCCGGGGTTAATAACTCAAGAGAAACGCCCGCCTCTTTCAACGTCGTTCTTTCGGAATGCGCTTTCTTCGCAATCTTTGCGGCGTTGTCGTACCCAATGTGTTGGTTCAACGCCGTGACCAACATCAAAGAACTTCTCATGAGCTCGTCGATTCTCTCCAAGTTCGGCTCGATGCCGCGCACGCAGTTTGTGGCGAAGGAAACGGAGGCTTCTGATAAAAGCTTGATTGACTGTAAATTGTTGAACGCAATCAACGGCTTGGCAACATTCAGCTCGAAGTGGCTTCCAGCGGCCCCCCCAAGCACCACCCCCGCGTCGTTACCAATCACCTGCGAGCACACCATCATCATCGCCTCGCACTGCGTCGGGTTCACCTTTCCGGGCATGATTGAGCTCCCGGGCTCGTTCGCGGGGAGGTTTAGTTCGCCAAGGCCGGCGCGAGGGCCGGATCCTAACATGCGCACGTCGTTGGAAATTTTCAGCAACGATAAAGCCATCGTCTTTAACATTCCGCTCAGCGCCATCTGCGCGTCGTGCGCGGCTAACGACTCAAACTTGTTCGGCGCGGGCACGAACGGCAGCCCAGTGAGCTTCGATATCTCAGCGGACATGCGGTCGGCGTACTCAGGGTGGGAGTTCAACCCAGTACCCACCGCGGTCCCACCAATTGCGAGCTCCGTTAAATGCACCATCGACGCTTTCGCCCTCAACAAACTGTTCTTCATCTGTTGCGCGTACCCGCCGAACTCTTGTCCCAACGTAATAGGCACCGCATCCATCAAGTGCGTCCGTCCGATCTTCACGATCGTCTCCCACTCCCGTGACTTTTGTTCGAGCTCGTCTCGAAGCAGACGTAGGGCGGGAATCAAACCCTCTCGAACTTCATACGCCGTAGCGACGGACATGGCAGTAGGGAACGTATCATTACTACTCTGCGACATGTTGCAATGGTCGTTCGGGTGAATTGGATTCTTACTCCCGATGACTCCCCCGCAAAGCTCAATAGCCCTGTTACTTATGACTTCGTTGACATTCATGTTCGTCTGCGTGCCGCTGCCGGTTTGCCACACCACCAATGGGAAGTGGTCGTCTAACCGGCCTTCGATTATTTCTCGGCTCGCTACTCTAATGGGTTCGGCGATTTCCTTGGGGAGCTTTCCCAAATCCTGATTCACCGTCGCCGCGGCGTGTTTCACGATCGCAAGCGCGCGTAACATCTCCATGGGCATCTTCTCACCTCCGATTTTGAAGTTTTGTAAGCTTCGCTGCGTCTGCGCGCCCCAGTACTTGTTGGATGGGACCTTCACGACGCCCATGGAATCAGACTCCTCGCGCCACGACGTTTCGCTCACTTCGTTGTTGTTTTCGGGATTCCCTCGTTGGGGTCCGTGAAGGTGCGAGCCACTGGGGACGACCCTGCTGTCCTGCGGCACACCCGCTTCGGGGCGCATCAGCTCGAGGAGACGGGAACCCACGCCATGGGTTGGGGGGTGGTGACCTGGGAAGGCCATGGCTCAGGAGCACACGGGGCGCGGGAGGATAATCTCACGTTTTGCTGACGCGGATCACTTTTTGACGATGGCCGATTTTTATTCGGAGGCGGCGGCGAGATCTTCATCACTCGTCGGCCTCCGAACACTGTGCCCTACTCTTATTCACACCGACTTCAAACCCGCCGGTGTATGCTCACCGCGCTGCTTGCCGCACGCCCCCGCATAACGCCCTCGTTGCTCCGGCGCAAACTGCACTTCGTCAGTTCCCCAGTGCCTGCTCAGTGCCGCCCAAAAGAGTTCACGAAACTCGCAAACCGATCGCAGACACAAAGTTTGCGTTTCACCAACACCTTCTCCCGCACGTCGGTGCGTTGCATGTCTGGATCAAACAAGCGAATGGCCCCAGCAAAGATCGGCACCCACGATGGTTCTTTCCACTGCGACGAAGCGCTTGGGTGCTTTTTATTGCAGAACACCAAGGCGTATGCGGATGCTGAGATTGTGCGATCGCGAGATCCGGAAACTTTAGCTGGATGCGACGTCGTCATCGACGTGGGCGCGACGTACGAACCGTCCAAGAACCGCTTCGACCACCACCAGAAGGGGTTCGAGGAGATCTTCGGGCATGGGTTTGTCACTAAGTTGTCATCAGCCGGGTTGGTGTACAAACACTTCGGCAGAGAGATTGTTGCCAACGTTTTGAAATGGGAATCAACCGACCCTCGCGTGGAAAAAATTTACCTCAAAATGTACAAGGCGTTCATCGAAGCCGTCGACGCCAACGACAACGGCGTGAACCAGTTCGACACGGAAGCGCCTTCCAAGTACGAGGTCAACACGAGCTTACCGTCACGAGTTGGTAAACTTAACCCAGCCTGGAACGAGACCTTCGACGCTGAGTCTCAAAACTCGCAGTTCAGAAAAGCGATGCAAGTGACCGGCGCTGAATTCGTCGACGCGTTGAAATATTACGGCGAATCATGGATGCTCGCCCGAACGCACGTCGTTGAAGCGATGGATGATGTCAAATCGACGCACCCCAGTGGCGAGATTTTGAAGCTGCCGTGCTACTGCCCCTGGAAGGAACACCTGTTTGAGTTAGAAGCTGAGCGGAAGACGGAGCCGTTGCCCAAGTATGCACTGTATGAAGATGACAAGGGCGCCTGGCGAATCCAAGCCATTCCGTTGACCCCATCTTCGTTCGAAAACAGGAAGCCGCTTCCCAAGGACTGGAGAGGTGTGCGCGATGCTGATTTAGATGCTGTTTCAGGCATCTCCGGCGGTATCTTCGTGCACGCCGCGGGGTTCATCGGGGGGAACAAAACGTACGAGGGCGCGCTCGCCATGGCGGCGAAGGCGCTGGAGATTGACTAGGTGAGGTGAGGAGTTTTGAGGTTTTAGAAGGCGCTACGCATGTCAGTAATGATAAAGATCGATACTCAAAGTCTACCTATTTATTTCTTTTTCTTTCCCTTTTTATCCCCCTTGTCCTTCTTGGACGCGTCCGCCTCTGCCTTCGCCGCTTCCTTCTGTGCGATCTTATCGTCCCGGTCCTGCTTGTACTTGCCGTGCAGGAACTGCATGCGCGCGGCGGCGCGCTCGCGAACCTCTTTTCCCCCGGCCGCATCTAATTCAGCTTGACTCAATTGATTCCGTTTCTCCTCCTCTCGAATTTTCTGAAGCCCGAGTTCTCTTTCGTACGCTTCACGCACCGCAGGCACCTTCTCCTGCAACAGCTCTAGTCGGGCCTTCGTCTCCGATAACATCCGACTCCGTTGCTCCTTGTCCGTCTCGTGCTTTGATTCAATGCCAAGAACGCGTTCACTCAATTGGCCGTCTCGTTTTTCCAAGTACGTCTGGATTTCGCGGTGCGCCTGTTTCTCGCGTTTAATTTCGTTTTGAAGGGCTTCCGTGGACCTTCTCAACGCGGCTAGGTCCTGCGCCCGCTGTCTAGCGTGGCACTCGGAATTCGCCACGACGTCTTTCTTGGCGAACCTCGTTTCAGATCCAGTGACGGCTTTTTTGGTTTTTAGCGCAGCTTTTAAGGAATCGATTATTTGCGACTTTTCGGTAGCCCAGCTGTCGCACTTTTCCTTTTCGTTTGCAATTAACCCACGCAGCTCCTGCACTTCTCCGCTGATTTCATTCTCACGTATCTTGGTGGCTTCTTTATCAAAGTCCTTGGCTCGTTCCTTGACGCGCTTGCGCACGACGGCGGGGAAGGAGTTTTCCGAGTCTAACGTTTCGAGAGTGTCGCTGAGTAAAGTCATTAGTTCCGTTCGCGCGGTCACCGCGAACAGTACATTCGCCCGGACATCAGGCGATTCCTTCAAATTAACTCCTAATTCACGAGTCGCGACTCTCAACTCCCGCGCAGTCTCCGACACTCTCTGCTGGTTCTCAAGATAAGGCGCGCGGTTCGCCACGTGCTTGAGCGCTTCGCGCTGAATCAGCAAATCCTCAAATTTGCGCTCCAGATCGGATTGCTTGGTCATGACCCGCGAGATTTCTAACCCGACGCCTCTTGACATCTCAGCGGCTTGCTCTGCATGGTCCACCTTCAGCATGTCAAGAAGTCGCAGCCTTTGAAACAAGCGTTCGAACACCGTCTTGGCCACCACCGCATCCACATCGCTGAGCTCCGCGTTTGGCAAATCACTGGGCTCGGATGATACGTCGGAGTCGGACTCGAGCCACAACGTGGCGCTGTGAGGGGCCATGGGTTTGGGTTTTCCGCGGGGGGTCCGGGCACGACTAAGTGAGACACACGGACGCACAAGATGCCGCTCGAAGGAACTTCGAGCGACCGCGAACGCGCGCCTCGCTGTGACAAGGATTGAGAATTCAAGTCAAGTTTCAACAATCCGCCGAACATTTTGCATTTTATTTCATGAGACTCTCGCGAAAAGCGTCGGACTACGAGAAGACTCCGTTGTTCTATGGTGTATTTCAACGATACGCGTTGATATTTTTAATACAAACCACACACATCTACAGCTCCGATCGCGACTTGATTGCCTCTCGAATCGCCCTGGTGAAGTCGCTCTTCTCGGCGCACGAGACGCACGGAATCTTGTTCGCGGACAACACCGCTTTCAGTTTGCTGACTCTCATCGTCTCGTATGGCAAAGAGTCATCAAGTTTCGTGCCTGTTTTCGGTGTAGGTGATATGTCATAACACAAGCCTGTGCCGTCCGCAAACGCATAGGATTCGACCCAATTCGTGACATCCGTCGGCCCCATCTCGTGGCGCAACTCACCAGAGTACGTCGCAATCTTTTCCACGTTACCTCCGCAAACCACAACGAGGCTCGGAAACTTCACCACGTCCATAACGGCCAGCGCCAAAACTTCGTTCCGAGCTCGGACCTCCGCGAAGTTAAATTTACCCTTCAAAACGTGCGATGCGACTTTCAACCACGCCGGCGTCTCCGTGGTGTCGGAGAAGTAAATCACGCAGACGCGCTCGGACCCGCATTGGTGGTGCGATTGTTTTCTTTTTTGAGACACATCGCCGTTCAGAAACGCGTCCAAGCCCTCTTGCTTTCTTATGTTGCTGAATTTCACTGGGAGCTGCTCTAGAGCCCATTGCTTCAGTGACGACAAGTCCCGCTCCCCATCGTAACTCACCGTAACCGACCCCTTTTTAATCTTAATCACCGGAAAACTCGAAACCCCCTCCACGCCGCACAGCTGTTTTTCCTTTTCGCAATTCACAGCGCCGATTTTTACCAAATCTTTCAAATCGCCCGCCAGCTTTTCCATCGTCGGTTTTAACCGCTTGCAGTGCTGGCACCACGGCGCGTAGAACTCGATGAGCCACACGTGCTTGGCGTCGGAGCCGGGGAACTTGTTATTTTTTAGAGATTTGACGGGCGAGTCCTTGTTGAATAAGTTTTCCTTGGATTGGGGGGAGCCGTTGTTTTGTTGTCCTCCTCCTCTCGCTCCTCCTCCTCCTCCCCTCCCCCCCATCCCCTCGTCGCCGAACATCTGCGCGAATATGTCGAACGGGTCTCGTGCGCCTCCTCCTCTTCCCCCGCCCCCGCCTCCGAACTGGAACGTGAACTGCTGTTGGCCTCCGCCTCCGCCCGGGAACCCTCCGAACCCGCCTCCTGGGAACCCACCGCCGAATCCACCACCTGGGGAGCCTCCTTGTTCGTGTTGCTTCACCCCGTCCTCGCCGTACTGGTCGTACACCCTTCTTTTGTCGGAGTCGGACAACGTGTCGTACGCCAACGCGATTTCCGCGAACATCTCCTCGCTCCCTCCCTTGTCAGGGTGGTGCTTCAGCGCCATCTGGCGGTACGCCTTCTTCAACGTGCGATCGTCCGCCTGACGATCGATGCCCAGGATTTTGTAAAAGTCCCGGCCCGCGGATGCGCAGATGAACACGACACATAACACGAACAAACGGAACAAGGGTTTGACCCTCATCGTGAGGGAATCGTCGCCGTTTAATCGTACCGAAAAGAAAGCCTCACGTCTAGCACACCGCGCGACGTACACTGGAAGCGATGGCAACACGGTCCATCGACATAAAAAAACATAGATTGCGTCACCCAGCCAATCATAATTCGACTTTTTTTAGAGTATTTTCAGAAGGCACTTTTAACTGTTTACAACTGCGCCTATAAGCTATATACCTCGTTATCCTCCCCAAGCGGCGTCGAACCCCCCTCCTCCGTAAGGCGATGAAGTACCGTACCCTGCTCCTCCGTAGCCCCCGTACCCTCCACCATAGCCCCTGCCGTATCCGCCACCACCCAAGCCGAATCTGTTCATCATTCCGCCACCCATCATCCCTTGCCCCGGCGTGCCAGGTGGCAACTTCGGCGGCTCCGGCGGCTTGTACCCCAACAACCGCAACACAAACCGCGCTAACTCTCCATACAACACTCCCCCTCTATCCAGCAAACCCAACAAAGCAGTCATGAAGAAGTGCAACGCTTGCGAGTTTTCGTCCACGAGCCATGCGATTTTTCCCGCGAAACCCACCACGTTTTGAAGCGCCATCATCATTCTAGCCCAAGTGTTTGGAGGGGGGCCTGGAGGATTATTAGGGTCAATCATACCTCCGGGTCCCCCCATAATACCGCCCATTCCCATCCGGTTGCCTCCCATGCCTCCTCCGTACATCGAGCCCAAGCCCCCTCCATACATGGATCCGCCGTATCCGCCTCCGTACATGCTTCCCATGCCCCCACCGTACATGCTTCCCATGTTCGACCCGTAAATGCCCCCTACGCCGCTTCCGTACATTCCAGAGGCTACCCCTCCCGTGTACGGCGCCACGGCGTACGCACTGGCTCCGGTGGCCAGCGCGCTCGTGCCCGGGCTCCCAGCGAACCTTGCAGGTGGCAGTCTGGTTTGCCCGGTGGGATTCGATTCAGTGGGCACGGGGGCGGACGGGGTGGACCCCGCACCTGGGACGTCCCACGGTTTCGGCGCGTCACCCGGGGCTGCTAGCGTGGAGTTTGAAACGCTCTCGCCCGTAACAGCGGCGCGCTCCCACGGCTTGGGGGGCGGCGCTGTGGATGGTTGGTGGGAATTGAGTTGACGTAATGGGGCGTCAGCGGGGGCGCTTCGGGAGTATCGTAGGGAGTGCGCGCGGGCACGGCAAAGGTCTTAGAAATCACGGCGTTCGGATGTACGGAAACTGAAAAGGGAGGAAACGCACCTGCTGACATGACAGTCGTCCGGCGAGCGCACGAGCTTGTGGCCGGAGACGCGCTGGACTCGTCTCAAGGGACGAGATTTCGGGAGCCCGAGGAAATTTTCAATCGCGACACGAAACTCCATCTGATTGCCAGATTGTGTCATTCGATCGCGCGCACCCAACCCTAAAAAACACACCCACCATGTTTCGCAAGCCTTTTATTTTCGCCACGGTGGTGCTCGCACTTTGCTGCGCGCACGCCGATGACGCCCCCACGATCACGCACAAGGTACGTGTATGATATCAAGGACTGTACCGATGATCTCGAGATCGGAAAGATTCGACATCAATGAGGTGTTGAGGACATTTTATTTTTCACTCTCAATTATCATATTCATTAACAATCATATTCACCCCCCCACCCAAACAGGTGTACTTCGACGTCTCCATCGCAGACCAACCGATAGGCCGTATTACGATGGGCCTGTACGGCGACGTCGTCCCCAAAACCGCCGAGAACTTCCGCGCCCTCTGCACGGGCGAAAAAGGCATCGGCGAAAAAGGAAAACCGCTTCACTTCCAAGGCTCCGATTTCCACCGCATCATCCCCCAGTTCATGATCCAGGGCGGCGATTTCACCGACGGCAACGGCCGAGGCGGCGAATCTATTTACGGAGGCAAGTTCCCTGACGAAAACTTCAAAATCAAGCACACTGGGGCTGGGGATTTATCCATGGCCAACGCCGGGCCCGGCACCAACGGGTCGCAATTCTTTCTCACCACGGTTAAAACGAGCTGGCTGGACGGCCGCCACGTTGTTTTCGGAAAAGTAATCGACGGCATGGACACCGTGTTCAAAATCGAAGCCGTGGGGTCCGGGTCCGGGACGCCCTCCAAAAAAGTTACTATCGTGGAGTCGGGGGAGATTGAGATGTAATTGAGGATGAGGAAGAGAAGAGACGACTATAAAGAGACTACATACAGTCAGGCAGTGTACATAAAATTTTACCTTAGCCCGTCCAAGGGTAAAAAAATTGTGTTTGCCCCTCAAACGTTCCTCCTTCGTCTTGTTCGCCGTCATATGTCCATGCGCGTCACTTCGGGTTTCAGGACCAGTGGCATGCTCGTTGTGCTGCGGGTGGTGGCCGTGGTCG
>MDSY01003841.1_pt1 | contig 34536 bp, 35 predicted proteins | sample 811131 | NCBI WGS metagenome assembly MDSY01 (sample SAMN05326643, study PRJNA326480) | marine metagenome | isolation source: seawater | place: Atlantic Ocean: South West | collected 2010 | reverse complement strand
TGGTGGATGAAGTGGTGGACGGTGTTTTTCTTTGCCTGGTTTATTGGCTATACCCCCTTGATGGCAGTGTTTGTATCGAGAATCTCACGGGGTAGAACCATCCGTGAAACCATCATGGCAGTCGCCATACTGGCACCCATCGCCACGACCATCTGGTTCACGTTGCTGGGTGGCTCTGGCATATACCATCAGCTGTCCGGCACGTTTGATTTGACCGACGCTTTGAACAATTTCCGGTTTGACGTCGCCACATTGACGGTTGCGCAGGCACTGCCGGGAGGCACCTGGATGGCGGCCGCAATCCTGTTGCTGACCACCATCTTTGTGGCGACAACCGGAGATTCGATGAGCTACTCCATTGCGATGGTGGGGGCCGGCCATGACGAGCCGCAACCCTGGATTCGCGTTTTCTGGGGTGGCGCCATGGCACTGATGGCCGCGATTCTTCTCTATATGGGGGCCGGTCAGATTGGGGTGTTGCAACAGTTCATTGTGATCACAGCCATTCCGGTGTCGTTGATTATTCTCCCTTCTCTGTGGACCGGTCCCCGGGCCGCAGCAGCCCTGGCGAAAGAGCAGGGGCTGGCTTAGGTTTTTACTTTTCCCCTCAGGGATTTGATCTCTCCACGGCGGGTTTTGTTATCCACACGCCGCCGTTGGGAGGATTTCGTCGGCCGCGTTGGCCGGCGGGCTTTTTGCGGTTTTACTGCCTCCTGAATGAGAGTCTTGAGTCGGTTCAGCGCGTCCTCTTTGTTCTGCTCAAACGTGCGGAAAGACTGCCCTTTGATCACAATCACGCCGTCTTTACTGATGCGCTGGTCGGACAATGCCATCAAACGTTCTTTGTAAAACGGCGGCAGGGTGGAATGCAGGATGTCGAACCGGAGGTGTACGGCAGAGGCAACCTTATTCACATTCTGACCGCCGGCCCCCTGGGATCGTATCTGCGTAATCTGGATTTCCCAGTCTGCCAGTTCGACGGCATTGGATAATTTCAGCATAGTGGCACGTGTTGAGAGCTCGGATTCGAGTGTTTACGAGTATCATCCTACGCAATCCGGCAACCAATCAGAAGCGATGAACACAGGGAGACACCGAATGAAGGTGATGGTTTTAGGCGCTACCGGCCTGACCGGAGGCATGGTGGTGGAGAAGCTCCTCGAGCAGCCGGAGATATCGACTGTGATCGCTCCGGTTCGCCGGTCGATGGTCGTGGAAAATCCGAAACTGGAGCAGCGCTTCATGGATTTTGATGCGATGGAGGCTCAGCCTGACGCTTTCCAGGTGGATGTCCTGATCTGTTGCCTTGGAACGACCCTGAAAAAGGCAGGCTCCAGAGAAGCCTTTCGCAAGGTCGATCATGACTATGCATTGAAGGCAGCTCAGATGGCCCGTAACGCCGGTGCACGGGCATTGATTCTGATGTCGGCCATCGGAGCATCTTCGCAATCCCCGGTTTTCTACAATCGAGTCAAAGGAGAGCTTGAGGACAATGTCCGGGCGCTGAAATTTCCTTATCTTGCGATCTACCACCCGAGCCTGTTGCTGGGGCAGCGCAAGGAGGCTCGAACGGCCGAGGCTCTTGGTGTGGCCGTCATGCCGGTTGCGAATCGGGCGTTGATCGGGCCACTGAGAAAATATCGGGCGATTGAAGCGGAAGCCGTAGCGTCGGCCATGGTCAACGAGCTCGAGACCATTAGCGGAATCACTTCGGGCGGTGCAGTGGTGAGAGTGTGGGAGTACGACGATATCTTAACGATGGGCAATCGTCGCTAATGCTGTCCTTCACCTGATGTAAAATCCGGGTCACTGTTCCCGAGCGATCGATGAGGTTGATCAATGAAATATGTACTTTTTCCTTTTCTGGTGTTTTCCGTACTCATGGCGACAGGGTGCAGTCGCCCGGAATCGCCCCAGGAAGTATCGGAAGCGTTTTGGCAAGCTGTACTTGAAGAGGATGCTGAAGCGGCCGCAGATTATTCAACCCTGGTCGATGAAGCGGCATTCGATGGTTTTGAACAGCAATGGCAGAACGTGAGCATTGAGTGGGGGCGTGTGGTCATTGATGACAATCTGGCCCGGGTAACCACCACCCTGAGTGGTCTGGAGGGCCAGAACGAAGCCACGGAGTCCTTAACCTATCTGGTACGTAAAGGTGACGACTGGCTGGTGGATTATTATCGCACCGGCGATGCCCTGAAACAGGGCCCGGTTTGGGGAAGTCTTGTTGGGCAGCTGGAAAAACTGGGTGAAGATCTCAAGAGTCGCTGGGCAAATCAATCCGATGAGATGGCGGTAGAGCTTGAGAGGCTGGGGCGGGAGTTGCAGCAACAGGCCCAGAGTATGAATGAAGATATGTCGGCGTTGCCTGAAGAGTACGGTGACCAGCTGAGCCAGCATCTGGAAGAGCTGTCTGAATCCCTGCGGGAAGCGCTTAAATCTACCCCATCTGCAACGCCGCAGGACAGACGTACCTTGAACGAAACGGTAATCAGGCTTGAAGACCAGCGGGAGCAGTTGTCTGAAGTCAACTTGAAGACGCTTGCGGAGAGCACCGCGACCGCCGCCGAAGCCCAGCTGCAATTGGGCGAATTGAGCGAGGAGTTTGCGGCCTACAAGGCGGAATGGCGGCAACGTGTTGTCGACATGCAAGCAGAAATGGCTGAGTTTCTGGAGAATCTGAAGACCCGCTGAGCCCAGGGGCGCCTCGCCCTTCTTTAGTGCATATTTTTGATGGCGCACCCCGATGGTGCGCCTCTCTCATCGTTTGAATCCGGCAGTTGCTACTTCCCTTCAGGTTTTGACCGGTCCGCCGGTTCAGGCCCGCTCTTTGCTTAGCTTCCTTCTGAAAGCAGGTATGTTTGCACCACCTCGTTGTAGTGCAGGCATGCAGTACCGATTGAGGAAGGCGCGCTATGACTTTACGCAGTGATTCCATGAACCTTTCATCCGATGAGCGGGGTTGGTTGCCCTGGTTTGGGGCCACAGGTAAGTTGCGGATGGGATGGTCCTGTTTTTTGAACCGCCAGCAATATGCAACGAATGAAGAGATATTCGAGAGCATCGCGAAAACCCGTCGCGAAGCGCTGATTAACTGGGCAAATGGCAAGTGGGCCTTCCTTGAGGGGCTTGCGGCACGACTTGAGGGTAGCGAACACGATAGCATTTCAGAGGTACTGGATTCGGCCGTTACGCGCCTCCGGGAAATTTCCGAGCTTTTCGTTGTGAAAGAAGATGGCTCTGTTGTCGCCTCGACGGTGACCGGCAGAAACGGAGCCGCAGGCCTCATGCCCGCGGCCGTGCAACGAGGGGTGAGAGAGCGGTTCCTCCACGGGCCCTACAGTGACCCGGTCACCTTGCAGCTTGGTGCCACAACTTCCAGATTTCATGACGATGTCACGCTGATGTTCTACCAGCCGGTCGCTCTTGCTGGCAATCAGGCAGCGGCAGTCTGTGCCCGGGTTCCGAACGATGTCATGAGTGACCTGATTCAGCGCGAGGCCGGGCACATTTTTGAAGAGTCTGGCGACAACTACATTTTCATGATCGACAGTCAGTTTGATCCATCGATCAGACCGGGAGTTGCCCTGTCGCGCTCGCGGTTTGAAGACGCTACCTTCAGTCACGGCGACAACCTCAAAGACGGAATCCGTACGGGCTTCGGTACAGTACGGATTCGGGAACACACCGAATTCGAAATACGTTTTACCGACCCGGCTACGGGGCAGTTGCACCCGGGGGTACGGGAAACCATGGCCCGTGGTGAAAACCTCTACGTTAAGTACCCCGGCTATTCCGACTATCGCCATATACCGGTGATTGGCAAGGGCGTGACCTTCCAGTTACCCGGGTCTCCTGATCGTTGGGGCATGATGTGTGAAGGCGACCTGGAGGAGGTGTATCGGAAACGTTCGGTCAGCTATCGACTGACGGCGCGGCTCGGGGTCCTTATGGCGCTTATCTGGGCAGCCAACGTAGCGGTTTCGGCAAGCGGTGCTCCTCTGTGGCTGGAAGCCTCCGTGAACGCGATGGTTGCGCTCCTGGGGCTTGTCATCTTCCGGGCAAGTTCCGCCAAGCCATTGGCAGATAGCCTGTCATCACTCGCGGATGTCATACGGAACATTGCCGAAGGAGGCGGGAATCTGCGCCAGCGTCTCGATGTCGGCAAGACCAAGCGGGATGAGAGCGGGGATCTCGCGCGCTGGATGAACAGCTTTCTGGATACCCTCGACGGCATGGTGGGGCAGGTCATCAGTCTTGCGGGTGAATCCCGCTCCGCCAGTGAACACCTTGTGGGTCAGAACCGCCAGGCGGATGAAAAGATTCAGCAGGTGGTACACGACATAGAGCAGATGCTGAAGGGCGCTGATCTGCAGCAGAACGAAATCGAAAATGCCTCGACCACAGCGCAGGAAATGCGAGTTAGCATGGAAGATGTGGTGGCTCGTGCCAAAGATCAGTTTGCCCGTGTCAGCCGTGAAACCGAGAGCATTCGCGACGTTATCGTGCGTTCGGCCGAGGGTATTCGCGCCGCGAGTGAACGCACGGACGAGATCGGCAAGGCGGCTGAAATGATTAACGACATTGCTGCCCAGACCAATCTTCTAGCGCTCAATGCAGCCATAGAAGCGGCTCGGGCTGGTGAGGCAGGGCGGGGATTTGCAGTCGTCGCCGATGAGGTCCGGCAACTGGCCAGTCGGACAGCCCAGGCCACGACGGAAATTGATGAGCGTCTGTATCGGGTGCGGGAAGAAACTCAGCGCGCCGTAACCACAATGGAAGAAGGCATGGCAGAGATGGAGGCCCGTCTGGCTCAGGCCCGGGCGGCGTCGGATGACAACGCAGAGCTGCATCACATGGTCGACAAGCTCTTCCGGGCGATCTCGGGCATCGCGGAAACCAACGCTGTTCAGAGTTCACAGACCAGTGGCGTTGCTGACAGCGTAAGCTTCATGACGACGGTGATCGCGGGTTTGACGGCGAGTTCGGAAATGACGCACGTTTCGGCAAACAAGCTGAAAAACCTCACCGGTCAGTTTCAGGTGAGCAATGCGTAAGCTGCTGGCCCCGCGTTAGCCTGAGAGCTGGCGGGGCCGGCAAAAGCCACTTGGCGATCAGAGCCCGTAAGAACGCGAAATGGTGTCTATCTCACCGCTTTCCTGCATAGCCTGGTAAGCCGTATTAAGGGCTTTGATCAAGTCGGGATCAAAGTCCTTGTTAATGGCCAGATACATCGGGGTTTCGCGGAAAACAAGAACTGCCTCAAGGCCGGTCACGTCGGAGGCATCGGCGGCCAGGTAGGGGCCTGCCAGGCCATCGGCCACCCATAGATCGATCTGATCCTGTTCCAGCCGCTTGGCATTCAGTCCATTGTTGGTTATGGCGGAAACGTCGAATCCTTTGTCTTCCAGGTATCCCGTCATCACATCGCCTTTGTAGCCACCAATACGGTAGTCACGGGCATCCTCAAGATTGTCCAGTTTGATGCTGGAGCCGGGCTTGGCAAACAGGGTCCACTTGATGCTGGAGAGTGGTCCCACCCATTCAAAGAAGGGCTCCCGTTCGTCTGTCTTGGATACGCAGTAGATACCATGGTCTTCGTGCCGTTGAGCGCGGTTCATGCCATAGCTGAGGTCTCGCAGCTTGATGCTGTAGTCGACCTTGGCATTCTCTAGAACAGCTTTGAGCACATCGGTGCAGAGGCCGGTGATTTCGGATTCTGAATGGGCAAAGGGCTGACCGCTGGTGGTCATGTTATAAGGAGGATATTGTTCGGTGTAAACGCGCAGTTGCTCGGAAGCGGTGGCACAGCCGGCCAGAACGAGCATGGCAGCGAGAAGTCCGAGTTTCCCTTTCATGAGGATGCTCCGTTTTCGGTTCAGAATTTGGGAGTTCACTATGGTATTCAACCGGTGTTCAATGAGGCAGCTCGGATTGTTCTTCTTTACAATGGCGCGCCACTCTGTTTTAAGGATTTGTAATGAAGATGCCCGTTGTCACAGTAACGCTGGTTTCTGCCGCATTGCTCTACGTATTGTGGGACCAGACCAGGGGAACCCCGGCTCCGGCCAGTGCAGAGCGTTTCAGTAACCTGGCGACCAGCCCTGCAAGCCGGGGGGAGGTACTTGATTTTGTTGTCAGCCGGGTTCCCGTTTTTTGCAGCGAGGCGACGGGACGGGATAGCGGGGAGACATTCAACGATTGTGTGCAGCGAGCAAACAGTCGATCCTCATCCTGCCGGCGAACGATGGTCGGCCAGTTTCCGGATAACGTGATGTCGGAAGCGGTATTCCGGGATCTGTCGATTACCATGATCAATTGCCTGGTGCCTCAATCCGGGGTGGTGCAACCCTGAAGTAACGACAAGACAAGGAAACGTCCATTGGAAGCATTACTCTTTCTCGTTATCGGAGCTGGCGTGCTGCTGGTGCCTGTGGGCTCACTTCTGGGCTTTCTGGCGTTCCGGCAAAGAGACCGTCACGCCTCCCGGGTCGAGGATCTGGCTCTGGAAGTCGCCGACCTCCGGGCAGAGGTTTCCAGGCTTCGCGATACCGGGGTTTCTCTGCCGGATCCGGTGACGCCGGCCACCCCGGATGTGCCGGCGGATGTCGGGTACGTGCGGGAGCCAGCAAGTTCGGTGGCAGAAACGACAGACGCAGAGACATCTCGGGAGCCGGTCGCGGAAGACACAGCAATTGCCGTTCCCGTGAATCGGTCGGATGCTCTGGTATCCCGTGGCGTGGCGGCATTCAAAGCCAACTGGATGGTCTGGATTGGCGCGCTGAGTGTCAGTCTTGCCGGGATCTTTATGGTGAGCCATTCGATTTCCGCCGGACTTATCGGACCAGTGCATCAGTTGCTGATGGCGTTGTTGACCGGGTTGGGGCTGCATGCAGGCGCGGAATATCTTCGTCGGCGTCACATGGGTTCGGATCAGGTCTTTGCAGCACTGACCGGCGGTGGCAGTGTCACACTCTATGCAGCCTTGTTGGCGGGCGTTCATCATTATGGATTGATCGGGCCCGTACCGGCGCTTTTCGCGCTGGCACTGGTTTCCGTCGCGACCATGTTTCTGGCGCTTGTGCATGGCCCATTACTGGCCATTATGGGGCTATCGGGTGCCTATCTGGTGCCGCTGCTGGTCGGGGGCGAAGGCGGAAGTGCCGTCTTTGTGCTGAGTTACAGCGTTGTGATCACCGTCAGCTCCCTGCTGTTGATGCAGTATGTCTACCGTCCCTGGCTTTGGTTTGGCACCCTGGCCGGCGCCGGACTCTGGTGGCTTCTGGTTGCCGTTAGTGGACGCCACGGCCTGGCGGTGTCCTGTTATCTTCCCGTGCTTTTCCTGTTGTTTTCGGTCTTGCCCGGAGATGGCCTGCTTCCCCTGCAGCGTCGAAGAGACGCCTTGCTGGCAACACTGTTGGCCTGGGGAGCGTCTATTGCCTGGCAATCGACGGATGATCCCGCTTTTCTGGCGTGGCTATGGATGCTACCGGTCGCCGTATTGTTGCCCCAAAGCCGACAGCGACTGTGGTTTTTGCCCTGGGCCGCGGTGTTGGCCACGTTTGCCGGCTGGCTTGTCTATTCTGCCGATCTGAGTCAGGACGTTCTGTTCAGGCCGTTGGGACAGAGTTTCCAGCAGCCCTTCATCACCTATCTGATTCTTGCCTCTGTGCTGGTGGTATTGAGCGTCCTCTGGCAGTGGCGGACGCAGCTGGAGCTGAGGCGGTGGGCGTCGCTGGCGATGCTGGCGCCCGTTATCTGGCTGTTACTGGGGTGGTTGCTTGTTCAGGGCGGGCAGGCTGCAGGCAACTGGGCGTTGGTCGCGCTCCTGGCGGCGGCGGTCTATGGTGTCGTTGCCTGGCGCTTGGAGCACTCGCAAGGTTATCGCGTTGGCCTGGTCTGGGCGATACTGGCTGCCCACGCGTGCTATTCCATGGCGGTTGCCATGTGGTTGCAGGAAGCGTCAATGACATTGGCGCTGGCCACTCAGTTCGTCAGCCTGGTCTGGCTTGGACGCCGATACCAGGCGCCCGAGCTGTTCCTGATTCTCAAGGTTTTACTGGCCATTGTGGTGGCGAGACTGACCTTCAATCCATGGTTGCAGAGCTACGATGCGGGTGGGCATTGGTCCCTTTGGACCTACGGAGGGGCCACGCTGTTTGCTGGCGCTGCTACCTGGCTGGCCAGAAAGGAGGCCATTCGGCCCTGGCTGGAAGCTGTCACCTTGCATCTGCTGGTTCTGTTCCTGGGCGTGGAGCTTCGTTACTGGCTATACAATGGTGATATTTTTGCGCGGCAATATGGCGTCACCGAGGCGTCAATCAATACCGTGCTCTGGGGCGCTTTGAGCATCGTCTACGTTTTCAGGTCCAGGGTCGCGGGAACGCTGGGGTGGCTTTACCGGTTGCTGGCGAGGGCACTGACGGTGATCGCTGTTCTGAGTTATCTCGTTGTTGCCGTGGTGCACAACCCCTGGTGGACCGACGGCACTATTGGCAGTACTCCGGTATTCAATCTGCTGTTGCTGGCGTATGGCGCGCCGGTCCTTCTGGCTCTGGCCAGCGCTCGATACTCCGATCTTGTGCCCGTTCGCTGGTCTCTTTGTACGGCTGCAGTGGCTTTCGGGGTGTTCACTTTGCTCGAAATCCGGCATCTGTGGCAGGGCAGTGCGATGACTCTGTCCAGTGGAATGGGGGAGGGCGAGCTCTATACCTACTCGGTGATTGGTATGCTCTACTCGATTGCCGCGATCCTTTGGTCCACACGTAACCAGAGCGAACTGCTGCACAAGGCAGGAATGATTCTGCTTGGTCTGGTCATCGGCAAGATCTTTCTGGTGGATATGGCCGGGCTGCAGGGACTGTGGCGGGTTGCTGCCTTTATGGGGCTGGGGCTGGCGCTGCTTGGCCTGGCGTGGATGTACCGGCGAACCTCTGGCTCCGGGAAGGCGTCAGAATCCTGAGACCGTTGATCGGGATTTTGGCGTTGCCCATGACCGGTGTTCGCTATACAGTTAACAAACACTCACTTAATTCTGGCAGTAGATGAGGAAATCCAGGTGACAGAACTCGTAACTTACGAACTGAACGACGGCATTGCCACCATTACCGTGAACAATGGCAAGGCTAATGCTCTGAGCCATGAGGTATTTGACGCGCTGAATGCCGCGCTGGACCAGGCAGAGCAGGATAAGGCCATTGTCATTCTCACTGGCCAGCCGGGAATGTTTTCCGGCGGCTATGATCTCAAGGAAATGCAGAAAGGCCCGAAAGAGGCCATGGCGCTGGTTAAGGTGGGCTCTACGTTTACCCGTCGTCTGGCTGCATTTCCGCTGCCGGTTATTGCCGCCTGCAGTGGCCACGCCATCGCCAAGGGCGCGTTCGTTCTGCTTTCAGTGGATTATCGAATCGGGGTAGAGGGTGGCTTCAAGCTGGGCCTGAATGAAGTGGCCATTGGTATGACCATGCACCATGCGGGCATTGAGATTGCGCGCCATCGTATGCCGGCCCCTTACTTCTACCGCTCGGTGGTAAACGCTGAGATCTTTAACCCGGAAACGGCTATTGCGGCCGGCTTCCTGGATGAAATTGTGGCGCCGGAACAGTTGGCGGAGCGCGCCACAGCGGTGGCAACGCAAATGAAGCAACTGAACATGCGCGCCCACAAGCAAACCAAGCTCAAAACCAAGGCCGCTTATCTGGAGAAGCTGGACTGGTGCATTGAGCAGGATGCAGCCCACTTCGACGTACTGGGCTGATCCCTGCCGGGGCCACCTGTCTGGTGGCTCCTGTCGCTTCAGTTGGTTTCCCGGTAGTTCACCAGATCGTAGCGCTTCTGGTAACTGCCGTTTTCTCCCGCACACAGCAATCCCGCCTGGACCGGGCAGCCCTGATCGTCAAGCATCAAGGTGCCGATATTGCGGTCACTGGTCAGGAAGAAGTCGCTGTCTTCCGGCAGCAGGTAGCTTTCCTGGTTTTTGCCCAGTAACTCTCCGATCCTGTTGATGGCCCTCAAGCCGATATTCTCACCCATGGGTACGTTGTTGCAGGCGCTGCTGCAGATCTGCCAGAGAACGGGCCCCTGGCTGGTTTGACGTCTTCGGGCAAAGGCGTAGTGTACGTCGCCAGAGAAAACCACCACATGCTCAACACCGGGTAACTGACAGCAGGATGATTTCAGAGCCTCGAGCGATGCCGTGTCCGCACTCCAAGGTTCCCGATCCAGAGTGCGTTTGAACATGGGAAAATTCAGCTGCAGGTATTCGATATGACTGAACCCGTAGGTGGGGGTCGGTGAGACCACAATCAGCGTGCGACACTGATGAAACCCGGAGAGTCGCTGGCCCAGTTGCTGGATCTGCTGATCAGACATCAGGCCAAGGGAGTGTTTGCCTCGCTTGCTGAATTCCCGGTGCGTGCGGGTATCCAGCACCGCCACCGGCGGTGTCTGTTCCAGTTCGTAGCCCCAGTACCGCTCAAGCAACCAGTCCCATTCTTTGTGGTCGGCTGGCGTATCCTGTTCGAGAAGCGTTTTGAGTTTTGCCACTTCGGACTTCACCAGAGAGGGCTGATTGCCCCAGTGCTGGCAGAGGAAGTAAGTCTGCAGAGCGTTGATCAGCACGTACCGGCCAATGGGCGTGGTGCTCAGTTGCCGGGCGTTCTGTTTCGAGATGTTCCAGTCGTCGGTGACTTCATGGTCATCAAAGATCATGTAGGTCACCGTGTTGGCGAGCAGTTGGCGGACCTCCGAGCGGGCCAGATTTGCAAAGCCAGACAGATTACGGTGGTCTTCTGCGTGTTGTCTCTCCGTGTAGACATATTGCACCGGCGGGTTCCGGCCATCCCGGGTATTGGCAGGCTGTTTGGCAAGCCGTGGCTTGAGTTCGTCATGGCCCTGGAAGTCGAGGCCGAACTGGTGTCCGGCGCCTGAGAAGGCAAACAGGTACATGCTCAGGTATTCGGCCCGGGTCAGCAGGTGGGAGCTTTTGGCGCTGGAGCTGAATCCGTAGGGGCTTCGGGTTACCCAGTGACGGTCATCCAGTTTCGACAGCCGGTGCAGGTCTTTGCCCGCCGGCAGGTTTTTCAGATCATCGGCCAGTCCAAGGTGTTTCTGCAGCTTGCCCAGATAATCCAGCAGCAAGGGTGACACATCGTCGGCGTAGATCTGGTCGCCGGTCAGAAACAGCTGGCTTGGCCGGCTCTCCTTGCGAAGATTCTCCGCCAGCAAACGGGCGCCCCGGGCGAGTTGGTCCGGCTTTTTGTCTTGTCCCGGGGAGTGAGGGCGCCGGCAGGAGGCCTGAATGAAATGCCGATGTTCCCGGGGCAGGTAAACACTGGGCAGCTTGTCCGTGCCAGGGCAAAGTGTCGCCAGCAGCTGGCTGTCTCCAAAGGGCTCGCCATCCAGTACTATTTCATAGAAGAGCTCATTGGTTTGGTGATAAGGCTCGGCGTTGTCGAGGGGAAGGTCCGTCGACAGCATGCAGATATAGCAGTTATCGCCTGCTGGTATGAACTCGGCGTCGCAGTCTCTGGTAACTGGTGATGCTCTGGCATCATCCAGATAGGTATTCAGTTGAATGCTCTCGGGACGCTGGTCTAATACCAGCCATAGGTTGAGCACGGTGCGATTGGAGTGGCGTACGATAGGGCCGCAGATGATCATGGGAAACTCCTTTCCGGTATGTGAATCCTTTCGGGGGTAATGCCCGCTTTGTTGTTGTCATTAAAACGTGCAGTATATCTGATCAAATTAACCGCAGGGATCGCAAACGCAGTGTTTATGCCGCCTGTGATCGCATGTCCTTGCCTTGCTAACAAAGTTATCCACAGAAAGTGTGGGTAAACACACAAAGGAATGACCATTTCATGACCGATAAACCTGCAAAAGCTGTTTCTGCTTCAGCTATTGAAAAGCATGTGTATAAAGTGTTCCCCAACGACATGAACTCCCACAATACGGTGTTCGGGGGCATGATCATGGCGAAGTGTGACCGCTTGGCACTGGTGGTCGCGGAGCGGCACTCGGCCCATGTCTGTGTGACGGCGGCGGTGGATTCCATTCATTTTCGCGCTCCCGCCAAAGGCAATGACACCTTGTTGTTCAATCTGTCGTTGAACCGTAGTTGGGGCTCCTCCATGGAGATCGGTGCGAAAGTGGAGGCCGAGAACAGCTATACCGGCGAGACTCGCCATATTCTGTCTGCCTTCTTTACCTTTGTGGCACTGGATGAACACGGCAAGCCGGTGGATGTGCCCCAGGTAATCCCGGAAACCGAGGACCAGAAGCGCCGTTATGCCAAGGCACAGATACGCCGTGAGGGGCGTTTGCGCACCCGGGATGAATTGTCGAAGGCGAGTGGCTGAGGGCTATCGCATATTACCGCCAGTCGTGGTATACCAGCGCCCGTGATGACTAACTATTCTGGAACCGGATGTCATGCCTAAAGCAAGTGAAATCAAAAAGAATCAGGCGGTTGAATACGAAGGCCGCGTCTATTTCGTGAAGGATATCGAGCGCTCCGTGCCCCAGGGCCGTGCCGGAGGCAGCCTTTACCGGATGCGCATGTACGATGTGGTCACCAACCAGAAACTGGATGAGACCTTCAAGGACTCGGACATGCTCAATCTGGCCGACCTGGTGCGCCGGGAAGCGACCTTCTCCTACGCTGATGGTGATGAGTATGTGTTCATGGATACCGAAGACTTTACTCAGTACATGCTCAACCGCAGTGCCATTGAGGATGAGTTGCTGTTCATTACTGAGGACACCCAAGGGGTAATGGTGATTCTGGTCAGCGAAAACCCGGTGGCCATTGACCTGCCGCCGACGGTGGAACTGACCATTGAGGAAACCGACCCGTCCATCAAGGGTGGCTCGGCAACCGCCAGAACCAAACCCGCCCGCCTGACCACAGGCCTGGTGGTACAGGTTCCTGAGCACATTTCCACGGGTGACCGAATTCGCGTGAACGTGGAAGAGCGCAAATTCCTCAGCCGCGCCTGATGATATGGCAAGAGGTCAGCCGATTGAGCTGACCTCTTGTGCGCTGAGATGGCGGTAGCTGCCAGGCTCTAGCCCATCCACAGTCAGCCCGCCCATGCTTTCCCTGTGCAATGAGGTCACCCGGTTGCCCACGGCGTGAAACATGCGTTTTACCTGATGATAGCGACCCTCGTAGATCGTCAGCCGCACTTCCCGCTCTCCTAATGGCTCCAGCGACGCGGGCGAGGTTCTGAGTTGTTCGTACTCGAACCAGATGCCTTCCCTGAACCGATCCTCTGTCTCCGGTGAGATGGCGTAAGCCGTGGTTACCCGGTATACCTTGGGGATTTTAACCGCCGGTTCGGTCAGCCGTCGGCTCCAGACCCCGTCACTGGTGAGGATCAATAGTCCGGTGCTTGCCCTGTCCAGTCGCCCTGCGATGTGCACATGCGGCCGAAGCAATGGGTCAATCAGTTCCATAACGGTGGGATGCTGGTCATCCCGGGTGGCGCTCAGATAGCCCGATGGTTTATTCAGCATCAGGTAATACGAAGGGGCCGCGCTCTGGATGATTCGCTGGTCAACGCACACTTCACGAAACCGCGGGATGTCAAGGTCCGGATCATGGCAGCGCTCGCCATCAACATGAACACGGCCGGCGGCGAGCAGGGCCTTGGCCTGTCGGCGGCTAATACCGTTCTGATTGGTGAGTATCCGTAAGAGCTTCATGTTGTGCCCGACAAAAAAGGAGCTCCGAAGAGCTCCTGGTGTGCTGTCTGATTTGCCATCAGCTATCGGCTGTGTCGCCCTCCCAGCGGGCAATCTTCTCACGGTCCTGATCTGACACCACGTCTGATTCCAGTGATGCCCGTTGCTCTGGTGCAACCAGGCCCTGGGCAGCCATATCCCCGGTTCTGCGCGCTTCCTGCTCCTGGCGGATATAGTCGAGCCGCTGTTCCCGGTCGGCCTGCTTTTCGCTCTTTATTTCGTCGTTGCGGCGACGGAACTGGTCTTCCAGGTCGCCAACCACGCTGTTGATGAATCCATCGCATGGCGACAGGGACAGCAGATACCTCGGCTGCTCCAGGTTTTGCTGGCCAGAGACCGCAAACGTTGAGCTGACCGCTTCGGTTGCCAGAGCGAAGTAAGTGGCGTCGAAACTGAAGACATCCTGTTCACTGGACGCACTGTGACGGTCGGCGCCGCGGTAATGAGTTGCCCGCATCACCGTGCCTTCACAGTGCATATCGAACAGGTTGGACTTGAAGAAGATCTCGGCCCAGAACAGATGGCAGATTCTGGACAGTGTCCGGCCGAAGCCGAGCAATAGCAAGCTGGCAAGCAGGATGGCGGCAGTGGCGCCTGCGGGGATGAACAGCAGGTTCAATGCCTGGTCGACATCGAGCCGGGTAGCGCGAAGCTGATCCAGAGCGTAAACATGGTCCATCACGCGATCGGCACCCAGCCAGAGCAGCAGGGCACCCGCCAACAGGAGTATCTGGCCAGCGATGGTTCCGCTTGCCCGGGCCCAACGCAGGGATTTTGGCTCTTCGCGGTCTTCGACAACAGGTTGTATCTCGACCAGAAGGTCGCCGTTGAATTGCTCATTCTCCCGGTTGGCATCACCGGTGTCGTTGCTGTCCAGATATACCCGGTTCGGCAGCTCTTGCTGACGTTTTTGCATCAACACCAGGTCGCGCAGCGTCGTGAAAATCTGGCGTGGGTGCAGATCGAATCGCCAGCTGTTGTTAAGTTCAGAGCTGCTGGTTGCGATGGGCACCATGCCAATGCGTGCTTTGATTAAAACCACCGCAATGGCCGCTGTCGCCAGAGCACAGACGATAGTCAGGGTCAGCAGGGACCCGGTACGGAAAACCGGTTCAAGCAGGGGCATCAGGCCTGCCAAATCCTGGCGGGCACTGACGTGCAGACTGTCCCAGAAGCCAAGCCAGCCCTGGGCAGTCAGTATGGGCACCGCGATGGCACCGATGATCACCAGCGCCAGTCCCTTGCTGGTGGTCTGGCCCAGAGTGGTCATGTTACTGCGGGACAGCGGGTTACCGAGTTTGACCCACAACAGTCCCAGGTACACCAGCAATGACGCTTGCAGGATCAGTGAGATAACCGTGCTGCCAACATCCGCGCCTTCGGTGCCCGAGAACACCATGGTGACCACCAGGCTGGCCACCAGAAAGGCGGCGATGGCCACGAAGCTCTTGGTCAGTTTCATGGCCAGATTCTGAGCGACGTTGCGAATTGGCCAGGGGGTGACAATCAGGTTGGGAAAGACCGAGTGAACCGCCCGGGCGAACCAGCCGGTGGGCTCGATAAAGGTCGGATTGCTCTTGCTCATGAGCATGTTGTGGAGCATTTTGGAGTTATACAGGGTCGGCTCGCGTTCGTTCACGGCTTCACGGGCAACGTTTTTGGCCAGTGAGGCCGGTGCGGCGCGGCCCACGAAGAAACGCATGACCTGGAACAGGCCTCCGCCCAGCGCCTTCAACCCGCCCGTTACAAACAGGCCTCCGATCAACAGGTTAACCCAGGCCCTGGGTTTGTCGGTACCAAGCAGAGGTTGAATCTGAAACAGGAGATAGACGCCAATCGCCAGCAGAATTGCACCACGAATGGACCGGACCAGCCCTTCGAACCGGAATGGATTCCGGATGTTGAGTTTTTGAGCTCCGTACTCAAATGCCATGCTTTGTTCCTTTACATGAGTAAGAGAGGGTGTAGAGAGGCGCAGAGTTTAGCCTGAAAACTGTGAACAATTACCGGCAATTACATAAAAAAATGTAAAACGGAGTAAGATTTTTCGTGGTCGGTAGAGGGCGGATTTTATAAGACCCGGATTTTTTTCATCAGCGCTGGCCATCCAACCGGCAGTTGTTCTTCCAATGCCTTGAGGACTGCGTCGGGTATCTGCCAGGGATCAAACGCCCGATTACAGCCATAGATAACCCAGTTGTTGGTTTTGCTTTTGAAGGTGAGCAGACACGGGAACTGGCGTTTCAGCTCGCGCAGCAGATTACCGTCCGGCTCCGGCATGCGGTGATAGTTAAGAACGAGCCAGCCGTCAGGTTTGAGTGCCCGGGCACAGGCCTTGATGAACCGGCGTTGGGCTTGAAGGGGCGACATCCGGTCTGCGCTGTACAGATCCGTGACAATCATGGCGGTGCTGGCCACCGGAAGCGTTTCCAGTGTGTGCCAGGCATCAGCGACGGTGACATGAAGGCGCTCATGTTGTGGGAACGAGAACCAGTCCCGTGCGGTCTCGAACACTTTTTGACGCAACTCCACCACATGAACCTGACTGTCGGGTAACAGGCGGTGTATGCCGTGGGCGACGACGCCTGCGCCCAAACCAAGCACAGTGATGTGGTCGGGCCTGGCGAAAGCAATGGGTAGCAGCATGGCCCGGCTGTATTCGTGGACGGGAACATGGGGTGCCCGACGCAGAATTTTGCTTTGCTCAAACACGGAATCAAAACTGAGAATCCGGTGTTTGCGATCATCAATCACCAGAATATTGCCGTAGCGGTCGTTGGCGACATGCACGATATCGCCCTTGATATCGGGCCGTTTGATGATGGTGCCCATCAGTTGGCGGCGTAGCGCTGGTGCAGGATACCTACACGTTCCACGTAGGCTTTGGTTTCCGCGTAAGGCGGAATGCCCCTGTAGCGGCCAACGGCGCCGGGGCCGGCGTTATAGGCGGCGGTCGCCAGGCGAGTGTCACCATTAAAGCGTTTGAGCATTTTGGCCAGATAGTCGACACCGCCGCGGATGTTTTCGCTGGCCTCCAGCGGGTCTTTTACGCCCAGTTCCTGTGCCGTCCCCGGCATCAGCTGCATCAGTCCCTGGGCACCGACGGGTGAAATGGCCTTGGGGTTGAAGGCAGACTCGGCATGGATAACGGCTCGCACCAGGGCCGGGTCAACATTGAATTCAGCTGCCGCGGTCTGGATTTCACTGCGGTAGGGGCTCAGGAACAATGGCGTTTTGTGCCAGTCGACGTTGGATTCCGGGTCACAGGCGTAGCAGTGGAAGCGGATAACATCGAAGTCGGCGTTGCCCGGGCGCTGACTGCTGTAGGCCACGACACCGTGCTCGTCGGTGTAACGATACACGGTTTCACTCTTGGTGGAGGCTCGTGGCTGGCTTTTGCTTTTCACATTGGTGAATTCCACCCGTCCGTCCGGATGCACGATGCGTTTGATGCTGTCGGCATGGGCCGTCGCTGCCGCGAGAAGGAGTCCGGTGACAAGGGCAATGGTGACTCTAGTCGTCAGGGATGTACCGCTGAAATTCATCAAGAACCCGAAGCATAGTTTCTGAATGACACACTACGTCTATTATCGCGGTAGATGGCCGTTCAAGTGTAGGAGTTTCGTGCCTTCATGATACCGATTGTTCATGGGGTCACAAACTGGCCGTTGTCTTCAGGCATCGACAGCACTCGGTCCGGCCGGCGGCGGAATTCGCTTGCCCGACCAGTTCTCCAGCAGCCGGCAGGCAACCAGGTCGCCGGTCACATTGATGGCGGTTCGGCACATATCCAGAATTCGGTCCACGCCCATGATCAAGGCAATACCTGCGGCTGGTACACCCACCGATTGCAGTACCATTGCCAGAATGACAATGCCAACCCCCGGGGTAGCCGGCGACCCTATGGAGGCACCCACTGCCATGGCGACCACCAGGGCCATACTGCCAACACTGAGGTCGATGCCGTAGACCTGGGCCAGGAAAACGGTCGCGACGGCCTGATAAAGCGCAGTGCCATTCATGTTGATGGTGGCGCCCAGGGGGACTACAAACTGGGAAACCGAGGGGCGCACTCCCAGTTTGTCCTCTGCGGTACGGATAGACAGGGGCATGACAGCGGCGGAGCTGGAGGTTGAGAATGCCAGCAGCAAGACATCACGGGTATCCCTCAGGAACTGCAGTGGCCGTACACCTGCCAGCAGTTTGAGAATGACCAGATAAAACCCCATCAGGACGGCGAGGCCGAACAGCACCGTTGCCACATAGGAGGCCATGCCAATCATGGCACGAAAACCCAGGGTAGTTGTGAGTTGCGCCATCAGGCCAAACACGGCATAGGGCGCAAGGCGCATGGCCCAGCGAACCACGGTCATGCAGATTTGCTGCAGTGAATCGAGCAGGTCCAGCATCGGTTTGGCTTTGTCGCCCGACATACTCACCAGCGCAACGCCGATGATGATGGAGAAAATCACCACCTGCAGCATCTGCCCTTCCACCATGGCGTCCAGGGGGTTACCGGGCAGAAGTCCAATCAGTGTCTGGGGGAGGGCGTCCAGGCCGGGGATGTCGGCGGCCACCGGCGCGGCATCGGCTGGCGGTGTGGTCAGCCCGGTCATCAGATCCCCCGGGTTAACCAGGCCGCCCACCCAGAGCCCGATGGTGGCCGCAATGGCGGTTGTAATGACAAAAAACAGGGTAACCCGGGTCCCCATTTTCCGGAGTTGTTCCAGGTTGTCGCTGGCGGCCAGTCCTCGCACCACCGAGGCAATCACCAGTGGTATGACGATCATCTGTATAGTGGCGAGGAAGAGTTGCCCCGGAAACGCCAGCCAGTTGCCGATCAAGGTGCCTGTTTCCGGTTCGACCAGGCCGACCGAAGGACCAAGCAGTGTGCCCACCACCAGACCAAGCCCCATGCCAATGAGCACTTTAAGCCAAAGCCTGCCTTTGACCAGTGTGGCCAGGTAGACGCTCAGATGGCGCAGCGAGCGAGGTGCATTGTCGGTGGTCTGAGCTGGTGTGTTATCCATGATCAACGTGTCCGTGTTGCCGTTTTTCTGTGTCGGTGACAGGCAGAGATCGGGCCTTTGAAGACAATAACCATAGGATAGTCAGGCAAACTATGCATCTGGATCAATTTCTTTGTGATTCCGCTTCGGTCCACGACTGTTTGGGCTAAACTGCAGAGAACGCTGACGATAAGGAGCTTTTATGCCGTTCTCTCCAAACCACCTTGCTGAGCTGAACCTGTTGCTGCAGTTTCCGTCCGCCTCTACTCAGGAGGGCATCAAGGTGCACGCTCACAGTGCGGCGCCGGAAACGCTGCGCGCGGCGGAATCCTTGTTTGCCAAGGGGCTGATAAGCCAGAAGGATGGTGGTTACCTGACGCCGCTTGGTTGCGAAGCGGTGGAGTTTACCCAGAAGCTTCAGACAATGCTCACCGCCCCATAGGGTGACTGTGGCTCTGTAATGGCAAGGCTGTACCTGTTCCCGGCCTGATTGGCCGGGTATAGTCGAGGCTCTTTTTCCAGCCTCTGCCAGGACTTATGCCACCGATCTATTACTCCTTTTTTGTGCCCGCCCTGTTTGTCTGGTTGTGGAGCACCGGGTTCATTGGCGCCAAGTATGGTCTGCCTTATGCGGAACCCTTTACCCTGCTGCTGATCCGTATGCTGCTGACGCTGGTGCCGTTGGCTATTCTCGCCGTGGCCATGAAATCCCGTTGGCCGGGCTGGCGTGGGGCCGGGCATCTGGCGATTACCGGGTTGTTGGTGCAGGGAACCTATCTGGGCGGGGTGTTCTATGCCATCGATCAGGGCATGCCCTCGGGCCTGGTCTCACTGATTGTTGGCTTGCAACCGCTGGTAACAGCGCTGGCAGCCGTTCTGATTCTGCGGGAGTCGGTTGCTGGCAGGCAGTGGCTGGGGCTGGTCATGGGGCTGGCCGGAGTGGCGTTGGTGCTGGCGGAAAAGTTGGGCAGCGGTGCCAATGGCGGTAGTTTTTCACCGGTCACCATTCTGTGGGCAGGCTTGTCGTTGATCGGCATTTCCCTGGGTACGGTCTATCAGAAGCGCTTCGGAACCGGAGTGGACCTGATATCTGGCACCATGATTCAGTACACAGCGGCTGCAGCGTTCTTCGCGATTGGTGCTTTTACGCTGGAGACCCGGCACATCGAATGGACAGTGCAATTCAGTCTGGCGCTGGGATGGCTGGTGTTCGGGCTGTCGGTAAGTGCCATTCTGATTTTGATGTGGCTTATTCGTCGTGGTGCGGCTTCGCAGGTGGCCAGTCTGTTTTATCTGGTGCCACCGGTAACGGCTCTGGAAGCCTTTATTCTGTTCAATGAGCGGTTGGGGCCGTTGGCCATTGCCGGGGGAGTGGTGGCGGTAGCCGGGGTGGCCCTCGTGGTTACTGGAGGGCCACGACCGTTAAATCGCTGATGCTATACCTTTGGCCCCTTACCGCGCAGGGCGTTAACGACCAGCGACACCACCAGAAGCACCAGAAAGACGAAAAACAGTATCTTCGCGAAGCCGGCTGCTGTGCCTGCAATACCGCCAAAACCCAGAATACCTGCGATCACTGCAATTACGAGACAAACAATAGCCCAATAGAGCATTTCGTGTCCTCCTTTCAAGGGTTGCTTTTTAACCGTGGCACAGGGCTTCCAGGTACGCAATTTTCAGCGGGTTTTGTGGAGGGATGGTAACGGCCCCGTCATTTGGCCATCGCCGCAATAGAGTTCTTTTCAGTCCGTTTTTCGGGTCGGAAACACCGACGTGGAGAGTGTTGGCTGACAGCCAACGACACCTCGTGCCTGCTCGTGGGCATGCAGGTACCAACGCTGGCCGCCTTCCGGAAACGTGGTGCTGTCCACCTGAAACTCTGCGGTGCCCACGGTTGCAGGAATCGGAGTGCCATCGGCATGGCGGTAGACACAGCTGGTACCGAGGGTTACAGGCCGGGCAACGGGCAGCTCAATAAAGCCGTCGCTGCGCACGGTCGGCGCTTCTCCATTGATGTCGGTAATCTTCAGGCAGGGGCCAAAATGAATACGATCCTGGTCGCCGACGGGTTCCTCCAGACAGTGTGTGGCCTTGAGAAAAACAACATTACGGTTGGCCCCTTCCTTTGCGTTCGGAAGGTTCTGGCATCCGGACAGTACGATGGCCGAGATCGCCAGCATTGTAAGCTTCAGTCTCATCAGAGGCTCCTTGGTGTCAGTGACGCTTTACCCTCAGAATCTGCACGCAGTGCCTGCAGCAAACGGCGGTCACGATCATACACATCGTTCCGGAACTGGAGAACGCCGGCCGGATCAATCCAGGTGGTCCAGTATTGCAGGTACACAGGCACCGGTTCCGATAGCACTACGGTTGCCGGTTCGGCGGTTGCCAGGGTCTGCTCAATTCGCTTTTTGTTCCATCCGTTGGTGTTTGCCAGCAATCGTTCGGCCAGCTCAAAGGGGCGTTCCAGACGGATGCAGCCGGAGCTCAGGGTTCGCTCCAGCCGACTGAACAACGATTGCGCCGGGGTATCGTGGAGGTAGATATCGTACTGGTTCGGGAACATGAATTTGACCTGGCCCAGCGCATTCTGGGGGCCGGGCTGCTGAATCAGCTGGTAGGGAAAGTTGTTCTTCGAGAGTTTCGTCCAGTCGATTTCTGCTGGATCGACTTCGCTCTGGTTTGCGCCCCAGCCTCTGAAAACCTTGAAGCCCAGGCGCTCCAGATACTCCGGATCTGACCGTATGATCGGTAGCTGGTCTTCGATCATCAGCTTCCGGGGTACCGTCCAGGTCGGATTGAAAACCAGGTAGCGAATGCGATCGCTGAATACTGGCGTCTGCCGGTATGGCCTGCCAACAATTACCCGTTGGCGATGGACCTGCTCGCCGCTCTCTACGAGCACCAGCTCAAAACCGGCGATGTTAACGACGACATAGGTTTCTCCCAGGGATTCCGGTAACCACCGCCACCGTTCCAGGTTGGCGTCCAGGCGGTATATCCGTTCCAGGGGCAACAGGTTCAGCGCTGTCAGAGTGTCCCGGCCGACGATTCCATCTGGTTCCAGGCCGTGTCGGGCCTGGAATAAGGGGATCGCAGTGGCCAGGGCGTCGTCGTAGTGTTGGTGATTCGAGGCTTCTGGCGAGTCGCCGGAGAGGTCGCCCAGCATTGCCAGGCGGCGACGAATGTCGGGTATGCGGTTATCGGTATCGCCTGGTCGGATACTTGGTCCCGAAACGATAGCCGGCCAGTCTGCGCTGATCAGCTCACCCAGCGCTTTACGTCGTTGTACCAGTTGATGGTAGGCCGCAGAGCGGGGTTTCAGATCCTGCAGGGTGGTGTAGACGGTGCCGCTGGCCAGGGCTTCGGCCAAGACCGACTGCATCTCCCTTTGCTGGCGGTTGGCGGTCCATTCCGCATGGATGGTTGTGGGGTTGACCTTGCCGTGGTGCAGGTGGGACGCCAGTAGCAGGAAGGCATCCGAGAGTACAAGGTCAAGGTCGGTCTGTAATTCCTCGGCACTGTCATTCAGGTCTTTCAGGGCGAGTGCTGCAAGGGTGTCGTAGTGGTAGTCGCCGGGGTTGAGGCCGTCACCGGCCACTTCCCTGATGGCTTCGAGCAATTCCCTGCGATTGCTTGGGTCCTCCCAGGCCAGCGTGTACCCTCTGGCTTCGTAGAATCGCGTCAGCGCTTCCTTGGCATATAGCCGGGATTCCAGCACCGATACCGGGTAACCAGCCTGCAGGGCTTCAATGCGGTTGATCAGTCCATCATTGCCCTGGGCCCTGGCCGGAACCGCAAACACCAGAGCCAGGAGAAGCCAGTACAGGGTGAGTGGGTAACGAGCTTCCTGCATTCTGCGCCTCTATTGCGGTGTACGATCAAAGGCTGTCCCTGCGGTGTCCGTAATGCCTGGGCAGTCTATCTGACGGCAGTATAGCCTGATCGTTCAATCCCGGTAGGGGCAAAGCGCGGTTGGCTTCTGCCGCCCGAGGCTGCGGGCGGCAATGGCTGGGGCTTAGCCAGCGCGCCCAAACATACGTTCAAGGAAACCCAGTTCCCTGACATCGGGCACGGGCAGTTCATCCACCTGTTCCATGGCCTGGCGCCAGAAAGCCTCAGGGGTGTCCAGGTGCTCCACGGTCTTACGTTCTTCCGGGCTGTAATGATTGTGTTCCCCGGTCATGCCGGCGTCGGCCAGGGACTCTGTCCACAGGTAGATCGCCGAGCGGATGGTGCGCAGCAGGCGGCAGTAAACTTCACGGCTGAGATTGATCGCCAGTTCCGCCTTGAGGTTGATTTGCTTTTGCACATGGGCCATGTCGTCTTTGTCCAGCAACGCCCGATGACCATTGCCTTTCTTGCAGTTCAGGCACACCTGCTCCAGGGACTTGATGCCCTCCGGAAGGTCCAGGTGACCGTATTCCGCGGTCTGGCGCTCATCCACCGGCGCTGGAATCCAGCCGTACTGGGGTGATTTTGCAACAATGTGACCGGGCAGGTCGCGTCGGTAGGGCGGGGCCTTGTCCTTGTCGGTGTAGCCATCAAATTCTTCCCGCAACCAGGCCGCCATTTTCCGGTGGCGTAGCATGGTGGCGAGCGTAATGGCCGAGGGTACGATGTCCGTTAGCAGGTCGCTGGCGTCCTGGGTACGTTCCTGAAGATGATCCACGGATGTTGACATGGTCTGCGCTCCATTCGGGCCGGTTTATGGGCCCTGATCTTTTTGTTGTTGTCTGGTTCTCCTGTGTCGGCATCAGGAGTAACCTGTGGTTAAAAAGTAGTCAGTCCCGGGTGTTCGCACTGTTGTAAAAAAGTTATGCCTTTGTAACGACAGGTAAGCATGAGGAGGGACACCTTATGAACAAAGACGGACAGGATCTGAGTGATATGCGACGGGCCATGGTCCGGTGCCAGCTGGTGCCTCGGGGTATTTCCGATGGACGGGTGCTGGAGGCCATGGAGCGTGTGCCCAGAGAGCAGTTTGTTCCCGAACATCTGCGCTTCGAGGCTTATGAGGACCACCCGGTACCCATTGGCCAGGGTCAGACCATTTCTCAGCCTTACATCGTTGCCCTGATGGCAGAAGCTCTGTGTCTAAAGGGCCGCGAGCGAGTGCTCGATATTGGCACTGGTTCGGGCTACGCCGCCGCCGTCCTGGCCAGTCTCGCTCTGGAAGTTTTTTCCATTGAGCGTATTCCGGAACTGGCGGCCCAGGCGCGCAAAAATCTGGACCGAACAGGCTTCACCCAGGTGCATGTGAAATGCGCAGACGGTACGTTAGGCTGGCCAGAGGCAGCACCATTTGATGGCATCTGCGTGGCTGCCGGAGCCCCTGCGGTGCCAGCGGCCCTCAAGCAACAACTGGCGGTCGGCGGGCGGCTGGTGATTCCGGTGGGCACAGAGGGCGGCCTTCAGCAACTGCTCTGCATCACCCGGCTGTCGGATTCCGAGTATGAGCAGGCGAGCTACGGCGATGTACGCTTTGTCCCGCTGCTGGGTGAGGAAGGCTGGCCTTAAGCCTTCCCTGGTTTAACTATGGGTGCTCTCGAAAATCCGATCGGCGGAGGCGGCAACAAAACCGCTATAGAGTTTGCCGTTGGCCATTGGGTAGCGCTTGGCAAATTCGTAAAAGCAGCTCGGAATGACTGCGTCCTGGTCGGTAAAGTGCGCGGTAACACGGTCGGCCATAGTGGACGACTGTTCCAGGCAGTCCTGCGGTGAACCTTTCACTTCTCCACCACTGGCATTCACGGAAAAACCCTGTTCTTTCAGCAGCGTGTTGATGTCTGGTACCGAGTGAATCGTGTCCAGGTGGTTTATGCTCACGGTAAAGTGGTTGGCGCGATAGCCCCAGGCTGCCAGCCAGCCGGCGTATTCACTTTCCTCAAGCAACTGTCGATAGGTTGAGTAATCCAGATTCCAGTGTCGGCCTGAGTAGAGAAAGTCATCAGCCTGTACCCTTTTCGGGTCGATCTGGTCTACCAGACCCTGCACTACCGCTTGCAGCTGGTCTGAGCATTGTTCGACCAGCAGTTCGGAGATAAACACTTTTGGCACCTCCGGGTCCGGGTGCTCGTAATGCCGGGCATAGAGCTTCTTGGCTTCAAAATGGTATTCGCCACCGGGTTGGTAACCTAAAGCCAGGAAATGCGCAGCCAGGGCGTCCAGACCCACCGGCGCCGGGTTGAAGGTTCTCAGGGCGATATGATCATTGACGATGGCGGTGTTCTCGCGCTCGGCCAGCAGGGCATGAATGCGGTCTGCCGAAGGTGTTACGGCCCGGTAGTCTTCCCAGAGCGCGCGAAACAGGGTGTCGACGTCAGAGTGCATAGTGAACCTCCGCAGAATCTGTGACATGGATTGAGGCCGCCGGAATGGCTTGCTGGCCCAGGGGCAGGGCTCGTACTGATGCGCCCACACTGAGGTCCAGCGCATCGGCTTGCTTGGTTGAAAGCTCGATCCGGCCGCTGGCCAGGGCGTGAGTGTCTGTATTCACAACCATCGCGCGAAAGCCCTCGAGCCCGGTATTAGTCACAAGCACCGGGCGGCCTGTGTCTGTAAGGTGTTGGTTTCCGGTTGTGCTGATCTCTGCCGACATCAGTGCAGCTTCCCGGACACTGCGGATGTCATCTGTCCGGCATTCAACGGTGGGGCCGGCGTCGAACAGATCCACCATTCCCCGATGGCGGAACCCCTCTGCCTTGAGCATGGCCAGCGCGGGCCTGGTGTCCGGATGCACCTGACCGATGACAGCCCGGGCCGGATTGCTCATTAAATGAGTATAGAGAGGTAATGAAGGCATCAGGTCCTCGACGAAGTCCAGTGAACCAGCACCCGCCAGTTGCGTGACATGGCTGAACTCCAGATCAATAAAGTGATCCCGCAGCCAGTCCCAGAAGGGCGACTGGCCGAGTTCATCGGCCACACCCCGCATCTGGGCAATGGCCAGGTTCGGAAAGCGGTCCAGATGTTGGGCGATAAAGGCGAAGCGGACTTTGGAGAGTAATTTGCCGGCATTGGCGCGGCGAAAAGCCGGGCGCAGATACAGTGAGCAGAACTCCGTACAGTTCCGGTAGTGCACGCAGCGGGTGAGCGCGCCCACGGAGCGCCGTAGCCCCAACTCTCTGGAGTGATGAGTGAGGGTGCTGTGGCGAAAATGGTAAAGCGGTTGCGACCGGCCGGTTCCAGAGGTAATGCCGGTTGTGCCCATGATCTGCCCGGAAGTCTCCTCTTCAAGCACAAACAGGTAGCGTTGTTCGCTGTGGTCGACGGCCTGTGAGCGGAAGCTGCGAATTGAGCCCTCAATTTTTCGGGATAGCCGGTCTTTGTCCGGCATCAGGGAAGTAAATCCCGGGCCGGACTCGCAGGCTATCTCGTACAGATCGTTCAGGTCGTCATGACGAACCGGGCGAATAATCATGGCGGCACCTCAAAATTGTTTTTTATCAGTATGAGTGCGTAAGCCGCCGGTTTGCAGTGTCAGAATGTTCGAAATGATCTATTGTTTTGTTGAAATGATAAGTTTGGGGATCAAAATGACAGAAAGTCGCGATCAGAAACTGCTTGCTCTGCTCCGGCGCAATGCCCGTACGAGTGTGACCGAACTGGCCAAAGCACTGCACGTGTCCCGATCAACGATTCAGAATCGCATTGCCAGGCTGGAGGCCAGCGGCGTCATTCGCGGCTATTCAGTGATTCTGGGAGGGGATTATCTGCAAGGGCAGGTGGAAGCCCACGTGTCTATCAAGGTCCGGCAGAAGCTGACCGCCCGAACCAACACGGAACTGGAGCGTATCAGCCAGGTGGCACAGTTATTTGCCGTGAGCGGGGAATATGACCTTATAGCGATTGTCCAGGCCCGTACTCTGGAGGAGTTAAGTAAGGTGCTGGACGACATCGGCAATCTCGAAGGCGTCGAACGAACCAATTCAGCCGTCGTGCTGGAAACCCGCTTCAAACGTTAGCGTTTGACGGTCAGGAGCCGAGCATGCCTGCCCAGGCGCTGTAGAGGAAGGCACCGGAACCGACCAGAATCAGGGCCCAGGCCGGAAAGATCAGAACAGAGCGCGTTGACGATTTCATAACGACCTCCTGAGGTGATGACAATCTTTACGCTGCAACTTTCAATCTAGACCAGACTTGACGGATGTCACGAAGTATTTTGAGTGACAGGTCTCAGATTCGAGCTAAACGGCCAATCACCGGGATTGTTATTGCTATTGAGGGAGTCGGAAAGTTGGCTAGTATGGAGAGGAAGAAAACAATAACAAGGACGCACAATGGCCGTAGACCCGAACAAGCAGACTTCACTGCATTGCCTTTATTACTGGGCAGAGCATACTCCCGACAACGTTTTTTTGACCCAGCCCTACCCAGACGGGCGTGTTGAAGATATTACCTGGCGTGAAGCCGCCGACCAGGTGTCGCGCATGGCCGCCCACCTGAACACGCTGGGGTTGCCTCAGCGAAGCAATATCGGGATTCTGGGCAAAAACAGCGCCCACTGGATTCTGTCCGATCTGGCCATCTGGGCAGCAGGGCACGTCAGCGTACCGCTCTATCCAACTCTGAATGGCGAGACCGCAGCCTATATTCTGGACCACAGTGAAACTCAGATGCTGTTTCTCGGCAAACTCGATGGCACGGCCGATGGCTGGCATGACATCAAAGGCCATATTCCCGAGCAATTACCGATTATCTCGCTGCCCCTATCGCCTCGGGACGACACGCCCAAATGGCAGGACATCATCGCCGAACAGTCCCCGGCGATACCGAAACTGCCCGATCCCGATGATCTGGCCACCATTGTTTACACCTCTGGCAGTACCGGGCGGCCGAAAGGCGTGATGCACAGCTTCCGGACCATGATCTCGGTTGCTGACGGGCTGCAGCAGCTATTCCCCGTATCGGCCAGCGAACGTATGTTGTCCTATCTGCCCCTGGCCCATGTGGCCGAACGGGCGGCGGTGGAGACCCAGTCACTGTATTACGGTTTCCATCTGTACTTTGCCAACTCGCTGGATACCTTTCAGGAGGATCTGCAGCGGGCCCGGCCAACCCTGTTTTTCTCGGTGCCTCGCCTGTGGATGAAATTCTACCTGGGGGTGAATGCGAAGTTGCCGCCCAAGAAGCAGAAATTGCTGTTCAATATCCCGATTCTGAACACGCTGGTTAAGAAGAAGGTGCTCAAACAGCTGGGGCTGGATCATTGCCGGGCGGCACTCACCGGTGCGGCTCCGCTCTCGGCAGAGATCATCGGCTGGTACCGAAACCTTGGTCTGGAGTTGCTGGAGGTCTACGGCATGTCCGAGAACTTCGGCTATTCCCATGCCAACCGTCCGGGCCAGGCCAAGGTGGGCACCGTTGGTATGGCCAACCCGGGTGTTGAGCATCGAATCGGGGAAGGAGGCGAGGTTCAGGTGAGGAGTCCGGGCCAGATGCTCGGTTATTACAAGAACGAGGAAAAAACCCGGGAAGACCTGACGGATGACGGTTTTCTCAAAACCGGTGACATGGGTGAAATTGACCGTGATGGATGCCTGCGCATTACCGGGCGGGTAAAAGACCTGTTCAAAACATCAAAGGGGAAATACGTGGTGCCGGTGCCTATCGAGAACCGGTTCAATCACCCCAAGGCGGAAGTGGTGTGTGTGGCGGGTGCCAACCAGCCCCAGCCGTGCCTGATGGTACTGCTCTCCGAGGAGGCCCGCGATGAACTGGAGCGGGGAGGCAGTCGCAGCGAGCTGGAACAAGAGCTGGCGGAGGAACTGGACTCCGTGAATGCGGAATGTGAGTCCCACGAAAAGGTGGCTTTTGTCGTCGTGGTACGTGAACCCTGGACCATGGAAAACGGTATGCTCACGCCCACCATGAAGATCAAACGCAATGTCATCGAGGATTTCTACAACCGCAAGATGGACGAGTGGTTTGAGCAGAAACGCAAAGTGATCTGGGAATTCTGACCGGGTACAAGCGAACAAAAAAAACGCCGGCATGGAAACATGCCGGCGTTTTTTATTCAGCAACCCCGAAAGGCGTGCAGTCTGTTTTAGTGGCCGCCCTGAACCTGGGGCATATCCTGCGCCACGGCTACCGCCTTGCGATTGAAAATTCGCACCTTGCGGCTGATAAACTGCATCGCCTGCCTTGCGGCAGCGCGGGTATACTGGCGCCTGACCTCAGTACTGTTGTGGAGGATACTGGACGGCAGCGGTTTAACGGTTGCGATATGGTTCTGAGTCATAGCGCCTTCCTCCTTCATCTGGTGGATTGTTAGCGATCTATCTTTAATTTACGTTCAATTCTAAGGATTCTTTTTTGCAGCTTGAATACGTTAAAATCCGTACCCTTGTTGCAAATATGCAGTGATTATGGACTGGGATTATCTTCGATATATAAGGGCCCTTGCAATAGGCGGAACGCTTGCAAAAGCCGGTGAAATTCTGGGTGTTCACCAAACGACTGTTTTACGGCGACTTGATCAGATGGAAGAGTCGCTGGGGGTGCAATTTTTTGAGCGTAACCAGAGCGGATTGCAGCTCACACCCGTGGGAGAAATGGCCTTTCGGGAGGCTGAACGGCTGGCTACCGATATGGAAAACCTTGAACGCAAACTGGTGGGGGATGATTCCGCACCGGTTGGCAAGGTTCGTGTGGCCGCCGAAGACGTGATGATGAATGAACTGCTCAGCCCGATTCTGGCCGAGATGGTGCGCACCTATCCCGAGATTGAGCTGGAGGTTCTCACTGATAACGATGTGGCCAATCTCAGCCACCGGGAAGCCGACCTTACCCTTCGGCCGGAGAACAAGCCCCAGGCAACGCTGGAAGGTGAGAGGATTGCCGCAATCGAATCCGCGGTCTATGGCGCAGCAAAATACTGCCGCCGGCACCGGAACATGGATATCGAGAATCAGCCGGAAGGCTGTACCTGGATACTGCCAGACGAATCCTTCAGCCACCTGGCAACGGGGCGTTGGTACCGCAAACAGCTGAAAAATGTCACGTCGGTGATTCGCTGCAATAGCCTGCAGTCCATGCATGCCCTTGCCCGGGCCGGGGCAGGCCTGGCAGTACTGCCCTGTTACCTGGGCGACGCCACCAGGGAATTGCGGCGGCTGTCCGATCCTCTGGAGGGCGAAAGCATCGACCTCTGGCTCCATGTAAACCAGGATACCCAGCAGATGGCCCGGGTCAGAATGGTCATGGAGTTTCTGGTAGAGCGCTTGCAGGGTCTGGAGTCGGTGATCGAGATTTCGGGAGCCCTGTAGCTCAGTCTTCAGCCGAGCAGAACGGCCAGAACTGGTACCAGCGCCAGCACTGGAACTCCGCTTCGCACTGCTGCAACTGGTTGTGGTAGCGGTAAGCCCTGGCCCGGACCCGGCTGGCCAGGGCCTGAAGCTGCGGCTTACGGTCGAAGGAGCGCCGGGCATAGCCGGTTCTGCCTTCATGGTAGGCCAGGTACAGTTCCCTCGGGGCGGTATAGGGGATACCCAGTTGCTGGTGGCTCAGGCGGTTATACCAGCCGACGAAATCCAGGGCATACTGCATATCGCTGCGCACCGTCAGCCAGTCACCATCGTTTGCTGCCAGGTATTCCTGCCAGGCTGGATCAAGGGCCTGGGCGTAACCGAAGGCTGTGGTTGGTCTTGCCCACGGAATCAGACCCCATAGCCGGGTACGCGGTGGTCTGGCATGGCTTCGAAACGATGATTCGTAATAGACAAAGGCCATCTGGGTGGCAATGGGGGTTCCCCAGCGTTGTTGTGACCCGCTGGCATAGTCGTACCAGACCGGATGCTCCCGGAAAATGTCGCAAAGATTTTCCGGTCTCGCCGGGGGATCCGGAGCCAGCAGGCTGAAGCGGAGCGTGGCCCAGATCCCGATCAGTAGGCCGGCCACCGGTGGCCCATACCATTTTGCCAAGCGAAGCCAGCGTGCTTTTTCAGCCTTATGGCGGCTCTTTTTCTTTCGGCCTGACCTGTTGCGTATTCCTACCAAACTGTCATCTCCTGAACCCCTGGATTGCTTGCTGCCAGCCTTGGGCCCATGGCATAAGAGAGTTATTGCATTAGTCAGGATGATAGGTAAATGAAGCGATTGGCCCTAGTTAAACCTGTTTTAGTCGTTGCCATGCTTGGCGTGGGCTCAGCTCAGGCGGCCCCGGATGCCGCCAGTGTGCTCGAAGCCTCCCCGATTGACGACATTGTTGAGCAATACCCGGCGATGCTAAGCCAGGGTATTCGGGAAGGGCTGAAACAACGCGGTCAGGTGCCGCCCATGGTGGCGGATACCGTTGGCTATGTCGTGAGCAGCAGTTTCAGCGCCGACAAAATTGAGCAGCAGATCATTACCGATCTGCAAGCACAGCTGACGGACGAACAGCTTCAGGCGGTAAGTGAGTGGTACCAGACACCCGTCGCCCGAAAAATTTCGAGCGCAGAGATTGCCGCCTCGACGCCGGAAGCCTGGCCGCAGATTCAGGCCAGCGCGCCGGAATTGAATCGAAAGTACAAAGGCACTCCCAAAGCCGAGATGTTCGATCGATTCGACCGGGCCGCCCGGGCAACCGAAAGCGCGGTGGATACCACCATTGCTGTTCAGTTGGGGTTGGCCACTGCCATGTCGGCACTCAGCAGCGAATCAATGCACTATGAGCAGTTGGAGCGCCGTATCGAAAACCAGCGAGGAATGCTTCGGGGTGTGGTTGGCCAGCAGGTCTACGACAGCTATCTTTATACCTACGACAAGATCAGCGCCCAGGAGCTGGCATTGTACCTGGACTTCCTCGAAAGCCCCGCCGGTAAGCAGTTTTCTCAGGTTGTGACCAGCAGTATTCAGCAGGCGATCATGGAGCCTGTCGAGAGCATTGGACGGCAGATATCGAGGTTTATGGCACCGCCGGCAGGATCGGAGTAGGACGCACTCCGGCCGGCGTCGGAGATATTCCGAACACCGGCCGGGCCAATCATCGGATCAGCTGCGGCTGGTGACTTCCAGCAGGTGGTAGCCAAACTGGGTCTTGATGGGGCCGATCACAGTATTGAGCTCGCTGTTGAAAACGGCTTTGTCGAACTCCGGAACCATCTGGCCCGGCCCGAAAGAACCCAGGTCGCCGCCGTTACGGCCGGAAGGGCAGGACGAGTGCTGCTTGGCGACTTCTGCGAAACCCTGGCCACCTTCGATGGCTTTCTTCAGTTCCTCACACTTGGCTTCACTGTCTACCAGAATGTGGCGTGCGGTTGCTTGTGCCATGATCAATTTCCTGTCGTTGGGTGAATGGAACACAGACCGGAATGCTGCCCGCAGCGGCGCCCTGAGGCAAGTGGTTTTTGTCCGTGTTTCTGCGGCCTCACAGTCTCTGGTGCAAACCTGTACAATGCCGGCTTTCTTTTCGCCGGCGCTCGTCGGCCTCTACTTCGACAGGTTTGTTTCTTGATCTCCACCGCCAATCTCACCATGCAGTTCGGGGCGCGGCCCCTGTTTGAAAATGTGTCGGCCAAATTCGGCAACGGCAACCGTTACGGCCTGATCGGGGCGAATGGTTGCGGTAAATCCACCCTGATGAAAATTCTGGGTGGTGATCTGGAGCCATCGGCGGGCCAGGTCATGCTGGAACCGAATACCCGGCTGGGTAAGCTCCGTCAGGATCAGTTTGCCTATGAACAGTGCTCAGTGATCGACACTGTGATTATGGGCCACGAAGAACTCTGGAATGTGAAAAAAGAGCGGGACCGCATTTACTCGCTGCCGGAGATGAGTGAGGAAGACGGTATGGCCGTGGCAGACCTGGAAGTGCAGTTTGCCGAAATGGATGGCTACACCGCGGAATCCCGAGCCGGTGAGTTGCTGCTGGGCCTGGATATTCCTCTGGAGCAGCACAACGGCCCCATGAGTGCTCTGGCGCCGGGCTGGAAACTGCGTGTGCTGCTGGCACAGGCTTTGTTTTCTGACCCCGACGTACTGTTGCTGGATGAGCCCACCAACCACCTGGACATCAACACCATCCGCTGGCTGGAAAACATTCTGGTGGCCCGCAACAGCACCATGATCATCATCTCTCACGACCGTCACTTTCTGAACAGTGTATGTACCCACATGGCGGACCTGGATTATGGTGAGCTGCGTCTGTTCCCCGGCAACTACGACGAATACATGACCGCCGCCACCCAGGCCCGAGAGCGCATGCTGGCGGACAACGCCAAGAAAAAAGCCCAGATTGCGGAATTGCAGCAGTTCGTCAGCCGCTTCTCCGCCAACGCCTCCAAGGCCAAACAGGCCACCTCTCGCGCCCGTCAGATCGACAAGATCCAGTTGGAAGAGGTGAAGCCCTCAAGCCGCGTGAGTCCCTTTATCCGCTTCGAGCAGGGCAAGAAGCTGCATCGTCAGGCCGTGACTCTGAAAGGTCTGACCAAGGGCTTCGATGAAGGCCCCTTGTTCAAAAACCTGGATCTGCAGATTGAGGCGGGAGAACGCGTGGCTGTTATTGGCCCGAACGGGATTGGTAAAACCACACTCCTGCAATGCCTGGCTGGCGCTTATGAGCCAGATTCCGGCGAGGTGAAGTGGACCGACAGTGCCGAGGTTGGATATTTCGCCCAGGACCACACCGCGGATTTTGCCCGCGACGAGACCCTCACCGACTGGATGGCGCAATGGACCACCGGCGGCGAACAATTAGTGCGCGGTACGCTGGGGCGGATGCTGTTTTCCGGTGATGATATTGGCAAGTCTGTAAAGGTAATCTCGGGGGGTGAGCAGGGCCGCATGCTGTTCGGCAAACTGATCCTGCAGAAACCGAATGTGATGCTGATGGACGAGCCCACCAACCACCTGGATATGGAGTCTATCGAGGCTTTGAACCTGGCGCTGGAGAACTATCCGGGAACGCTGATTTTCGTAAGCCATGATCGCGAGTTTGTCTCCTCGCTGGCGACGCGGATTATTGAGCTCACAGCTGATGGAGTGACTGACTTCAGTGGCTCCTATGACGATTATCTTCGGAGCCAGGGCTACCTATGAATGAACCACAGGTTGTAAGCGCCACCCGGCAATGGGTTGAAGATGTGGTGGTTGGTTACAATCTCTGCCCCTTCGCCAAGCGCGAGTTGGTCAAGAACCGCGTGCGTTTTGTCGTCAGCGAGGCGGAGAACGAGGATGAGCTGCTACAGGCGTTGCAGTCAGAGTTGCAGCGCCTGGAAGACGAGCCGGACGTCGAAACCACGTTGTTGATCCATCCTGGTGTGTTGCAGGATTTTCTCGCTTACAACGAATTTCTCGATGCCGCGGATGCCTTGCTGAGCTATCTGGAGCTGGAAGGTGTCTTTCAGGTTGCCAGTTTCCATCCGGACTATCAGTTCGCCGGCACCGATGCAGAGGCCGCGGAAAACTACACCAATCGATCACCGTACCCCATGCTGCACCTGTTGCGGGAGGCGAGTCTGGAAGCGGCTATTGATCACTATCCGGACGTAGATGGTATTCCCGACCGGAATATTGCGTTGATGAATGAGCTCGGTGTGGAGAAGATGCGTACTATTCTGAAACGGTGCACCGACGCCGAAACCTGACATTCCGAGCCACTGAGTTGTAACGGAAATGACTGAGCATCGAACCCGCCCATTCAGTTCCAGCCAACGACTGGAATAAGCCGATCGCCACCCTGAATCTGGGGCGGACCCGGGCTGAGGATCTAGTGGATCTGAAACTGAACGCGAGGATCGGGGAGACCCTGAAGGCCTCCCTCGATCAGTTGTGAGCGTTATTTACATCAGGT
>MDSY01015475.1_pt1 | contig 34558 bp, 41 predicted proteins | sample 811131 | NCBI WGS metagenome assembly MDSY01 (sample SAMN05326643, study PRJNA326480) | marine metagenome | isolation source: seawater | place: Atlantic Ocean: South West | collected 2010 | reverse complement strand
CAATTTTCAATCCGCTTAACTACACACTCCTCCTGAGGGCTACGTTCTCCGGTAGTCTGCACGTCTTGATAAATTACAAATCTCAGAACCTCTATTTTTTTAAAAAATTCCACACAAAAACCAGTCGGGCCCTCAGAGAACATGATCGTCGCAATTTTCAATCTGCATTTAACGATACTTCCGAATCATAAATAAAAAAATTATACATACTACAATTACTATATAAGCAAATAGATTTTAAAAAAACACAAATGATAATAGAGCTAGTATAGGAGTGGCACTTTTTTCAGAGACAGTAAATTAGTTGATATCCTTATTTAAACTTCTTGAGTTTGATATAAAGTAAACTTAATAAAATACTCATTACTGTAATGATAAATAACATGTCAAAATCAGCTAGTTATACTAACTTTTAAAAAAAAATAATTCATGAAATAATAGGGGTATTATATTTTCAAAAAGAGTTACGTGAAATGAGTCCTATAAGTAATGAATGCTTTTTCACAGATTTATAGAGCAACAACACAAGTTAAAACCAAGGAGTTACTATGATACAAGAAAAAATGAAACAGTTAATTACTAATTGGGCAAATACGTTAACAACAAAAGATCCAAGCCAAATGGTAGCCTTATATGCAAATAATGCCCACTTAAATGCTACTTTTCATAATGAAACCTTAACAACCCTAGATGGAATAAAAAATTATTTTGTTAAGTTTTTACAGCAAGAGCCTGTCTGCAAACTAACAAGTATGGCTCATAATCCCGGTTCTTTAATAGCCAGTGGCACCTATCAATTTACTACCAAGGATGGGAGTGTTCTTAATGCTAGATTTACATTTGGTTTTAATAATGAAGATAAAATTGAAGCTCACCATTCATCTGTTTTTCCAAAATAAAATTTACAATTAATCTCATTTTGCCTAAAATACAAGCATGAAATACATTAGTACGCGTGATAAACAAGTAAACCATTACACGTTTTCAGATGTTCTATTACAAGGTCTTGCTAAAGATGGTGGCTTATTTGTTCCTGAAATTTATCCCCATATAGATATAGAAACACTCAAAGAATATCAAAGTCTACCCTATAATGAATTAGCATATAAGATTATCTCTCAATTTGTAGGCGATAGTATTCCTAAAGATGATTTAAAACAGATTGTTGATAAAACCTATTCAACAACTCATTTTAAAGATAAGGCCATTACGCCAGTTAAAAAACTTTATAATAATATCTTTTTACAAGATTTATCGCTTGGCCCTAGTTTAGCCTTTAAAGATCTAGCTCTCCAATTTTTAGGTAATATTATGGAATATGAATTAGAAAGACATAATAAAAAAATTACAATTCTAGGAGCTAGTTCTGGAGATACAGTATCAGCTGCTGAAGAAGCCATGAAAGGCAAAGATAGAATTAATGTCATTATGCTAACACCCGAAACAGGGATGAGCGATTTTCAAAAAGCTCAAGCAGGCAGTATTTTAGATAAAAATATTTTTAATTTATCGTTAAAAGGCCCCTTTGATACATGTCAAGATTTAGTTAAAGAAATAAATAGTGATTTAAGCTTTAAAAATACCTATCAGCTTAGTGCTGTTAATTCCATTAACTGGGGACGGATTTGTGCTCAAGTTGTGTACTATATAAAAGGGTATTTAAGTGTTATTGAGGATATTGGCGATCCGATAGATGTAATTGTCCCTTCTGGTAATTTTGGTAATGTTTTAGCGGGCTACATAGCCAAACAAATGGGACTTCCATTACGACATCTAGTTGTAGCAACTAACGAGAATAGAGTACTCGATACGTTATTTAAAACGGGGATTTATAAACAAGAATCTGTAAAAACAACCAGTAGCCCATCTATGGATATTTCTAAAGCAAGTAATTTTGAGCGCTTATTATTTGATTGTTTTGATAGAGATGCTAAAAAATGTAGTTCTTACATGAAAGAATTTCAAATAAAAAAAGAAATCGATCTATCAGAAATAAATGATTTGCTTGTTAATCGTATTGGATTTCAAAGTGATGTAAGTACACATCACGATAGAATTCATGCTATTAAGACTGTTTATAATGATACTAACAAAATAGTAGATCCTCACACAGCAGCTGGTTTACATGTGGCATTAAAAAATAAAGATTCAGAAATACCCATGCTATGTATGGAAACAGCTAAAGCAACTAAATTTGAAAACACCATTCAAGAAGCACTAAATTTTATACCTGAAAGAGACTCTCTATTTAAAGGCTTAGAAGAAAAAGAACAACGTTTTTATCAGGTTTCCCCATCGGTTACTGATATAAAAGAATTTATTAAAAATAATATTAATATTTAATTAATTTGAACCAGTTTTTAACAAATGTATTACTTGTATCTAAATAGGCTTCAATTAAATCATTATACTTCGCTTTATCAGCTACTACTGCAGTAACCAATTCCTTTTTTGAACTACCATTTTTTCTTTGAGAACCATTTGATAATTTTGCTTGTGATGTATCAAGTAAATGCTCATGTTTAAATTCAACCAATTTAAAGGAAGTAACAGGTGCTTTTTTAATGTTTCTAGAAGTGTTTAAACTCCCTGTCTTTTTCTTAGCTAACGAACTCTTAACAATCTTTGCTTTAGATTTAGCAGCTGTTTTAGGTGTCGCTTTAGTTTTTTTGGGAGATACTTTAGTTGATTTAAGTCTAGTAGCTTCCTTTTTCTTTTTAATTTTAGAATTAGCACTTTTTAATTGAGAAGAGGGCTCCTTAATAATCTTATTTGACTTTTTAGCTAAGGACTCAGCCATAATAACAGCCACAGGATTATTTTTTTGAATAGCAGTAATAGTAGATGGCTTTGATTTACTAACTGAAGGTTTTTTTACAGATTTAGTTGCCTTTATTGGGTTAGTTTTAATTTCATTTGTTTTATTATTCCTACCAGCTGATGGACTTTTAGATTTTGAAGTGTTTCGTTTACGATTACCAAGATTGGCTTTATCAAATACTAATTCATAAACATTGACGTCACTAACCTTAGGTTTTTTTTGAGGTTTTGGTTTTACTGATTTAGATGAGGATTGTGATACCTTTTTCGGAGCAGATAAAACATCCTGAGATAAAATACTATTTTTAAATCGTTTTACTTTTTTGTCTGACATAATCGTAACTCCATTAAATTGATGACAATATCATCAATTTCTTTTGCTGATTTTTTTTGCGAGGGAGAATCATAAATAGAAACCCCTCTAGATAATTTATTCGAAAAATCTTGATTATTATGAATAACCGTAGGAATAACCAAATCTTTAAAATAATCGGTTTCAAAAAGAAACTGAGTAATTTCATGAGATAGTATAGTACGGTTATCATATTTATTAATTACAATTTTAATTTCAATGTTTTTATGAAATGTTTCTGCTAAAGTTTTGATTTCATCAACACAAATCTTTAAGCCTTCCACACTAAACAAATCAGGATTAATAGGTAATACAATCGTATCCGATGCAATTAATGCTGACTGTACAGAGGCTCCCAATGTTGGAGGACAATCAAAGATAATATAATCATAATCCAATCGTAATGGCTCTATAAGAGATGTTATTAAACTTGTATCATTAGCAAAATCAGTAAAAAAGAGATGATCAAGTTTTGCATTACTTAACGAACTCTTAATTAAATCAATTCCTGGACAAACAGCTAAAATGGAATCTTGAATAGACGCTTTACTAGATAAAATATCATACATATTTGGCGAATCAGTATGCTTTAAGGCAAAAGCCTGTGTTAAGTTAGCTTGTTGATCTAAATCAATACAAAGCACTTTAGCCCCATATAATGATACTCTGGTAGCAACACTTTGAGCTAAGGTAGTTTTACCAACGCCTCCTTTAATTAAATGAAAACACATGATCTGTTCTTTAAAGTTTAAAAAATCTAAAAACGATACACTTTCATCATGAGTTAAAAAAACTTTACCACCACAACTTTGGTAACACGCTTTCTCTTTTATACGTTTTTTAAGTTTTCGCTTTGACTGATTAAGCAATTTACTAAGATCATCAAGTAAAAGCTTCGGTTCCATATTAATTCATATACATGCCACCATTTATAGAAATGGTTTCACCTGTAATATAGGATGTAGACTCATTAATTAAAAATAGTATTGTTTCTGCTATTTCATTCGGTTTTCCAAAACGATTCATTGGGATTTTTGTTTTAATATCATCCGTAATTTCTTTAGCAATATTTTTTGTCATATCGGTATCAACATAACCTGGCGCAACAAGATTTGCCGTAATGTTTTTACTCGCATTTTCCAAAGCAATTGCCTTTATAAATCCACTAAGTGCAGATTTAGATGCACAGTAATTTGCTTGACCAATTTGTCCTTTTAAGGCATTTACTGAGCTTAAACAAATAATTCTTCCAAAGTTCTCTTTTCTCATATTAGGTAAAATATTACGCGTACAATTAAATGCGGAATACAAATTTGCTTTTAAAACAGCGTCCCATTCATTTAAACTCATTTTATGAATAAAGCGATCTTTTGTAATACCTGCGTTATTAACTAAAACATTAATTGGACCATATTCTTGCTCAATATCGTGAATAGATTGAGATGTATCATCATAGTTTGAAACATCAAATTTTTTTGCAATAATGTTGTCATGGCTATCAGCTAATTCATCGGCTCCCGATTTTGAATTAATATAATTACAAATCACAAAATAACCATTTTTTGCTAGTAAGCTACAAATTGATTTACCAATTCCTCTAGCACCACCTGTTACAAGCACATTTTTATTTACTAAATTAGTCATTATTATTTTTTTCCTGAAACACATTAGGCAAAGAGGTTAAAAAGTCGTGGGAAAGTGATACGTTTATACGAGATAGATTATAAAAAAGAGTGTTAAAACGAATGCATTGAGATTCTAGTAAACTGATTGAATCATTGTAATAAGCTAACCAGTGCATATCATATACCACCCTTATTAAATATATATTTATATTACGTGAAAGAAAATTAAATAGCAATCTGATTTTTTAATAACAGCAAAAAAAAACACTTTAGTTTATTTTATTAATAATAGCTTTAGCCAGTTGATCCGTATTACTAACAACAAGTTTTTTAACGGTTACACGGTTATTCAACCAATAACTGACTTTTTTAAAATCAAGTTTTCGTATCACTGTCACACCTAATTGTTTTAATGCGGCTCCATTACAATATTGCTCATACTGAAATTTAATTGGAATACAAAGTAAAGGTTTCTCTAAATATAACGCTTCTGCCGTTGACTCAAAGCCAGCATTCGTAATATAACCACTAGAATTGATAATACTTTGACGAAATTTATCCGATAATGGAAAGATTCGAATGTTATTAAGAACTGTTTCTGTTAAACATTCTTTATGAAACAGCTCAAATGTAACGTCCGGAAACTGTTGAAAAAACGTTGTAATATCCTTTAAAGAAAACGCAGATAAATAGATAGAAATATGATCATTAGACTGAGGTTTTGCATAAATAATATCATCATGAAGCACAGGCGGGTGAATATTAGGAGAATAAGGCTTAAAGTGAACGCCTATATAATCAAAACTAAATGAATAAAATCGTAAAAATAATTCAGCAAAAATAAAAAATGGCCATGTTTTAGGCCTAGGCGTTTTTGAGGAAAAAAACGATGATTGATGAGAAACATTTATACAATGTTTACGCTTAAAAAAAGCAGTCCATGCACTAATAGGTTCAAAATCACAAACAATCATATCATATGGTTTTAAATTAAGATTAAAAACATCATAAATAAATTGAAAAATATTAGTTTGCAAAAGTGTTTTAAGCCAATTGACACCCCCATCTTCATAGATAAAAGTAAACCCTCTCAAATTATATAAAACTGGCTTTCCAAGATCAAAGTCCTGCATTTTTCCAGATACTAGAATGTCCAAATCAACATATTTCTCTAAATAAGGTATCAAACTCTTAGCACGAGAAATATGACCCTGACCCGTTCCATTTACAGCATAAAGGATTCTTTTTTTCAACTTAACGTCTTAATTTTTACCAAAGAAACGCAAGTAAATAACCGTGGTTAGTAAAGAAATGCTGGCTGATAAAAATGTGCCCCAAGCTATATCTATAGGAACAATTCCAACAGGCCAATTGGCAATAACAGCAAAATTAGTTAGTTCATAAGTCATATATGTTATAAAGCCATAAAAACCACCATACAAAACTGCATAACGACGACTCTGCTGGTTAATAGCTGGAACAATACAAAAAACCATCATGCCAATAATAAATAAAATATAAAATAATAAGGCTGCAGACCAAAGCGGAGGAGAACGTAAGAAATCACCAATAAAATAAACATAGATAGCTCGGCCCAAATACGCAAGCCAAACGACATCAATTACAAAAAAGCAAATAAGAGCAATTAAAAAGATTAATAGATACCGTTTCATATGAACTAAGTATACGGTAGAAGCAAAATCATCTCAAATCAAAAATATCTAGAGTTTTGTTTTTATCAAAAATAAGCTACAATCTCACAGGAAAATTATCATGATAACTGAATCAATTACAATTACAGAGTTAGAACAGCTACACAGTATGCCGCTTTTGGACTTAGTTTTTAAAGCTGCCGCAATACATCGCGACCATCACAATAGTAATGAAATGCAGTTATGCACTCTTTTATCTATTAAAACAGGAGGTTGCCCTGAAGATTGTTCCTATTGTCCGCAAGCAGCCCGCTACAATACCGGTTTAGAACGAGAAAAATTACTTGCTTTAGATGTTGTCTTAGCCAAAGCAAAAGCAGCCAAAGAAAATGGATCAAGCAGATTTTGTATGGGAGCTGCCTTTCGAGAAATTAAAGATAATCAAGATTTTGAAGAAATTTTAAAAATGGTTTCAAGTGTTAAAGACTTAGGAATGGAAGCCTGTTGTACATTGGGGATGTTAACTGAGTCTCAAGCAAAACGTTTAAAAGAAGCTGGTTTAACGGCTTATAATCATAACCTAGATACATCTGAGGAACATTATTCAAAAATTATACAAACACGTACTTATCAAGATCGATTAACTACAATTCAAAATGTAATGAATGCAGGTATTTCAGTCTGTTGTGGTGGTATTATTGGCTTAGGTGAATCTACACTAGATCGATTAAAGTTAATTGAAACCCTAGCAAACTTAAGCCCTCAACCAGAAAGTGTTCCAATTAATACATTAGTACCTGTGCCAGGAACACCCTTAGAAAATCAAGAAAGTGTTGATACGTTTGACTGGATTAGAATGATTGCTATTGCCCGCATTGCTTTACCTAAAGCAAAAATCCGCTTAAGCGCAGGCCGTTTGTCAATTCCAAAAGAAGCTCAAGCGATGGCGTTTATGGCTGGAGCAAACTCAATATTTTCTGGAGAAAAACTACTTACTACCAATAACCCGAGTAATCAAATTGATAATGACTTATTAGAAGCATTGCAATTTAAAACAACTGTAGTTGAAAAACAAAATGCAGATAAAGTACTATCATTTTGATGAAGTTAGCTCTACCAATACAGTTGCAGAAACGCTTGTAAAAACTAAGAGACCCTTAGACCCTTTTTTTATTACAGCTGACTTTCAGACAGAAGGTAAAGGCACAAAAGATAAAAAGTGGTATTCTGAAAAAAAAAATAACTTACTATACTCATTGGTAATGTACTCAGAAAATCCAGTAATAAAACCTGCTGATATGGTTCTTACAGCTGCTCATACTATTAAAGATCTTTTAGAAAAAAAATATAGTATTTATGTTACTATCAAACACCCCAATGATATTTTTTTAAATAAAAAAAAGTGTGGAGGGATTTTAATTAAAAATATTATTCAGGGAAACCAATGCTGGACAATTATAGGTATTGGTTTAAATTTAAATTCAACACAATTTCCAAGCCATCTAAGCCAAATTGCAACCTCCGTATATTTAGAAACAAGTAAAAAAATATCTATTATTAAGTTTAGAAATGATTTAACAAAATCGTTAATGACATCATATCAAAAGATCATGAATAGAATTTAATACACATGAAATTTTGAGTTCACATAACAAAAGTGTATAATTATTGTTATTAAATAATGATAAACATAAAAAATATAATTTTAATTACCACTATAGTAGCTCTTAATTCTTATTCAATACATGGGCAAACATGGGACGAAAATTTTTACAATAAAAAAGTGTTATATGAAAATTCAGAATTATTACAAATGTCTGAGCACGATAAAAAAAAATTAGAGAAAAATATAGAAAATGAAACTTATTATGAAGAGTTTTATAGTAATCAAGCAACAAGCAGTAATCTCATATCTACAGAAAATAAAAAAGAAGTAACTGAAAACAAAGTAATATTTTCAGACATGGTAGAATCTTATAAGGATATTGAAATCCCATCTGAAAATAATTTAGAATCCGTTGATGAAAATTTATATTTTATTAATTTTTAACTAAGTTATCATTAAACATAATCATTAAAGGATTTCTCATAAAACTTGTAGGGGAAACTCGCCCCACCTGATTCAAAAGACAAGCAAAAAATAGGATTAGAACAATTAAAAATAAATAAGAATGCATGTATGCATTTAAATAGTAGCAACACAACAAAAAAAGTATAACGATCAATGTAAGTTGATTCAATAAATTAAACATAAAATCAAATATAGATGTATAAATTAATACTTGCTACTATGTAATTATGACTCCCAAAAACAGTATTAAAATTAAAGGTAATTCAATCTGGATTTCCGATTTGCATTTGGGTTCAACAGGCTGCCAAAGTGATAAAATAGAATCATTTTTAAACGCCATAGAATGTAATAATTTATTTTTAAATGGAGATATTGTTGATGATTACGTAGTATCTAATACAGCGACTATTAATGAAAATTTTCAAGCCATTTTTAAACAACTAAAATTCTTGCAAGATAATGGTACGAAGCTAACTATTTTAAAAGGTAATCACGATAATTATGAAAAATTAAAATTCATTTTTCCTAATATAAGCATTTTAGATGAAGTGAAATACAAAACCATTTCCAATAAACTCTATTTAGTATTTCATGGTGATAAATGTGATGCTAGTATAAAACTAAAAACAAATTTTATAGCCAAGCTAAGCACAACTATTTATGAGCGGTTATTATCACTACGAAAATCAACCAAAAAAAAACATTTTAGTAGAAACATAAAAGTACTAACTAAAAAAGCAATTGCTTTTGTATTCCAAAATGAAAAAAAGTTAATAAATTATCTTAAAAAAAGCAATGTGGATGGTGTAATTTGCGGACATTCTCATCAACCCATTATTAAGCAATTAAATAACAAGGACTATTTAAATAGTGGTGATTGGATAGATAATTGTACGTATATTATTGAAACACGTGAAGGAGAGTTTAAACTAGAAAAATGGCTGGTTAGTTAACAGCATTCAGTACTTTTCTCTGATATTCAATTAACTTATATAAACTATTTACAGAAGCATCATGATACGCTTTGTAAAATTTGCTATCGTGAGATCGAAACATATTTGATTGAGAAATAAACCCTTGCAAAATATTATAATGCTCATGTCCATCTAGTGTTTCAATAGGCTCATTTAAAATAAAATATGTGGCGCTAATTCCTTCAAGATGACTATTCATATCCTCAAAATATTTAAAGGATGTAACCTTAAACGTATCAATAAACTCAGAATCAACGAAAAAACCACCTTTTCTACTTACAGTATAACTACCTTGGTTTGGTAGTCTAATAATTCCATTTTCACCCAATACTGGGTAATTACCTGATAATGTGACAAGGACATTATCATAGCTGAGTCTAAAGCGTCCGTCACGAGTGTAACCAACTAAATCAGGGCCTAATAAAATAGTAAAAAAAGAACGATTCCCACCATTAATACAAAAATGAAGTGAATCTCCTGTTTCAACAGGTGGTCCTTCTAGCCATTTATAATTATGCATTCCAATAACAAGATGTTTACCATCTGGTTCATCGTACAATCTAATATTAGAAACACCAACACGTATATAACCAGGGGTTGAAGCATGGACCGCGTAATCTACAGACTTCAACATATGTTCCTGATATGCTTGCATAGAGTAGGCTAGTTCACGTGTACCATCGTCTGGTAAATCATGAAAATAGGGAACCGCAACCAAAAAAGAATGCGAAAGTAACAATAAAATAAGCGTAGAGTAGTTAGTAAACGACTTAGAAAAAATCATAATCATTAGAAGTATAACGTAAGAATAATAAAAAAGGGAAATCTGAATAGTGCATTGTATTGCATCTCAAACAGTTCCCCCCTAATAATAATTATATTCCCACAAAAAACACACTATAAACATAAAAAAAACATAGATGTTATGCTAAACTATTTAGCTAGTTAAAGTAAAAATTAAGCATGGGGCTCTTAAATGAAAACAATCTTAATTGCAGGTGCCACAGGACTCATTGGATCTGCTTTTTTGAACACATTTTATAACCAGTATAATATTATTCTTATTACAAGAGATACGAGTAAGTTTCTTGCCAAAAAAAACAGAATTAACTTATACACATGGAAAGAATTTGAAGATAACAAGACAACAATAATTGAACAAGCAGATTATGTTATTAATTTAGCTGGAGAACCCATTTTAAATTTATTTACCAATAAGCATAAACAACGCTTGTACAGCAGTAGAATAAACAGCACAAAAACACTTGTTGAAGCAATTAATCAAGCAAGTAAAAAACCAGACTGTCTTATTAACGCATCTGCTATTGGATTTTATGATCATCAACCAAGTATCCAAACATATACAGAATCTAATGAAGCAGGCAGCGACTTTATATCCCACCTTTGTAAAGAGTGGGAGAGCGAAGCAAGTAAAACGTCAATACGTTCTGTTCAATTACGAATTGGCTTAGTATTAGCTAATAATAAAGGGTTTTTAAAATCCTTATTACCCCCTTTTAGGGCTTTTATTGGAGGACATTTAGGAAATGGAAAGCAGGCTTGTCCTTGGATACATATTGATGATGTTGTAAAAATAATTCATTTTATTATTGAAAAACAAGCTATATCAGGACCTGTCAATCTAACAAGTCCAGGTTCTTGTGATCTTAAAACATTTTGTAATGCTATATCACAGTGTATTAAGAGACCATCGTGGCTCCACATTCCGTCTTTTGTTATTAAACTGCTATTTGCTGACTTAGCGCCAACACTTTTGCATACTCCATTTGTAAAACCAGAGAAACTATTAAACCATAACTACACATTTACGCATACAGACTTGCAAAAGACCTTAGATCATACCCTGAAAAATCGATGAGAGAGCAAAATCATAACAAAATAATAGTTACTTGGTTACTATTTGTAACAGTATCCATCCTATTAATTATTATTATTGGAGGCATTACACGTTTAACCGGTTCAGGTTTATCTATGGTTGATTGGAAACCTTTAATGGGTAGTATTCCCCCTTTATCTCATGATGATTGGCTGAAAACGTTTTCTCTTTACCAATCATCACCGCAGTATCAACTCGTTAATTTAAATATGACCCTGGCAAGCTTTAAAGTAATTTTCTTTTGGGAATATTTACATCGTATGATTGCGCGTTTTATTGGGCTGGCTTTAATTATTCCATTTATTGTTTTTAGATTCAAAAACATAATTCCAAAATGGTTAAATAAACATATTATTTTAATGATAATAGGAGTGATATTCCAGGGCGTTTTAGGATGGTTTATGGTAAAAAGTGGCTTAGTACATGATCCAGAAGTAAGTCATTATCGACTAGCCGCTCATTTAACAACAGCGTTATTATTACTTCAATATATTATCTGGATTGTATTAAACTTAGTTTTTAAAAGTAAAAAAACAAACCATAAACTAGCAACAGCATTACGATTATGGTCCATTGGAATTATTATTCAGATAATATATGGTGCATTTACTGCTGGTAAAAAAGCAGGGTGGGGGTATAATACTTACCCCAAGATGGGCGATAAATGGCTTCCTGATGCAGCCTTTATGTATGATGGTTTTATAGCAAATATGTTTGAAAATCCTGTAATGATTCAATTTATTCATCGTCATCTTGGCGTCGTTCTAAGCATTGTTTTTATAGGTTTAGGTATTAAATTATTAAAAGCAAACGAAACACAGTTTGAGTTAAGAATAAGTTGTATTAGTGTCTTTACTATTTTAGCGTTACAGATTTTATTAGGCATTTTAACGTTAATATTAAAAGTTCCTACATCATTAGCAGTATTACATCAACTAACAGGTGCCATTCTTTTAATTAGTATAACGTGTTTAAATTATTTTTTAACCTATCGAAATTAATTAAGACAGACTTTAAAACTTAGTCAAAGTAAGATAGGCTAATCGATGTTATGTCGTACAAAATAAAGCGAAATGATCCATGCTGGTGTGGTAGTAACAAAAAATACAAGCAATGCCATTTTGAATTTGATGAAAAATTAAAATCATTATCCTATGAAGGGTATCCTATACCTAGCAGAAAATTAATAAAATCAGAACAGGATATTGCAGGAATCAAAAAAAGTTGTCAGTTAACAAAATCCATTTTGGATGAGCTAAATACAATCATTAAACCAGGAATGACTACCAATGAAATTGATAAATGGGTATATGAAACCACATTAAAACATAATGCAACTCCAGCACCACTTAATTATAAAGGATTCCCCAAAAGTATCTGTACATCTGTTAACGAAGTGATTTGTCATGGTATACCAAATGATAAGCGCTTAGAAGAAGGCGATATCCTTAATGTCGATGTAACCTGTATTATTAATGGATACTATGGCGATTCGTGCCGAATGTATCCAATTGGAACAATAAGTGATAATGCGCAAAAACTAATTACAGTAACTAAAGAATGTTTAGATACAGCTATTAAATTGCTTAAACCGTTTGATCCAATTAATAAAATTGGTGATGTTATATCAGAAATTGCAAAAAGAGAATCTTATTCTGTAGTAAAAATATTTGGGGGGCATGGAACCGGAAACCAATTTCATGAAGATCCATTTGTATTTCATTATAGTAAAAAAGAAAAACTAATGATTTGTGCACCCGGTATGGTATTTACGATTGAGCCTATGATTAATGAAGGTGGTCATGATTGCGTTATCTTAGAAGATGATTGGACTGCTGTTACCAAAGATAACTCGTTATCAGCTCAATGGGAACATACTGTATATGTTACAGAAGATTCAATAGAAATTTTAACTTAACTTAGTTTTTTCTAATAACATTGCATAACGATATTTATCTCGTTTTCGTAAACGGTGACCTTCGTGTTGAATAATATGTTTTAACTTTGAACGGTCTTTACCATTATTAAGATCAATAACAACATCTCGAATTGCATTTAAATCATAAATCTTTACCGTAATAACCGATGATTTTTTGTTAGAAACGACCTTTTTATTAATATTATTTATATCATCCATTTTGGATATATCCCAAGTAAAAGCATTATGGAGATAATACCCAAAAAAACACGCTATAAAACATTACTTAATAAAGTAACAATCCTTTTGTATTGGATAATGATCAATAAATTTTCTTAACGAAAATTCAACAGACGAAAAGGCGATATCATCCCAAGGAATATCCTTGAATGAAAAAAACTTAGTAGCTAAGGTTTCAGATCCTAGATCTGTTTTATCAGAATCTAATTCTGAAATAAAAAGCATATAAACTTGGCTAATGTGAGAAATAGAGTAAATAACAAATAATTGCAAATTCTGACAATGAATACCCGCTTCTTCTACCGCCTCACGTTTTGCACCATCTTGAATAGATTCATTACATTCCATAAAGCCACTAGGAATAGTCCATAACCCATAACCAGGATCAATAGCTCGTTGACATAGTAAAATCTGATTTTGATAATAAGGAAGAATACCAACAATAATTTTAGGGTTTTCATAATGTATATACTGACACCGACTACAAATATAGCGATGTCTATTATCATCATTAGGAATTTGAAAATTAAGTGTATGAGAACACATAGGACAGTATTTCATTACATTTATACTAATAAGAAGTTACAATATTCACAACAACATTATGAAAGAAGATTCGCTAGCAAATAGCCCTTTAGGAAAAATCATAGAACCACCTAATAACTACGACAAGAATGTGTTAGTGGCTATTAAGCGAAATCAAAACAGTAATCATAAAACATATGGCTGTGATCGTTGGACGGCCTATGAATTATCATGGTTAAACAAAAACGGTATTCCTCAAATAAGAATCTGTGAAATAGTCTATGAGGCATTGTCACCATATATTATTGAATCTAAATCCTTAAAATTATACTTAAATGCGTTTAATAATACCCATTATAGTTCTGAAGAAAGTGTCTTAAAGACCATTCAACGTGACCTGAAAGAAAAAATTCAATCCAATGTTAATGTTACATGCAACACTCCTCAAACCACACTTAGTAATAACTATGAACGCATGGTTCTAATCGAAGACTCGTTAACAGAGGTACATCAATTTAAATCATTTGAATTTAGTGATCATAACATAGATGAAACCTTATATACTCATGTATATCGCTCTCTCTGTCCAGTTACAAGTCAGCCGGATTTTGCAACTTTATTTATTTCTTATTCTGGCAAACAAATCAACAAACAATCACTGTTTAATTATTTAATTTCATCCCGAAACAAGAATAATTTCCATGAAGATTGTATTAACCAAATTTTTAATGATTTATTAAACACACAATCTATTAAAGAACTAACCATTCAAGGATCTTTTCTTAGAAGGGGAGGCATTGATATTACACCGATAAGAAGTACACGTAAACATTACCAGACTATCCCTACGCTCTATCAGCAATAACTATAACTGTCTAAGATACTTAGCTAAAGTTTTCTTAAGATCAAGAAACAAAAATGAATTTTCAGGGTCCTTAGCCATATTATTTAATTTTTTTATACCTTGATAACCATCAGTATCGCCACCTTCATCTAAGAAAATAGCAAAGCTTTTACGATCATCATTATCCTGAGTAATAGAATTTTTATTAAAATTAGCTAAATACGTATCGCGACCATCTTTATCATTAAAAATAGAAAAACTATTATGATTAACTTCTCCTAAACAGAAATTTCTATCTAAGCAATTGTAATAATCATCACCTTCCTCATCAAGAAAAAAAGCATTGCTATTATCCCAAGCAATGGCAATAGCAGCGCCAAAGAGTGTATGGTAATAATCATCGCCTCGCTGATCCTTTAAGATACCAATAGCAGAATGAGCTGAACTAGCAATAGAGTAACGAGACCCTCTGTAAACGTCATTTCCTTTATCATCAAATACAATGCCAAGTCCATAAAAATAGCCCGTTCCCAAAGAAAAATTGCCCGCTTCGTAACGATCATTGCCTTTTAAATCATATAAAAAACCAATGCCACCTGAGGCTATATGACGAACTCCAAAACCAAATCCTTGGCCAGCCCCCTTAAATATGCCGGAACTACCATAAGAACTAATATCACGATTACCTAAAAAATAAGTATCATTACCAGAAAAGTCAAAAATAGACCCAACCCCAAAAGGTAAGCCTACAGCTTGAGAAAACAACGCAGCTGTATATGAATCACTGCCATTGTAATCATAAATAAAGCCTGTTCCTCCTAAACCAACCCCTTGTGAAAAATCTTGAGCAAAAAAGGAGTCATTGCCCTGTTTATCAATAAGTGATCCACACCCAAAAATACCAATGCCTTGTGACAAACGCATACCCCGATACAAATCATCACCATGATAATCAATTAATAATCCATATCCTAAAAACCCAGATCCTTGAGAAAAGTCTGATGTTGATGAGTACATATCATTTCCAGATACATCAACGACAAGCGAAATCAAATAATCGTCATGATAACCACCCGCATTATTTCGATAGGTATCATCGCCTCCAAAGTCAAATAAAATTGGAATATCACGAGTATACGTATTACTATCAGGCCCCCCTATAACAAATAATCCAAAATCCGTATTTTTTGAAATATAAATTTTTCCTGACACACCCTCAATATCTGATTCAGTTAAGTCCAAACCTTGCAACGATTGCGTCATGTTATCTAACCAATCTGGATCTTCTAACTGCAATAAGAGAGCATATCCTTTATAAAGCGCTTTATAATCAATTGTATTAATTAATGAAAAATAATAACTTAATTTTGAATCAGAAATGTTATCATTACCTGAAATTATAAAACTCTTAGAAAGTTCGTTAATAATAACAGGTGTTTTCGATAAAATCAGACGTTTATCATCTGAAGATAGTTTGCCTAAAGCCTGAGTTAGCAACTCATTCGACTGGCTTAATATAGACTTAATAAAGTTAAAATGATCTTGAAATGATCGTGATTGGGGATAAGTTGGTTTATCAAGCGTTGTAATAATATCCATTAACCGTTGCTGAACAGCAAACGAACTTTGAACTGAAATATCACCTAATTCTTGATGTAATAATCGTGTGAAAGAGGGGAGCTTATCGTAGTTAATATGCAAATAGCGGCTAATGGGAAATCGTAGTCCATCATCCCAAAATTCACTACTAAACTGATTTTTTTCTAAAGACTTAAAATGATCTTCAAACCCATCATAAACCTTTAATACATCAATTAATTCAGCATAATAAGGCGATATGTATGTAATAGAAGGAAACAAATTAACCGCAATATTAGGTGATGAGGTTCTAACAAGTGGTTTTGGTTCTAAAATTATTTTTTCAATCATTTGCTCTATTTTTCTATTAAATTTAAAAGAAAGATTAGAATTAGGAAGCAATTGATCTACATCCGTAACAACATTATTTAGACTATATTCCACATCGACAAAATCACCTTCTATATCTTTAGAAATTTTTAAAACATCACGAAAATAATGCAATACTAACTCTTCTTTAATCGCTTTTTCTTTTTTGATGTAATCAATAAAATTTTGTGTTGTATTAGCGCTTGTTAAATGCTGATAATCTACCATATAGATAACATCGCCTTTTTTAAGATCGGATTGATCTGCAACCGAATTAGGTACAATATAATCAATCCTAATACCCGAAAGAGAATCTTTTTTAAACTCAGAAAACCCAATTCCCAAAAAAGGGGTATTAGGGTTAGCTAAAAGAAAGCTGTTTTTTGCGAAAAATAAAACCCCCACAAAAAAGAGTACAGACTTAAATTTTAATAATGATACTATGATATGCACTTGAATTTTAATTATAATACTTCTAAATTAAACGTCAATAAATCTAACACATAAATATAGCATGAAACAAAAAACACTCTATTCAAAAGATCTCATTAAGCAGATTAGCATTAAACAAAACCTATCTATAGAAGATACTAAAAAGGCATTTAAATTTCTAATAGCATGTATAACTAACCATTTATTAAATAATTTTAACATTAATATTACGGGCTTTTTTAAACTTGTAAAAACAGTTCGAATGACAAAGCAAACAACTCATCCACAAACACATAAAACACATACCATTCCTAAAAGACACGTCGTTACATGTCGTTTTTCAAAAAAATTTACCAGAACTATCCAAACTGGTAATTAAACATTTTCTAATCAAAAGGTACCAATATTTTCAAAAAACTAGTAGAATAGCTTCTTTAAAATTTACTAATGGAGCTATAAATGAAATTAACACTACCAATAAGTCTTTTTATATTATTGTCATTAACATTTGGAAGCCTTCTCCAAGCCGATCAAATCATAATGCATAGAGCAGACTCTCACGCTCCTATTGCCGTTATGAATGATCATCATCATAAAAAGCAAGAGTTTATGACATCATATCGCTTTATGAGTATGGACATGAAAGGAAATATCCAGGGAAACAATGATATTGCAACCACTGATATTGCAAAGGATGGAGCCTACATGATGGCTCCAGAAAAAATGTCAATGCAAATGAATATGATAGGCGGAATGTTTGGTTTAAGAGATACAACAACATTAATGGTAATGACGAGCTATCAAATTAATGAGATGACATCTATAAAAAAATCAGGCGAGCAACAAAATATGGAAACCTCAGGTTTTTCTGACTTAACAATTTCAACTATTCAATCATTAGTTAAAAAACCGAATCAAGCTTGGATTGCTAATGCAGGAATAAGACTTCCCTTAGGATCAATTGATGAATCTAATAATGGTAATCGCTTACCTTATGCCATGCAATTAGGTTCAGGGACATATGATCTAGTACTGGGTTCAACTTACACCAAATTTCTTGAAACACTATCAATAGGATCACAAGTATCAAGCATCATACGAACAGGAAAAAATACTCATGGATACCGACTAGGAAACACTGTTTCAATCACAACATGGATCGCAAAATCGGTACAAAATAACTGGAGTATTTCAACACGACTATCATCATATTTAAAAACAAATATCTCAGGAAGTGATTCAACTTTAGATTCAATGATGTCACCAACAACATCAACCAATACTGAAAGAAAATCTATTTTCATTAGCATTGGAAGTAACTATAAATTTACAAAATCAATTTTAAAAGGATCAAGACTCGCTGTTGAACTAGCAGTGCCGCTATATCAAGCTGCAGGATCTAATAGCATTCAAATGAAAAGTCAATCATCTATTACAATGGGGTATCAAAAAACATTTAAATAATCTATTTTAAAATTAGCAAATATTGATTTCAAAAAAAATTAAGATAAACTATAATAAATCTTATTGATAAAGGGAGTTTGCCATGAAATTTTATAATGTAAAATTAAAAAAATCATTAAATGTTAATGAAGATGAAATTGAGATTATTACACTTAGTAATGGAAGACCTGCTGCAAAAGCTGAAATTATCATTGATGGCGAAAACCACAAATTATTTAAAATTTTATCAAAAGCAGAAGCAAAACAATTTGATAAAACAACCACCACTACCTAAAGAGCCAATTTAATAATAAAAATAATTGCCAGATTAAAATTATATGGTTTACTATACGTGCTAGATTAATTTAATTAACCCCTAACAATGAATACAATTTCCCAAAGAAAAAATAAAGTTTTCATAATATTATTAAAAGTATGTGGATACACTGCTATTTTTATACTCATATTATTTTTATTAACCTTAATATACAACTCATTTTTATCACTAAAAACATTGTCTTTACCATTTATATTTAATCCAAACTGGAAACCAAATACAAATGTTTTTGGAGCGGCTCCCTTTATTATAGGAACACTTTTTACAGCAATTTTGGCTCTGGTCATTTCAATTCCATTTTCAATGTCGATTTCAATTTATTTAGGTTATTTTCTAAAAAATAAAAAACGAAAAAAATCACTTGAAACACTCATGGATCTACTTGCTGGAATTCCATCTGTTATTTATGGATTTTGGGGGCTAATGGTTTTAGTGCCAATCATTATTAAGCTTCAAACGTCATTAGGTGTTTCACCATATGGAGTCGGGATTCTAGCGGCCTCTTTAATTTTAGCATTAATGATTATTCCTTATTCAGTAACGCTTGGAAAAGATGTTATTGATCTTGTTCCAAATGATTTAATTGAAGCAGCTATTGGGCTTGGAGCAACGCCATTTGAAATTATACGACATATTGCGATTCCATATAGCTTATCAGGTCTTTTTGCGGGACATTTAATGGCATTTGGTAGAGCAATTAGTGAAACCATGGCAGTTACGATGGTAATTGGAAATAGAAATCTTATTCCATCATCTATTATGGATCCTGCAAATACATTGGCTAGTGTTATTGCTAATGAGTTTGGAGAAGCATCCGATCCTATGCATGTGTCCAGTTTAATTGAACTAGGTTTAATATTACTAATTATTACAACCATTATTAACATTATTGGAAAATTTGTAGTGAAGGCTTATAGAATTGAACAATAACATGTCAAATTTAAATAAGAGACTTTTAATAAATGATCTGTTTTATAAAACGATTAAATTATTCTCGTTTGCACTATTAATCCCATTAGGATTAATTTTATTTTATATTATTAAAAATGGACTTGCCTATTTAAATCTAGACTTTTTTATTAACATGCCTGTTCCCGTTGGAGAGACAGGTGGGGGAGCGTTAAATGCCATTATTGGAAGTTTTTTAATTGTTGGGCTTGCTGGATTAATTGCAATTCCATTTGGAATTTTAATAGGAATCTTTTTAGCCGAGTTTACCGAACATAGAATTAATGAATTAACCCGCTTATCAGTTGAAACGCTACAGGGAATACCATCTATAATATATGGGATTGTAGCATATGCGTGGATTGTACTACCGTTAGGTAAGTTTTCAGGAATAAGTGCTAGTATCGCTCTTTCATTAATGATGTTGCCCATGGTTGCCAAATCTACAGAAGAAACCTTGAAAATGATACCATATACATTAAAAGAAGCATCGTATGCTTTAGGAGCAAATTACTATACTACAATAAAAAAAGTTATTATCCCGTCTTGTTTTAAAGGGATATCATCCGGTGTGCTTATTGGGTTATCACGAATATTAGGTGAAACCGCACCCTTATTATTTACAGCATTTGGAAATGCTTTTTTAAGCTTTAATATGTCTAAACCGATAAATGCATTACCATTATTAATATATAACTACGCATCAAGTCCCTATCAAGAATGGCATCAAGTTGCATGGGCAGCATCATTGTTTTTAATTTTAATTGTGTTAGGATTAAGTATCCTTGCAAAAAATGTAATAAAATGACCGATAAAAATACAATTTTAGATGTAAAATGCCTAAATATAAGTATTGATAAACATTGCATTATCAAAGATTTATCAATCCAATTTTATCAAAACAATGTCACAGCCATTATGGGACCTTCAGGATGTGGTAAAACAACCTTAATTAGATCATTAAATCGTATGCATGATTTAAATAAAAGTTTTAAAGTAAGAGGTTCTATTCTATTTGAAAATGATGATCTAATGAAACTTAATCCTATCCTTGTTAGACAAAAAATTGGAATGGTGTTTCAAAGACCTAATCCATTTCCTAATATGAGCATTTATGAAAATGTCTTAGCAGGCTACAGTTTAAATGGAATCAAATTAAGTAAAGACGAAAAAGAAGAAATTGTAACAACAAATTTAAAAAAAGTTGGGCTATACGATGAGGTAATTGACAATATCCATAGAAAAGGAAGTCATTTATCGGGAGGGCAACAACAACGCTTATGTATAGCAAGAACCTTAGCAATGAAGCCAAAAGTTTTATTATTAGATGAACCAACATCAGCACTAGATCCAAAAGCAACTACTCGCATTGAAGAGTTAATTACAGAACTTAAAAAAGAGGTTTCTATTATCATGGTAACACATAATATTGAACAAGCATCACGGGTATCTGATTATACAGCATTCCTGTATTTAGGAGACTTAGTTGAATATGAAACAACCGAAGCTATTTTTACTGTTCCAAAAGATAAGCGAACAGAAGAATATTTAAGTAGAAAATATGGATAAGGAGACACTATGACAACAAATCTAGAAATATCAATTAACGAACTAAAGCAATCATTTTTAAACATTTCATCATTGGTTGTTGATAATGTTAAATTAGCAAGTAAAAGCCTCATAGATAATGATACAAAATCAATTGAACAAGTAAGAGAAAATGATAATGAAATCGATAAAAAAGAAATTCTATTAGAAGAGACCTGTATTCAAATTTTAGCTATGCATCAACCAAAAGGAAAAACTTTACGCTATATTGTAGCGATGATAAAAGTTAATAACGACTTAGAAAGAATTAGTGATCTAGCTGTTAATATGGCAAAATCAATCAAGAAATTATCTCAATGTAAAGAGAAAGATACCTTTTTACTTACTGAAATGATTGAAAAGGTTCTAATTATGCTTGAAAGTTCAATAGATGCTTTATTAAACTTAGATACTCAACAAGCGATACGCATTTGTGGTTTGGATGATGAAGTCGACACATTAAAGCATCAACAAAGAGAGCTGATTTTAGAGTGCTCTAAAGAAAAAAGTGAGTTTTCAGAATATTATGTCGATATTATTATTAATGGAAGACGATTAGAACGAATTGCAGATCTATGTACCAATATTGCTGAAGATGTTATTTACATTAAAGAAGGCGAAATTATTAGACACCGAAACTGGGACACCAGTACATAAATGCACTATATTATAGATGCCTATAATTTAATTGGAAAACTTAGCACTATTTCATTACGTGATAAAAATAAAGAAGATCAACTAATTGATCTTTTTAAAGCATTTAAAAAATATAAAAATGACCATTTCTTTCTAATATTTGATGGAAAAAGCAAGGATAATCCGTATCAATCTAGACAAAAATTAGATCAAATATCAGTTGTCTTTACAGATATATTAGAAAGTGCTGATACCTTTATTCTAAGAAAATTAAAAGAAATAAAACATAAATCTAATGTTACGGTTGTAACATCTGATAATGAAATTAAATTTAACTGTAAAAAACAGAAGATAACCTGCCTTAATTCAGAATCATTCTTTAGGTTTTTATCAAATAAAAATAAAGAGTCAATTAAAGATGATCCAGCAATTAATAAACATGAAATTGATTTCTGGTTAAAAAGATTTAACCAATCTTAAATTTACGTTAATATATATTATATAAATCAACATAAAAAAGGAAATTTCATGAGCAAAAATTTAGAAACAATATCATTACATGAAGGTCAAGAAATTGATCAAACAGGTTCTCGCGCTGTTCCCATTTATCAAACCACTAGTTATGTATTTAATAACACGAATCATGCTGCTAACTTATTTGGCTTAAAAGAGTTTGGAAATATATATTCGCGTATCATGAACCCCACAACGGATGTTTTAGAAAAACGTGTAACCGCAATGGAAGGCGGATCAGCTGCAGTTTGTACGGCAAGTGGAATGTCTGCTATATTTTTAGGTATTTTAACAACATTATCTGCTGGTGATCATTTAGTTACCTCTGCATCACTATATGGTGGAACAGATACACTATTTAGACATACACTTCCTAAAATGGGTATTAGTGTTGATTTTATCGAAGACCTAACTCCTGACAAATTGCAAAATGCCATTAAGGAATCAACACGACTTGTATACTTTGAAACAATTGGCAATCCAAAAGGGGATGTGCTTGATATGAAAGCAATTTGTGACAAAGCACATGAACATAACATTCCTGTTATGGTTGATAACACCTTTGCGCCTGGCTTATGTAAACCAATAGAGCATGGTGCTAATATTGTTGTTCATTCATTAACAAAATGGATAGGGGGACACGGAACAAGTATTGGTGGCATTATTATTGATGGTGGTAATTTTAATTGGGGAAATGGCAATTTTCCTGAATTTGCAGATCCAGATCCACGTTATCATGGTTTAGAATTATGGAACGTTTTTGGAAACTTTCCAGATGCAGGTAATATTGCATTTGCCATTAAGGCACGTGTTCAAGGATTACGAAATATTGGCATGTCATTAAGTCCTAATAATTCATTTTATTTTTTACAAGGAATGGAAACCTTACCACTACGAATGGAAAAACATATTCGTAATACCTTAGAATTAGCTAACTGGCTGAGTAACCATCCTAAAATAGATTGGGTTAATTATACTGGATTATCCGATCATCCAAGTCATGAACATTGTAAAAAATACTTAAACAATCAATTTCCAAGTGTCTTTACCTTTGGAATAAAAGGGGGTTATGAAGCAGGAAAGCAGTTTATTGAATCTGTAAAACTAGCAAGTCATCTTGCTAATGTAGGTGATGCAAAAACGTTAGTTATTCATCCTTCATCTACAACTCACTCTCAACTTGGTGAACAAGAGCAAAAAGCCGCTGGTGTTACCCCTGATATGGTTAGAGTTTCTGTTGGCCTTGAGCATATTGAGGATATCAAAGCTGATTTTGATCAGGCTCTAAGTTAATAACGTTTAGGTTGTATTAAATTAAAGCCAATTGCTACAATAGTTAGTTGAGTTACGCCAGATATGCTTAGAGATTCTGTTAAACTTAAGTATATCTGAGCCTCCCCATGGATAAATCCAGGCGTTCTACTGACAAGAAACCATTTATCTCTTTCCAGATTTAATGAAACCATTATTAACTGAAAAAACTGAATGAAATAAAACTAAAGACATAAAATAGCAGCACTATAGCAAAAAAAGGGGAACTAAAATATATTTGAAATTTTTTGACAATATCTAACGATAACTAGAAAAAACCTTAGAATAAAAGGTAAAATAAATAAGAAAAGATTATGTTAACAAAACAAGAATTTAATGAAGCTGAGATATTACGAAATACGCCTTTTACTAAAGGAGCTATTCGTTATTCTTGGACACCTCCCCATTATTTCACAATGCTCCTTTCCCCAATCTAGGGGAAATTAGCAGCACCATTTAGTAATCGGTGTTTTTTTCTTTGTTACATTAAAAAATAAATAAATTCAAAGGGGATCATTAAATAATAACTCATCTTGTTAATTCAAAAGATGATAAGGAGATAAAAAATGATAGGAATACTTTTTAAAAATCCAATAAGATATGAAGCTCCTATGGGTAGGAGAACTTTAGCTGAAAATAAGCCCCCTTTCAAAGCTGAAAGTAAGCCCCGTTCCGATTTCAAACCTATCGGCAAGAATATTACCGGCGAATGTAATTACCAATTTTTTACTGATCCAGTTGTTGTTGCAAAGCACCCTCCTTTTCAGGAAACGTGCTGTAATGAATTTGCTGATGGTCTTACCCGTTATCTAGGTACAATAAAACCCGACGACTTCCAAACCAGGCACGATGTATGTAATTATGCTTGGGAAGGTTCAACTGTAGAGTTAGTGCCTGGTAACTATCATGTACAACTTATGGGCGGAGAGTTCATAGTTAGGGATCAAGAAGGTATACTTGCATCATTTTTAAGAGATAGTATAAGAATGTCAGGAAGATTTGTTGAACTTCAAAACGGATTTTCTGCTGAAAAATTCGTAGACAATTATGGTGCACCAAAATATAGTTTTAGGGCTATGGACAATTGCTCATACCAAGAGATTCATGACAGGGAAGGTGATAAGTTAATGATAAATCTTCCTGATTCTAAGTGTAATAGGTCAAATGCAAAACCTGAAGAATTTTCGAGTGGAAACACAGATGGTTTTTCAGACTGCCCAGATAATGATAAATTTGAACCAATTTTTCAGTTGCATTTCAACGTTGCTAATGCAAGCTGGCTTACCTCTGATTTAAATGAAGCGACCCTTAGGGCCCCTGTCTTTATAACAGCTTTCGGTAACGCTTCTGTTAGGTTACGATCTGCTTTAGAGTCAAATGTTGTTAATTATACAGGTTTGCATCATGAATGCTTTGGTCCATATCCTCCTTCTTCGCCACTACTGCCAATCTCTCATTCACCATCACCAACATTTCCTCCTTCTTCGCCACATCACTCACCACAACCTCCATCTCTTCCTTCACCACTACTGCCAATCTCTTATTCACCATCACCAACATTTCCTCCTTCTTTACCTTCTCGCTTTACTAGACCACAACCTCCATCTCTTCCTGAAGAGCACCCTAATGAAAAAACATTGAATAAGACAGACTCTAATGAAACACCAAATGAAAAAACATTGAATAAGACAGACCCTGTTGCTCTGACTGCCATCCTTGCCCCTTCCTTATTCTGCGCTTTGCTATTTCTTTTAATTTGTTTAAGATATCAAAAGAGAGCAAATAGAAGTTTGAGAAAACCTGAAATTCAATTAGGTGGACTACTCAAAGGGAGATTAATAATAGAGCGACAAACAAGCCATCTCCGGAAATGAGTTAGATTAACTATAGAAACGGTATGCCATCTCATCTAGATAATACTTTAAACTATCGTTATTCGGTGTTTTTTGGTTTGCACATTAAAAAACATATAAATTAAACATAAACTCATCTTTTTAACTAAGAAGATGAAAGAAGAAATTAAAATGACAGTATTAACAACGAGAATATCAACTACTACCAACACACGAACACAAATACAACCTACAAGAATGTCAGGTAGTGCTACAACTACCTCAAATCGAGGAGTAGAATTAAGTCCAATAACTAAATCACCTAATTTCGCAGTAGATATAGCATCCCTAGAAATTCCAGATAGTACAAAATTAACAGCAACACAACCTCAGGAAGGCTCATCGGGAAATACAGAAAGGGAAGATTCTACTCGTAAAATAACGTTTCAACTCCCCACTACTGGGATGGAAGAATCGAGAAATAGACAAGCTCAGACTCCGATAATAAGCAGTATACAACAAAATCCTAATTCAAGAAGAAAACCTAACGAAAGAGGTGGCGTAGAAGGAAGGGGTCCTGGTGAACTCAACGTCATTTCACGCATACTATCTAAAGTTGCTAACAACCAACAAAACCTGACCACAGGAATACTACGTTTAGAAAAGAAATTATGGTACACACAACTTTTGGGCGCAATAACTATTGGAGGTCTCTTTTTTCACCTTTTTATTTCTTATATGACAAAAAACAAGAGTTGATAGTAAGGATTCCTTACATACTGCCTGTTTTGTTAACTTGTTCGACTAGACCAGAAAAACCAAACCAACATAGGTAAAAAAAGTAGGAGTTTTTATTTAAATAATAATACATATGATGATAGGCGTATAACAGTACAGCGAACTCTTACAATTGAAGAATCAAAGAAATTGGAAAAGGATGTTCTTAATCACTTAGAAGAAAAAACAGGTAAGGGTCAACTAAGCCCGACTAAGCAGCTTAGTATTAATCTTATTCAAAAAAACATTTAACCAAATACAAACTCAAAATAAGGATCCTCTTGAAAAGTTATGGAAAATAATTAGTGATGAAGTATCTAAGCTGTTTTTTAATAATACATATTGAGGATATCAAAACTAATTTTGATCAGGCTCTAAGTTAATAACGTTTAGGTTTTAGGTTTTATTAGATTAAAACCAATTGCTACAATAATTAGTTGTGTTACTATGTAAAACATTAACCACTGAAAGGCTGCATCCATAAATCCATAAGAATGTAAGCCAACCCCAAGCATATTAACACCAAACCAAGAAAAAGCTGTTACAATATTACCTAAAACGGCTAGCAACATAACCCCTCTTATGCCTGCAACCCCAGCTAATCGAGCATGTAATATAATAGCGTTAAAAATAACAATCAATAAAGCACCATTTTCTTTGGGATCCCAGCCCCAAAAACGGCCCCATGATTGATCAGCCCAAATACCGCCTAAAACTGTTCCAATAAAACTAAAAAACAAACTAAAACAAATGATAGCATAAACCATTTTGTATAGTTGCGAATTAAGTTGTTTACTACTTCGTTTAAAACTATTTAAACCAACATAGCAGGTTGCTATCATACCAGCGAGAAAAGTTCCACCATAACCCAATGTAATTGTAATAACATGAGTACTTAACCAAAAGTTAGAATCTAAAACAGCCTGCATTTGTGCCATAGTATCCGTTTGTAACGCTAAATGATGCGCAACAATTAACGTAATAAAGCCTAAAATAGAGCTCATAAAATATCCTAATTTATTACGAAAAAGCCTTTCCTGAAGCAAACACAAACCAATAGCAACCCAACCAACAAAAACAGCAGATGAATATAAATTTATAACAGGAGGTCTGTTTAAGATTATCATTCGAGCTATTAAACTAACTGAATGTAAAGAAAATGCAGCTAAGCAAGTATATTTTGAAACGCTATATAACCAAGCTTTATCTAGCAGATAAAATAAAAAGATTGAACAAAAAACAAAAACATATAAGATCATGCTAATATAAAAAGGATTAAACATTGTAAAATAATATTCTAATGTTAAAACAGTTTGATAGGATGAAAGTGAATTAGCAAAATAAGTATGTAACGAATCAAGCGTTTTATTAAATTGTTTAGTATCTTGTTGCTGAGAATATAAGCTTAATTTAGCATAATCTAATAAGACTGGGTTTGTTTCATAATTATAATCAAGGTTCTTTAATAGTTCGGATCCTGTATTTGTCCATAATGCTAAGTTTTCAGGATCTTGATGATTAGGATAAAGATAAAGCTCTGAGATCTCGCTAAATTGTCGATGGCGTTTAAAATCTTGATTAAATTCAAGTAAATGAAGTTGGTCTCGTTTCTCTTTCAAAACACCCGTTGCATTATATTCATTAAACAAGTCCAAACCGCGCTTAACACGCTTATGATAGGCCGTTACATAATCATAAAAAAGATAGTCTTGATAAGGAATAAAACTATGTAACAATGATATATATAATGATAATTTACCCGCTAATTGCTGTAAGTTTCGCTCATAGACAGTTAAATTTTCTTTATTAGCTAAGGCAACAACATTAGCTTGAATGGTTAAAATATGTGGTTCAAGGTCACGATAAGAAAACACTTTCTTAGAATCATCAAGTTGGTACTCATGCTTAATATCAATATCATGAATTAAAAAAATAACATCATCCATTGCAATAGGGTTATGCGTAAGAACATCCCACAACCACATTGATGCTGAAACAGGTATTGATTTATCATTCGTAGTACGAGATAGTGATGATTTTTCACGAAACGAAATTAACATTTGTCTCGCTAACGCTTCAAAAGGTTGTAGTCTACCATTAAATAACACCGGTAATTTCCCAAGAGATTGCTCATTAATTCCAATCTGGTTATCAGCTGCACTGAGTGGTGTTGTTGCCAGCATAATAAAATAAAGACAAAGTAAAAGTATTTTTTTCATGAGCGTTTCTTAATAAATGCCACTAAGTAAACAAAAAAATGAATTCCCATTCCTAGCGCAATAATTAAACTAGATAAATAAGGAAAATACCAACTCTTATTATAAACAACTTGTAAAACAGAAGAGGGGACATCCTCACCAAAGCTAGCTTGATAAAACGTGTAATAACCATGTCTTAAAGGATGATTCATATAAATTAAAACATCCCGATCTGGCGTATTATCGTATGACTTAATCGTAACTAAACTGGAATAATTTTTTGGAATATCCGAACCAGGATAAACATCATGAGAAAATGATTTTAATGTTAACTCAAATGGAAAATAAAGTCGTTTTGGTCGAATTTGTAAATAATACGTTTTATTATCAATCGTAAGTTTTTGTGTACCATTAATGTCCAATGATACTAACATCGTTTTAGAATGATAGTCAGCCCTATGAAAGGATAAAATAGCCGTTGGATTATTTTTTTTATCATCCGTAGTAAATATAGTTAATGGCTTAATCGTTAATGATTGGCCAATACCCATTTCTGAACTTCCATTAGCTGTTTTCGCTAACGATAACTGAGCATTATCATAAAATGAGTGAACCTTAATTTCAAAGGGAAGAGACTCTGATACAAAAGATGATTTTTTTGCTAATGTTTTAATTGGGACCGTCATAATATAATCATAACGAGCAAAAGAAGCATCGATGATAACCAATTCTGTTTCATAAAGATCTTCAGAGTAAAAAGCCGTATCATTTTCTTCCATATAAACTTGACTTTCTGTAACAACACAAGAAGACAATCCACCACCTAGCAATAAAACAATAAATCCAAAATGAATTAAAATTAGACCGAAGTTTTTATAATTAAAATTAATTTTTAAGATAGTACTTAAGGTTAAATTAATAACAAGAATAGCTCCTATTAATGTACCACCTAAAAAAACAGGGATTGGAAACCCAAAGATAGGAACCGTAATAAATAAAGAATGAAAATATTCTTTTTGAACATAATAAATCCCATGCTCAATTTGCATAAAGGTGCCTATCAAGACTAAAATAAAAAGTGCAATAAAACACGTTAATGCAAGCTCAATAGACGAAAGAAAACGAAGGGTTTTATTTAGGTGTTTCATAGGTAATCGTTCTTAGTATGGTGATAAAATTATCATAATAAGCACGTAAAAGATTTTTAGAACCCGTAAGTTTGAAAAAATAAGAATGATCATTGGCAATAAAAAAGCCAACATACATAGCTTCAAACGAAGATCCTGATGATTGCTTAGTGACATTGTCTAATTGAATAAACGAAATGGATAACTCTGAATGTTGAACAGGCACCAACAAAGAAACTAAATCATCAACAGTTATGGGATCTAAACTAAGTTGTTTACGCCAACGGTTTACATTAGCTAAAACACCACCCGCATCTCCAGGAAACTTAACAATAGAAAAATCACCTAACTCATTACTACTATCTAAAGCAGGGACCTGATAACTTGCTAAACGAAATTCTGTATCAGGTTGCTTAATCCAAGCATCTGGAATAATCCAATTAATGGTTTTAAGAGAATCATTTTGAGATAATTGTGCTACCAAAAGAGTTTGCTTTGGAACCTTATACGTCATGACATCATTTCGTTCACAAGCTAACAAGGCAACAAAAACAATTAATAAGCTCAATTTAAGCATCATGTCATTATGATGAATAGCTGCTTAAAAATCAATAAGAGGGAAACTGATTTTATAAGTATCTTATAAGCTTAGCTTTCCATTAATTCAGCAATAACACACTCTAATGATGTTTCAATATCTGATTTTGATATAACTTTTTTAATATCATGTTTATATAAATGAAAACATTCTGGAAACCAAAATTCAACATCATCATTAAAAATTTCACTATGATGAAATAGCGTACTTTTACTCAAGTTTTTAAAAACGTTAACACGCTCATCAAACGATAAAGAGGGATTCTTAGTAGATGTTAAAGGGGATCCTGAAATACTATCATCTAATATAAATAGTTCTTCTGCCAACAAATGGTTCTTATAAGACGAGTTTAATCGTTCATGAATCATTGAGGATCTCCTTTTTTTTGCAAACTAATTATGTTTACCACCAAAAAGGCATTATTAAACATAACAAATTATTACCTATTTATGCTAAAATCATTTTCATGAGTCAGATAGAAGAAATACATAACAATTCCGAATTAAGCATTATTTCAGCCCCTTGGAATGCATCCACATTATTTGATTCTACAAGTCATCTTATGCCACCAAAAATAATCGATCGGTTTTCAAAATTATCACTAACTGACAAAGCTTTTGATGACTTTCTAATTCAAGATTTTTCGTTTATTAAAGAAGATAACGCTATTTTAAAAATCAATAACCAAGCCAAAGAAACCTTTTTATCACGAATAAATGATACCGATCCTAACGTAATAACAGCTCAAACAAAACGTCTAAACAAGTATATTAATGAGTATCATTCAAAACTTTATGATTTAGCTGAAATTGAAATTAAAAATGATTCACTCCTAGGTCTAGTTGGCGGTGATAGTAGTAGCAGTTATCCAATCATTAAAGCATTGCTTGATTATGTACCAACCTGTTCTTTATTAGCTATCAATGCTGAACTAAATTTAGAACCCCCAGTAAACGATAGCCCCTATGAAACAGCATCTATCATGACAACCATTCTAGCGGAACATCGTGATATTAAACGATTGGTTCATATTGGCGCAAAACATTATACACAAACTGAACTTGCAACAATCCATAATGAAAAAGGACGAATAAAAGTCTTGTTTCAAGATGATATTCTAACAGACTTATATCAAGGAAAATCCTGGGATTCCTATTGTAAAAAAATAATAAATAATACAACTGACTCTGTTTATATTTCTATTCATGCAAATAGTGTTCAACCACACTACAATACAGCCACTCAAACATATTCAGATCCCCCCTTTAGCTATGAACAATTAGAGTATCTACTAAAAAAGTTTAGTAATTCTAACAAAAAAATTATTGGTTTTGATTGTGTTGGATTTGAAGATACCGATCTGATGTTAGATATTGATAGAATCTGCAAATTACTCTTTACTACAGCCGGAGCTGCATGGAAAACATTTCAGTAAGATGAGTAACATTGAGATTGAATCAAACTATCAACCATCGTCATTTAGAAAATTAGCAATTGGTGCCTGGCGATCTCCCGTAGATCCAAAAGTATATACAAAAATAAAATGTGATATTACACACTTAAAACCATTATTAGATAATAGCAAAGAGGATATATCACTGGTTCATTTTTTTGCAAAAGCAATGGGTATTATTTATAAGCAATATCCTAATTTAAATACAGCTTTAATTGGAAATAAATGCTATCAAAGAAAAGATGTAACAGCGTTTATACATACCCATATTAGAAATAAAAATCACTATGATTTAACTGGGATTACAGTTAAGGATACCGACAAAAAATCACTTATTGATATATCAAACGAAATTACAAACGAGGTTACAGCTATTCGCCAAGGAAAAAATGAAGCCATGAACCAAACTAACCGTATCCTAAACTGTTTTCCTAGCTGGTCATACCAATTTTTAGTAAGACTTTTTGATTTTTTAATGAATCGCTTAAACCTTAATTTAAGTTGGCTTGGATTACCAAAAGATCCTTTTGGAAGTTATGGGATTTCTGCTATTGGAAGTCTTGGTTTTGAAGAAGCGTTTGTCCCTTTATTTCCATTATCCCGTTTAAATATGATTATGGGAGTTGGAAAACCATTTAAAGAATGGACATTTGAAAACGAAAAACCAAAAGAGCACCTAATGGTTAATTTATGCTTTACATTAGATCACCGTTATTTAGATGGGGCTCATGTTGCAAAACCATTACGACTTCTTAAAAAAATAATCAAAAATCCTGATTTGTATAACATTAGGTTTTAAACGTATCTCACATCAATGTGTTATAAACAAACAAATTAATAAAAACTAACAGTATTACAAAATAACATTAATACATTTTTACTAAACCGTTATCAGTAAAACACTTAATACCATCTGATAAAGGAAGTTCTAAGCGTTATTTTCTATGTTTGGAATATCACTTTCTAAGATATTTCTTAATTAAAAACAATCATAAATACAATTTTATCTAGTTTTTATAAGTGCTATGATAAACTCAATATGACCATATCTTGCAGCTAAAGGCAACCTCCAAATGCCCCCGTATTGCAGCAATATCCTCAGGTCTTAATCCATTATTATTTGGTATAGTTATATCTACACCTGCGTTGTGAAGTACTTGTATAACCTCCAAATGACCATCTGCAGCAGCGTAATGAGCTGGGGTCATCCTATTATTATTTAGTTTACTTAAATTTACACCTGCATTATGAAGTGCTTGTATAACCTTCACATGCCCATTTGCAGCAGCGTAATGAGCTAGGTTATTGCCATTATTATCTAGACTACTTAGATCTTCACCTAACTTGAGAAGTACTTGTATAACCGCCACATGCCCATTTGCAGCAGCGTAATAAGCTGGAGTCGCCCCATTAATATTTGGTTCACTTAAATTCACACTTGCTTTGTGAAGTAATTGAATAATCTTCACATCCCCATCTGCAGCAGCGTAATGAACTCGGTTATTGCTATTAACATCTAGAATATTTAGAGTATTTAGATCTATACCTGCTTCTTGAAGTGCTTGTATAAACTCAGGATGATCGTTTTTTGCAGCTAAAATTCTCTCATCGAGTTTCAATTTCTTTTTGGGTGCGGAGGCCCTGTCAAATATTTGTCCTTTAACACCTGGATGTACATCATAACTCGGTATTGAACTCATAATAATTCTCCTTGTCATCTTCTTATTTAAAAAGATGAGTTACTGTTTAATTTATTGTTATTATTTTTTGATATGACAAAAATAAAAGAACACCGAATGTTGGTGTTCTAATTAGTTTTGGGGAATATAAAACAAATTAAAGCTTAGTTAGCTATCACAAATGGTTACTAAAATTTATTTTATATCCCTAATTCTGGTCTGATAAATGTTTAAAATTCCAACGAAATTCACCGCCACCAATAAGTGGCATAAACTGTTCTAGTAAATTATAGTTTTTTTGATATAGATTATCGTTTTCTTTTGGGATGTGGTGTTTCTTTAGATTGTCTTGGTTATTAATTAAGGATATAGCATAAAAAAAGCACCTATTATGAGTGCTTTGATACCAATTTAACAATTTATAAGGTAACGATAGTTGTGTTAAATGAAGGCAATCCCAAAATGGCACATTGTCACCTGATGTAGAAATACATGGTGATGGATGCTTGGATCGGATCGATATATAGTTTATATCGTGATATACAGTTGTTATATTATTGTTTTGTTTTTTCATCTTTTATTCTTAATTTTTTAATGTGACAAAATAAAAAACACCGAATAACGGTGTTATTATCAAATGATCTAGAGGAAATTAAAATTTAGAATTAAGTCACTAAATTACTAAAAATTGGTACTAATCTCCCCTAGAAAAGTGGGGATTGTTGAAACGTAAAAGATGCAGGTTTTTTCCAATTCCAGCGTAGGTTACCCGTGACAAATGGAAATCGATTTGTTAATTGTGATTTATCATAATTTGCTTTT
>MDSY01061267.1_pt1 | contig 34570 bp, 26 predicted proteins | sample 811131 | NCBI WGS metagenome assembly MDSY01 (sample SAMN05326643, study PRJNA326480) | marine metagenome | isolation source: seawater | place: Atlantic Ocean: South West | collected 2010 | reverse complement strand
CGGGTGGATCACCGCGGCGGCGGTGGTCAGTGCGAACTCGTTCGCACAAGTGGCGCGTTGGGCGCCGTCTACGAAACTGTCGTTCGCATTCGTGTCGGTTTGGCTGGCCGTTGCGACAGCGGCGGGCGTGTCCATCACCACCGGTGATCCCGTCATTGCGCTAACAGTGGCATGGGCGTTGAGCGCAGTAGCTGCGGACGGCGGGAAAAGCGACACCAACGAGTTTGGGGACGTCCCGCTCAAAGCCCTGGCGCACTCGGCGGCGACCGCGGCGAAGGGGTTGTCTGGGATTGGATTACTCATCATCGCCAAAAACGTTCTCGAGGTCTTGAGGTCTTGAGTTATTACTCATAAATAATAGACATACACCGATCGAGACATCCGTCACAACGTCCCCTACATCCGGGTACCGTAGCTGTGCTCGGTATGTATACTTCAGAGTTTGCCCATCTGGCTCTTCGCGGAAAATTCATCTGTTACTATCCGTAATTTTTTGGGCCCTAAAGAAGTTTCGTACCTGCTCGTTCCGAACCAATAAATGTTCTACACCTCCAGATCTCGCGCCGTCATCGTCCCCGCGCGCGTCGTCGCGTCCGCGTGCGACACCTCTGCGCGCGGGTGGTGTCTGCATCCTCGAATCAAACGCAGTTTAGTTTTGCGTGGCACGCAAAGGTGTGCGAACCGTGGTCGTCGCGTCACCGGGCCGAGATCGTCGCGTCCCGGATCACCTCATCCTTGGGTTGCGTAGACATACCGCTGACATTTTAGGAATCGGCCACCAGGAGTTCACGCACGCGAAATCATAGTCGGTCGCTCTGGACGCTCTGGATGCTTTCCCCGTGGTCGTGCGAACCCACGCCACCGCTGTATCCGCGGTTGAAACATCGCGCCGCCGCGTCGGGAGATCAGGGCGAAGTGCGGTTTCGCAAATGAAAGTCAAACTCAACTCGTTTCTGCTTGCGGTGACGTGCGCGGTGGGAATCGTCGCTGGCGCCGCGGCTACCGAGTCGAGTTTTGAGTTGGTGTGGACACAGGTATCACTTGATCGTCTATGTTTTTCGGCGCCGCGACTGCGGGCGACGGCAGGGTGGTGTTCGCCCCTTCAAACGCCAACGGCGTTGGGGTGTTTGATCCGACGGACGATAGTTTCATATTGGTGGATATCAGCGGCGAGTTCAGTGGAATGTCTGTACTTGCCGGCACCACGACTGCGGGCGACGGCAGGGTGGTGTTCGCCCCTTCAAACGCCGACGGCGTAGGTATTTTTGCGGGCCCGTGCGCGGTGCAAGCCGTTGAGAAATTTCCAAGGGTGGCTTTGACGGATTACACTACTGCGGGATACACAGCAAGTAGTAGTACGGATGCGTTTAACACAGCTTTTGCGACATGGAAAGCATTCGATGGAGGCACTGATGGATGGCATTCTAGATCGTACAACAATGAAGCGATATATTAATCCGATAGTGAGGGTTATACATACAGTGGTTCCCACAGTCTCGGTGATATCAGCGGTGAGTGGATAAAATTGAAATTACCGGAACCGGTAAAACTTTCACATTTCATTCTGAAACACAGATACGGACGAGCCGACAATGGCAATCAGGCACCCAAGGATTTTACAATATTGGGTTCCAACGATGATAGTACTTGGGAAACAATCAACTTGCGAAGATTCAACTGCTAGTGGGAGACAGCACACGTTTGATGCTTCCTCCGCGTACAGGTATGTAGCCATAGTAGTGACACGTATTCACGGTACAGATTGCTACGGCGGTGACGGGATGTGCGTCATAGATGAACTCGGATGTTTCGGCAGCCCCGAAGTGACATGTGTCGGAAGCAGCACACCTATGGCGGTGATGTGTACGGTGACAGACCCAGAAATCGGCAGTTCGGGAACCGAAAGCGACAGCTGCGACAACGTCGCTACGCTCGAAGCAGGGGAGGAGTGCACGCCTGTGTGTAATTCTGGATACACGTTGGCAGGAACGACGTCGTGTAGCGCAGATGGTACATTGACCGTCGCGACGTGCTCGAAGATACTGTGCGCGGCAAATGAACGTGTGAATAATAACAACGAGTGCATCCCGTGTCCGGCGGCAACAACAAACGGACCCAGTGACGACGCGTCCGGTGGCGAAACCACGTGCGACGACGTCATCTGTGTCGAAAACGAGTACGTATTAGGCAACGCATGCACGTCCTGCCCCGCCGGGACGACCAACGCCAACGGCGGTGATAATGCTTCTGGGGATGATACCACGTGCGACAAGACGATGTGTGCGGTTAATGAACGTGTGGAAACAAACACGTGCGTCGCGTGTGCTCTGGAAACGACCAACGACGCAGGTGTCGATGCTCTTGACGACAACACCGCGTGTGTCGTGACGTACTGCGTTGAAAACCAGCACGTGAAGGCTAATGAGTGCGTGTCTTGCTCGACGGGGACGTCGAATGACGCCGGCAACGACGCCTCTGGTGACAATACTGCGTGTACTGCGACGAAGTGCGGCGTTGACCAGTATGTCTCTGATGAGACGTGCACCGCATGCATGGGCGGGTCAACTAATCCTGATGGTGGCGACGACGCGTCGGGAGATGCCATGACGTGCGTGTGCGCCGCGCACGAACGGGTCGTGTCGAATGAATGTGTCGCGTGTGCCGAAGGTGAAACTAACACCACGGCAAATCCTGTGCCCGGCGCCAACACTGTGTGCAACGCATTGGTGAGTCCTCCTCCACCGCCACCACCGCCGCCGCTCGTCGCCAAACCGCCGCCACCATCTTCGGTCGAGGGGATGATCGCCAACGCCGAGGCAAAACAGAACAGGTGGAACTAGCTCGAGACACACTTTTGGCTGACATCAGCGACGAAAACACAAAAGCGAAGTCCAAGCTGTTGGCCGACGCCGCGATCGCCGGCGTGAAAGTAAGTAAAGTGGCGATTGCTCTGACGGCGGAATCTGAGGACGTAGCGTGCGCGCAGGCGTTTTCCTATATGAAAATCGACGCGAGCTTCGGGGCGTGCGACGCGGATGTCAGCACGCATAGAAGGCGACGACTCGTCACGGATACGGCGTACGTTGTCACCGTGCCCATGAACCCTGCAACGGTGACCGAGACGACGCTCGCCGCGGCACTCCGTAACCTCGCCTCGGGAGGCGTCACCGCGACGTCTACGGAAACCGATCCGACGGAAGAGCTGGGCGATATTCCAGGGATAGACATTTCGAGCTCGGAATTTTTCGTGGCGGACACCGTGGAGGCGACGTCCGCGGCGAGGGAAGCGGAGACAACACGGACACCGCCGCCATCGATGCCGCCGTCACCGATATCCCAACCGCCGTCACCGCCTCCGTAGCCACCCCCTCTTCTCGTGCGAGAGGGCGACGACGAGTCCGGCGCGATAAGCGACGTACGCGCGAAAGCAACTTTGCTGTGCGCGATGCTTGCCGTGATCACGACCACGGTGTGAATATGGAATTATAGACAGTAGACAGTAGAAGTAGAAATACATAATACAAGGGAGACATTATATACACAATACGAACCATTCACCTTTTCCGGACGTATCGCGTCTTGACAAGTCCGTCGCTTGAAAAAACTCGCGACTCTGCGATTGAGTCCAGAAACTCGGCGAACCCGAAATCTTCGTTTGGGTCATTCGGAGTGAGGAGGTAATCGACCGCCCCGTCAGGTCTGGCTAAAAAACCGTCCATCGTCACGCGACGTAAACCACAGTTTCACACCGAGGCGGTTGGTTGTTCGCGGTCGCGGGAAAGGGGGTCATCGCGAGAACCAGCGACGACGATTGCATGAACGTCCGTCGGCTCGGGGAAAGCTTTGGCTTCGCGTTGGCGTTCGTGTTTGTGCCGACTCTGGGTGGACGACACGAACGCGCGACCGCGAGGGGTGCGAAGTTTAGGACCATCGAGGAAGCCATTCGGAGCCCTGGGGCGATGCGCAAGAACGACGAGCGCCAAAAGGCGACCCGGAAGGGTGCCGAGGGTTGTGGTTGTTAACCACCAGATGCTCTTTTGATGGTCCTCGCCGGTCGACCCGCCTGACCGTGCTCTGGCTCGATCTTTATATTGGCAAGATTGCAGACCCTCGCTCACTCGCCCACGCACGGCTCCCCCTTTCGCGACGCGATGTCGGGCATGCTGCGTGGCGGCGGCGCGCTTCTGCGCGCGGTGGCATCCATCGCCACGCCGCGCACGAGTGTCCCCTCCACGGCCGGTCGCGTCCGTGTCGGCACATTTTTCGAACCGCCGCCGCTGCCGATCAGAAATCGACTCTTCACCACCGCCACGGCGTTGTTGTCGTCCGAGAATGCTCAAAACGACGCACCTAGATCCACTCCCGTGCGCAACTTCGCCATTATCGCGCACGTGGATCACGGCAAGACCACGCTGTTGGACACGCTGATGAACCAGGGCGGGCACGTCGCGTCGGAGCGTTTGATGGACAACAACGATCTGGAGAAGGAACGGGGTATCACCATCAGCAGCAAGTATACGTCATTCCCGTGGCGGGATTGCACGTTCAACGCGGTGGACACTCCAGGGCACGCCGATTTCGGCGGCGAGGTGGAGCGCGTGCTGGACATGGTGGACGGGTGTTTGTTATTAGTGGACGCACAGGAAGGCCCGATGGCGCAAACCAAATTCGTGTTGTCGAAAGCGCTGCAGAAAGGCTTGCGACCCGTGGTGTGTTTGAACAAAGTGGACCGCCCCGGTGTGACGGAACAAGGGTGCGCTGAAGTGGAGAGCAAGCTTTTCGACCTTTTCGCCAACATGGGTGCCACGGATGAACAGCTCGATTTCGCAATCGTGTACGCATCCGCCCGGGAAGGCGTCGCGTCGTTGGACTTCCACGAAGCGCGTTCGCTGTGCGGTGCCAACGTGGAGAAGTCGAAAAAAACAGTCGCGCCGTTGTTGGACGTTCTTTTGGATAAAGTTCCGCCCCCTCCTGGATCCCCGGACGATGAGTTTAAATTGTTGGTGTCGATGATCGAGCACGACGCGTTCGTGGGTCGACTGGTGACCGGACGCGTCGCGAGCGGCAGAATCGCAGTGGGCGACCGCGTCAAGGCGATGCGCCGCGGCGACGGCGAGGGTGACCGGGAAACGGGGCGCGTCACGAAGCTGTTCACGTCGCACGGAGGGACGCGGTCTCCGCTAGATTTTGCCTCAGCGGGCGACATCGTGTCCGTCGCCGGGCTCACAACCGCCACGGTCACGGACACGGTCGCCGCGCCTACGGTAACGGAACCCCTGCCGGCATCTCCCATCGACCCGCCCACGCTGAAGATGACCTTCGGGGTGAACGATTCGAAGTTGGGCGGCCGGGAGGGGAAGAACCTTACTGGGCGGAACATCTGGGGCAGGCTCGTCGCGGAGGCGGAGACGAACGTGGCGCTGCGAGTGTTGCAGCAGGAAGGCGGCGGGGGGGATAAATTCGAAGTACAAGGCAGGGGGGAGTTACACCTGGGCGTGCTTATTGAAACCATGAGAAGAGAACGGTTCGAGCTCTCGGTGTCGCCGCCCGCGGTGTTGTTCAAGGACGACCCCGACCGTCCGGGAAAGCGGCTTGAGCCTCTAGAAGAGGTGCTCGCGGAAGTTGATGAGGAACACGTGGGCGGTGTGATTGAAGCGTTATCTGTCAGGAAAGGCGACTTGGTGGATATGCAGCACGGCGCTGGTGAGGGGGGCAAAACCAAGCTGGAGTTTTTAGCCCCGTCGCGCGGGTTGATCGGTTTCAGAGCCGTGTTCGTGAACGAAACGCGCGGGACGGGAACGATGCACCGCTCGTTCCACTCCTACGGCGAGTATAGAGGGGCGATGGACCGAGTACGGAAGGGGGCTATTATAAGTAGTGCGTCTGGCGTGACGACGACGTACGCGTTGGGGCAACTCGAAGCGCGCGGGTCGCTTTTCGTGGGACCTAAGGTTGAGGTGTACGAAGGCATGATCATCGGCGAGTCCAGCCGGGACGACACGTTGGAAGTCAACGCGTGCAAGGAGAAGAAGTTGACCAATATGCGTGCGTCCGGGACGGACGAGACGGTACGTCTGACACCCCCCCGTCTGATGACGTTAGAGGAAGCCATCGGGTACGTGCAGAGCGACGAGCTTATTGAAGTAACGCCGACCGCGATTCGTCTTCGGAAAGCGGAACTCGATTCGGGGAAACGAAAGAGCCAAGCCCGCAAGGCGGCTAAGAATTAAAACTTTACCTAGACATAGATGCATCTGCGTTGATGTGACGTATTCTTTATCTATTAAACATTCTTTTATACTGCTAGACTGTGTACTCACTTAGCTCTCACTACTCACTCCGCGGCGTCTGCGTTTTCTTCGTCGTCTTTTGGCGCCGCATCCGGGTCGAACGTAAGCGCATGCTTCGCCGGCAGCGCCGGCGGCGGTTCGTGCATCGCCCACTTGAGCCATCCGTGCGCATCAATCGCGGCTGGCTGTGATGTATCGCGCGTCTCCATGCGTGACTTCGCGCGTTCGCCGTTGCTCTCTCTTGTCACCCCGACTCGCTGCAACCCCATGGGCTGAAGAAGCACGGCGTTGTGCATGAGCCAGCGCGTGTTTTTATCTTCAGGCGCTCGGTTTAAGGAATGGTAGCTCCACGTCATTTGCGCGAGTTGCAGAGTGCCTTTCAAGCCTGGTGCTATTCTTACCATTGATTGGTCCAAAGAGTGCCACGTTTCGTCGTTCGGTTGCGTGTGCATGGTGCGGAACACCCACAGCGTAGTTGCGATTTCAGTCGGCGTTAAATCTTCAGACGCTTTATTCGCGATTGCCAATTCCAGCGCGTCCCAGCACTCGTCTTTGACAGGTGTTGGTTCAGCTTGCGCATCGCCTTCTTTGCTCTCAGCGGGTGCTTCCGGTACAACCCCACCACCTTCTTCACCCTCTGCGCCTTCCTCTCCCTCCGTTGCTTGTGTCGGTGGCACCCGAGGTAACGTCGCGAATGCGTGCGCGATGTTGACTAAATCCTCATTCGCAAACGCGTTTTCGTTCGCGTGTTTCTCAACTGCTGTTTCGAGCTCGGCCCACGCGTCTTTATCAGGTTTCTTCAGCCCTGCTTCTTTAAGTCGCGCGTACGCCCAGACAGTCACCGCGACGCTCTTGGCGCTCATCCTACACGCGGTGTCTTCCACCGCGATTTCAAGAACAGTCCACGTGCCTTTGCTCGGCAACCTCCGAATCGTCCCGAGCGCCCACATGCATTGGCCAATTTCGTCCGGTGACATGTTCAGGGCGACTTCCCGTACGTCCGCATCGAGTTTGTGCCATTTGTCGTCATCAGGGGTCTTACCAAGCGTGCCATACGCCCAAAAGCGCTTCGCAACAGCCGTAGGGTCCACCATCGTGGTGGGGTGTGGGGGCTGCGCGTCCGATTCTGGGTGCCGTAATTCTTGGACGGTTTCGGGATTTTCGTGACGGAAAATGACTTGAATAGCAATCTCACGAAACAAACACGACCACTCTCGCGCAGCATGACCACCGCGCCTTCGGATGCGGCGGATACCCCTTCACGCACGTCACGACACTCACAGTGGATCCACCCTTCGGCTGTTAAATTCTACGACTCGCTGGAAGTGCGAAACGCGGTCCGGTGTAAGTCACGAAAGGGCGTTTTAAATTTAGCGATAGATGCGGCGTGGAAGCGAAACACCGAGGTTCATCGTCCTTGTTTGTGGCTGGAGTTCGGGGTGTTCAAAGGCGAGGATATAACGCACATCGCAGGTAAGCTGCTGGAGAAGAGTGAAGCGAATCACGTGACATATTTAGGTACAGGGGACGACCGGTACAACGTCCCTGTGGTGCACGGGTTCGACTCATTTGAAGGCCTGCCAACCGAATGGAAGAAAGGAAACGAGACAATGGAAAAAGGCGCGTTCGATTTACGCGGCGTACCTCCCACTATCAAAAGTAAAAACGTGGAGCTGCACACCGGCTGGTTCCACGACACGCTACCTGCGTTTCTGGATGAAATTAACGCGGACATCAACCCGCTTCCGGAGAAGAGTTCGGAGGAAGCGTGGCGTGATTCAAAAGATGGAAAAGTTCCTGAAAAGTTTGCGGGGTTCAAGGGATGGCAAAAGATGTCGAAGAAACCGACGCCGGTGATATTTATTCACGCCGACGCCGACTTGTACAGCTCGACTGCGACGTTCCTAACAACGCTGTTCATACGAGGCGTAGTGGTGAAAGGAACGATAATCGTGTTTGACGAATACACGAACTACGACGGGTGGGAGGAAGGGGAGTGGTTGGCCTGGAAAGAGTGCGTAGAAAAATTTGGCGTTTCGTTCAAATACCTCGCTGTTCACGCTCCGAAGAACGACCGCGAAACGTCCAACAACTTCAAGCACGGGTATCAAAGCGTGAGTGTAAAGGTTTTGAACGTAGGGAGTTGTTGTCGGGCAGGTAGTCGTTGACGAGGTAACTATGGTGCGAAATGGAGCATTACGCGTTAGTGTTAGGGCAATAGCAATTTAGTTTTAGACTGTTAGTTTTTCTGTTTTTTTTTCCGAACTCTCCAAGTCACTCCACTCCACCCTCGTCACTGTTCCGCGCGCCATGGCGTGGGCCACGGCGCCGACCCAGGCGCTCACTTATCGAGATGCGAAGAGGCGCGTCACGCATCGCCTGGTGGTCCGCGGCGCTTCAACCCCAGAAGAAACCCCCGCGTCGCGCCTTCGCCAATCCCTTGAGAAGCCCGGCTGTTTGGTGATGCCGAGCGTGTACGACGCGTTGGGCGCCAAGCTCGTGCAACGCTCGGAATCGTTCGAGTGCGCGTTCATGTCCGGCTACGGCGTCTCGTTGAGCCGGCTGGGTGACCCTGACGTGGGCCTCGCATCCTTCGCGGAGGTTGTCGACGCGGGGGTTCACGTGTGCCGCGCGGCAGGGAACGTTCCAGTAATAGGCGATGGCGATACCGGGTTCGGCGGCGTCGCAAACGTGCGGCGCGCGGTTTTCGAGTTCCACCGAGCAGGCTTCGCGGGAATTTCAATTGAAGACCAGGTTTTTCCCAAGCGGTGCGCGTTCGCGGCTGGCGTACGGGTAGTGGACCGCTTAGAAAGCGTAGCGAGGCTTAAAGCCGCCCTAGACGCTCGCGACGAGGTTCGCAAACAAGGCGGTGACATTTTGGTAATCGGCCGCACCGATTGCCGCCTTGCTGTAAACGTTGCCGACGGGTTCAAAGAAGCGCTGTGGAGGTGTGCCGCGTTTGAAGACCTGGGCGCGGAAATCGTGTACTTCGAAGCGCCGCAGAGCGAAAACGAAATGGAGGTGTTCAATGAACAGATTCACGACAGTTTCACGATCCTGGCGCAGGTTGAGAAAGGCAACAGCGAACACAAAATCCTCTCCGCTTCACGATGCGCGTCTCTGGGGTACGACGCTACTTTGTTCGGCTTAACGCTTCTCAACGCCTCCGCGGCGGCGATGCAGAGTGCGCTGGCTGGCATGGCGGGGTCTGCACAGTCGGGCCTAATAGATGAACATCCAAATTGCGACGAATCGAAAATGGGCTCGTTGATTTCTTTCGCCGAGCTCAACGCCATCGCGGGCATAGACGCGCACCGAAACTTGGAACGGGAATACGACCCGGGGAACTTTCAAAGCTTCGTCGAGGGAAGGGAAGAGTAGGGTAATGAGGAGTAACAGCATGCACGGTAAATACTTCATAAAACACTTCATAGCTTCATAGATACACGTACATGTATTATAACTCAACTCGACGTTACCACTCTCAACTGCCTAGACTCGGGAACGCGCCCGTCTTCGCCAGCACCACGACTCGCGATTTGTGCGAGATGTACCCCTTGATGAACTTCCGAAAGATCAAATTCGCAACCACGCACTCACACTCGTCGATGTCCATCCCCGCGCCGCACCAGGTTAGCGCGGATGCGAAGAGGTGCAGGGAGACTTGGTTTGCTTTCGTCGTATTCTTCTCCGCGTTGATTTTTGCGACTTTCTGAAACAGCGTTCGAAGCGCCACATTACGTAACTTCTCTAACACCAAAAACGTACCCTGCATGATGAACGTGACTTGGTGTTCCTGGAGGGCGTCGTTTAACTGCCTAACGTTGCCGGTTTTAACACTAGCTACTACCGTCTTATACTCATTTAACTCGTACTTATCCAGCATGTAATTAGTCGGAACCTTTCCTAAAATCAACTTCACGGGAATTAAGTACCGCAACGTGAGCTTTTTGTTCTTCGGGTTGCATTTCGAACAATGCGTGAACGCGTAGGTTAGGTTTTTTTCTGCGCGTATGTAGTCGTCGTCGAACACGGCTAAGCGGCCTACGTAGTACGAATACGTAACCTTCTGCGAGCTCGGGAAGGATTCGAAATTTGGAAACGTCGGCAGATTGACGGCGGCAATTAAGTTTTTGCACAGATGTAACGTGTTGAGCTTGAAGTATATCTTGAACAGCGAGACTACTAAAAATAGTGAGGCTCGTTTTTTCTCGGTAACTGACGTGTTCGCGGTGTTCCGGTAGACCAGCATGAGTAACGCGCCCGCGTCGTGCAGCTTACTGGCTTTCTTGCCCGCTGAAACTAGCGCCGCATCTGCCTTCGTCGCTAACTGTTTAGCAGCCTTGACCAAGTTAACCAAAGCGTCGAGGCTCCACGCGGTTTCCTGGAGCTTGAAATCCTTGACGAAAGCCTGCGTCGTCGCGGTCACCGCGGCAAACGCGTCTTCCGCTCTGCCTTCTGTGATAGCGCCGAGGCACTGGCAATGGTGCGCGAACACCTCGTCGTACGGCGCGGGGAGCTTTTGTTGGCACAGAAGGCCGAGATTCTCCTCGCGGTTTTCCGCTAAACCAGAGCTTACCGCCCTTGACGCGTCATGGTTGGCGACGTCCAACAGACGCGCAAGTTGCGCGCCATCGTGCGCGCGCACCGCAGCACCCGCGGCATCCAAGTACTGCCCCAACGCCGCCATCGGAAGGGAGCGCCCGCTAGGGAGACTGAAGACGAATTTTGCTTTTTCACCGTTGCACAGTTCTTTTCACACGCGAGCAGACGAGCTTCTTCTCGCTTTCAAAGTGAGGCGTAAAGGCACCTTTCACTTTGATCGCTTGTGGGTCAAAACCAGGAGCTTTCATCCTTCGGCACCCTTGGTCTCTCTGCGCCGCGGAAAATCTGTTTCCGATTTTGCGCCGCTTTGTTGCCAAACAGGAACAGCAGAGAAAAAAGTCGATCAAGGAAGCCGCGGGTTCCGGTCACCCACCGTTCCCTACACTCGAACGCAAGTTGACCATGTCGACCATTTCCAGTACCTTCATGGCGCTCGCCCCCGCGGCGAGCCTCGCCACCAATAGCCGTGCCGGTGCGTGCCAACACCCTAGGCGAACGGAAATTTTGATACTCGGAAGGCCGATCGGTGACCTGTCCAGCGGCGGGAACGATCGATCGACACGTGACAGTCGCGTGATGACCACGTACGACGGCGGAACGAGCGCCATGACCCGGTATTCCACCCATGTTTCACCTGCTAAGATATCTGTGTGCTGACCGTTACCCACGCCCCCCGCCGCTTACCTCCCTACCCTCCAGGTCCCGCCCGCGCCGCGCATTCCTTCTCGAAGTCGCGCGCCGTTTTCGCGTCCAAGAAGTCCGTCGCGGGCCGCACGTCTACGGTGACCAAGGCTCTGTTCGGCTTCGGCAAGAAGAAGGAAGAGGCGAAGGAAGAGAAGAAGGAGGATCCGAAAGCGGTTGCGGAGGACAAACCTTTAGGCGTGTTCAAGCTGGATTACGACATCTCAAACGACCAGCAGCTCAAGGCTTCTAAGAAGTGGAAAGAACCCGTGGTCGTTGCCGTGTCGGGCGCTGCCGGCCAAATCAGCAACCACTTGCTTTTCAAAATCGCGTCCGGGGAAGTGTACGGTCAAGACCAGCCCATCGCGCTGCGGCTGCTCGGCTCCGAGCGCTCCAAAGAAGCCCTGGAAGGAGTGGCCATGGAGTTGGAAGATTCGCTGTTCCCGCTGTTACGCGAGGTGAACATCGGCATCGACCCCCGTTTGGTGTTTGAAAACGCCGACTGGGCTTTGCTCATCGGCGCCAAGCCTCGCGGGCCCGGCATGGAGCGCGCCGATTTGCTCGAAATGAACGGCGCGATCTTCGTGGAGCAGGGCAAAGCCTTGAACGACGTGGCTAAACCGACGTGCAAGGTGTGCGTCGTCGGGAACCCGTGCAACACCAACGCGCTCATCGCGATGGAAAACGCCCCCAACCTTGATAGGAAAAACTTCCACGCCCTGACTCGTCTCGACGAGAACCGCGCGAAGTGCCAGCTCGCCCTGAAAGCCGGTGTGTTCTACGAAACCGTCTCCAACGTCACGATCTGGGGCAACCACAGCACCACACAAGTGCCTGATTTTGTCAACGCCAAGATTGACGGCAAGCCCGCGGCGAGCGTCATCGATGACCAGCCGTGGCTGGAAACGGAATTCACGCCCGCCATTCAAACCAGAGGCGGTTTGTTGATTAAAAAATGGGGCCGCTCGAGTGCTGCTTCTACGGCTGTGTCTATTGCTGATGCCATCAAAGCATTAGTCACGCCCACCAAGCAAGGTGACTGGTTCTCCTCCGCGGTGTGCACCGACGGCAACCCCTACGGCATCGCCGAGGGGATCATCTTCTCCATGCCCTGCCGATCAACGGGCGACGGGTCGTACGAAATCGTGGAGGGCTTGGAAATCAACGACTGGCTCAAGGAGCGGATCCAAACCTCACAGGACGAGCTCACCAAGGAAGCGGACTGCGTGTCGCACCTCACGGGGAAGATGGGGGGTGCTTGTGAGCTGCAGGGCGCGGAAGCCGACACCATGCTCCCCGGTGAGGCATAAATTTGCACTTTGTTGCGAAAAATAAATATCGGGACGCTGTTCGTGTCCCCTCCCTATCACCTGTACGTACAATAATACGGAAGTCGATGCAGGTTAGCGTATCGTCTGTTCGGAGGTCTAACATGAGTTAGAGGTACTCGGTACATAATGCTAATATGAATTATTTCTTTGACTTATTGCGTAGCATTTCAACGCTATAGTAGGTGACGAATAAAAAAGTTCGAAACCTCTCGAGACTATGCAGCCTCCTCTCTCTCCTCTCTTTTTATCTCCTCAAAGCTCCCCCTCCGCCGGTTTCCGCGCCACGAACACCCCCCAGGCGAACACGCCTTTTTCTTTCTGGATATCCGCGCGTTCGGTGAGTGAGGAGACCCAGTTATCCAAGTACTGGTCCGAAATGCCTTTACCGTTCATCTCCGGTCGGTTCTCTGCAATTTGCGAAAGCATGTTCCGGAAGTAGCGCTCCAAGTGGTTCGAGCCGTCCCACCACGTGACGTACTTGAACCCTGATTCTTTGATGAAGTCGATGTACATCGATGGGCGGCCCATAAAGGTAGTGGCGTTGCGGTCCGTGAACCCCTTCAGCGCCTTTTCGTCCGCGCCGTCGGCGCCCATGATGTCGGAGAACACGAACACGCCGCCTGGCTTTAAGCACCGAACTAACTCCTTGAAAAGTGAAACCTTGTCCCCGGCGTGGCACAGCACTTCGCAGCTCCAAACGGCGTCGAACTTCCCGGTCCACTCTGTAGGGAGGGGGTTGTTGATGTTGCCCACTTGCGCGTCCACGAGGTGGTCGATGGAAAGTTCCTTGCACCGCTCCATGTTCAGCGCGTTCTGCCCGGGACCCAGGTTGTAACCCGTCACTTTGCATCCGAAGCGCTTGGCCATGGCGTGGCTCCCGCCGCCGTGCCCGCTCCCCAAATCCAACACGTGCATCCCAGGCTTGATCGTCTTAGCCCAGTCCATCTGGGTCATCATCCACTCCGTGGTGTACGCTGAGCTTTCCTTCACGCCGTCAGTCGCGTCCTTGTAAATGCCGAAGTGAATGTCGTGCCCGCCGCCGCCCATCACACATTGGTAAAAAGTACGCGTGATCTCATCGTCGTATTGTTCGAGAACCTTCTCAGCGACTTCGTCTTTGCTGAACTGCTTATCCACGAAGTCAGCCTTTTGGATTGGGATGATATATAGATAGAGGGATTGAGTAGTGTGTGAGTTGATGTATTCGTGGAGTGGTGGTGTGTGTGTGTGTGGTGGCCGTGATATCGTTCCGATCGATTTGATTGGGGCACCGACACCTCCGCGACCGACGCGATCGCGAGGTGTCGCGCCTCTCCGCGACGATAACGGGGGGGTACGAGTAAAAAGATTCCGCGACATGTTGCGTCAGAGACGTACCATGATGATAGTTAAGGGTTGTGTTGTGTGAGATCCTGACGTAGTGCGGTGAGGCGCAGGTGGTTGTGCCTCGTTCCACCGATAGGCCGACACCCTCTGCACTTTTTTCGTCGCTTCGAAGCGACTTCTCGGCTGAGAATCCATCTCAGCCCCGTATGCGTGTTTAGTCAGAGGAGGTCGTCGTCAGAACTCAGAAGCAAGCTCCTTTCTGCCCCTGGTCCGAGGAGAGCCGAAAGTTAAAGCTTGTTGCCAAATCCAACTTGTTTCCGGCCATTGCCAAATGCCCGGGCCCGTGCGCACGCCGAAGGAGCAGCGCGAGCGCCGGCGTGCGCGTGCGGCGGAGCGCCGAGCGCTGGAGGCGCTCGCGAATCGAATCCGCAACACGACCCTTAACGGGTACGAAGCCGCGCAGAGGGGTGACACGTCGAACGACGATTTCCGATTCCAGGGTGGTGTGACATCGACGCGCCCCGATTCGGACGTCCCGAGAAGCGAGAACCGAGAAGCTTCAAACCGCTCTGACACCTCCAAGGCCCTCTTACTGAGAATCGAGCACTTGGAGCGTCACGTGGAGCGCGAGGTGGACGCCGCGGTTTTGGGGGTCGCGGAACACGCTGCGGAGGAGACGAGGGTACTATTTCTGACACGGCTTTCAGACGCTTCTGCGAAACTCGCGACGGCGCGGGAAGAGACGAGGGTGGCGAATATCAGGATCGAGGAGTTGGAGGGGAGTGCTCCTCAAAGGGCTGCGGAGCGTGCGATGGAGCTACAAACCGCTGTAGAAAAAGCAGTACGAGAAGAGAAAGAACGCGGCGACGCTCGTTTGCGTTTCGCCGCAGACGCGGTGGCGGAGAATTACCAAAATCGATTGCAGGGTCCAAACAAAGATGACACCGACGAGTTGGTGCAGGCGCTGCGGTTGGAACTCCAACACGCAAAGCAAGCTGTTCTGATTGCGGAACAAGCTGCGGTGCACGCGCATCAGCAAAACCAAGTCGCGACGCGACTCGCGGAGGCTATGAGCAGTAGTCACAAATTGGCGAATGAAGCGGATGCTGACGCGTTCACGGAAGACGTCGATGAGTTGCGCAGAGCGGCGATTGCCGTCTGGGGCTGGGACAACGGAAAGTGGGGCAAAAGAGTTGGTTCGAGTGATGCCCGGAACGTGTTTACGCATCAAAAAAGACTTGATGACGGCGCTACTATACGCCGGGTCGCCGCGAAGCTCCGCTCGGATTCGGCGACTGGAAAAAACTCAGAGTTTGAATTCGCGCAACCTGAAACTATGCCGTCGCGAGAACCGCTCTTGGCGAGGTACGCGTAACACTTTTAGGAATTAGGTCTAATACTATCATAGTTGACAACTTTACATCATCCTTGCGTGTTCCACACTATACCTATACCCTTCAATCACTCATGACGTCGAATCCAATCTTCGCCCGAAAGTTTCCCATGCCTTGGCACCTTCCGCAGTTCACCCGGCCACTCCCTCGGCAGTACTCGCACCAATCAGGTGACACGCCTCTGGGCAACATGGCTTGGTCGGGAAAGTTCGTGCGGCCGCGGCCAAGACACGAGTCGCACATGCACTTCCCATAGCCGTCGCACTCGGGGCACGGGTCTGCCGGGATGCTTTCAGGAGGGACGCGCACGAAGGGTTTGGGTTTTACGATTAAAGGTTTTTGCTTTGGTGTCTTCGATGACTTAACCTTACGCGACTCGCCCTTGGATGAGAGCTCGGAAGCCGCCTTGGCGATGGCGGTCAGGGAAACACCAGCGCTTAAACCGAGGAGGTATGGAGGCGCGGGCATGACGCCTCCGGAGCGGACGCGAGACGCCACACGCGCCCGCGCCAGTGCTTGTGCCGGACGACGTTGAGTCGGTTGTAAAATTCTGGAAGAGCTAAGAAATAAAAACGCCAGGACGAATTTCTGCGGGATCTGGAATGTCCCCTTATTTAACTCATATGTTGAGGGTATATTCACCAGTTCCGAGGTATTTGCAGTCAAGATATTTTGGTTGTTGAGTTGTCTTTTTCCCGAGCCTCGCCTGGGGACTCGCACTTCGACGCACGCGGGACGTCCAACATCGACGCACGCGCCGCGCCTTTGCCTGGAGGACGACTCGGTAGCCTCTCCGCGTCTGTGTTGAAATCGCTCGAGCTCGTTAGAGTTTAGTCACGAGCCTTTGCCCTCGCGTCACTTTCACAGAAAAGCGATCGAGATTTAGTTAGATTGGGATGTGGGCGACGCGCGGACTGAGTGCGCGCAGGGTCGGGGGGGCGCTCGTGAGAGGTCCCCGCGCGGCTGCATCCTTCAGCACCAATACAACGATATGTACCGAGGCATTCGTGGGGTTCACGGGTGGCCCCGTGGACCGCCCCAGTGGTGATGCCGACTCCCTTCGATCGCAATCTTCACCAACCGAAAATTCTCCCCGCGATGTACACAAAGCGCGCGCCATGATCGGCGGCAGCGGCTTGAACGGCTTCGACAGGGCGTGGAACAAACCAAGTAGTTCTGGGACGCAAACTATGAGTCATATTCATAAACAATCGAGTCCCATTCTGAAACGGCTGCGTAACGCTCGCGGATTCTGCGCGGACACCACGAAGGCGGAGTGGGAGAATTTACAAAAACGAGGCGAGAAAATCAACCCGTGCAATTCACCCGCGCACCCGGCGGCGGTAGCTGGTGTTGTCGGAGTTTTAAACCCGACGGAACCGCCAAAATCAATCCAGCAGAGTTATGACGCGCACTCGCAGTGCTTCGTGTGCGGCAATGCGCGCCCCCCTCCAGATGGCGTCGGATTGCAATCCTTCCGCAGCGTCAACCCCGAGGAGATTGAAACCACGCCTTCCGCGCTGCGTTCTGAAGCCGTGGTTGGGGATACGTATCAAGGTCTTCCCGGAATCGTTTCAACCGGAATTATGGACGCGCTTATGATATGCCACGGGAGCTGGCAGTCGGCGATCGTTTTGATGGATAAAGCGGTGACCCCTCGGCCGCCACTGGTGTTGACGAAAAACTTCTCCGTCGAGGTGCGCGACAGGTTACCGCCGGGACATGCCGTGTCCGTGATCACGAAACAAATCACGGTGCAGGACGAAAAGGAGCCGCACTCGGTGAAGGTGGTGATGGAATTGAGGGCATCGGGGCCGGGGGATGAGAACTATTTCGTGTGCGCCACGGGGGAGGCGCTGTATGAAAAAGTGGGGGCGGTGAGGTCGATGTGGTGAGGAGCGGCGAAGCGCGCGTTGAAATCGAATTGAAGAAAGTAACAAAAACAAAATCAGTTGCCGTGTCGTTCTCTCGCGGTGCTGTGTTCTCGTTCAACCACAAGACCACTACATTTGCTGTACCCACCACGCGTTATCCGGGCATCCATTCGCTTTCGCCCTCTCCAGCAGTTCGCGATGCCCGCCACCCATCGCCCAACTGCACGTGTCCGCATCCCACGGGCAGCCGTTCGTATGCAATCACTGCAGCACCCCGAGGTTCCCAAACTTCGCCGCCACCGCGCACGTCTTCTCGTCCCATGGGCAGCTGTTCGCGCGCGCCCACTGGAGAACCCCGAGCAGCCCACCAAGCGCCGCTGCGCTGCACACCACCGTCTTGTCAAGACGACCTTTCTGGAGCAGGTGCTTAAGCGTATCTAAGTACCCTAAATGTGCAGCTCCCGCGGTATCCTCTTTACCCACCCTCATCCCCGTCGCATCCACGGCGTTGCGCATCGCGGGACTCACCGCGCGTAGCCGCGCAAGAATTATCGGATCAATGGCAGATCCGAGGATGTGCTTGGTCACGACGTGGTTGGGAAGGCCGGAAATGGTCTCTCCCGAGTCGGTCTGCGTCGTGTTCGCTCAGGCTTTCTTGCAACGCGCTTTGTGGTCGGCCCAGTCCTTTCTTTGGCACGTTTTTGAGCAGTAGGACACCAGCTTGCACGCGCAACTCTTATACTTGGATTCATCCGTAGATTTGACCGCACCGCACACACTGCAGGGGAAGGCATCGCAATTCTCTTCCTTGAGAATCAACGCGCCATTTATTTGTCTCGCGAGATCCTTTCCAAAATCTCCTTCATTGTTAGCATTGATATCATCTGAGGACATCGTGGTCGGGGTAGGTGGTATGATCGACGTCGTGTGGCTGTTAAAACGCAGTGCAACGAAGACAAAGAGCACGGACACGAACACGCCAAGAAGAAAGAATAACACGGCCACGGAGCGAAGAAGAAAGAAGAACACGGCCTTTCACGGAGGGAAAACCGAGATCTACCGAGTGCCACGACGACCACGGCCACGGCGTGAAGAAGCGCGTCGCGTTCTGTCTCCCAATCTCAAATCTCTCGGACGTAACGAAACAGTTGGCGGGCTACTTCGTGTGTCTTCGTGTCGGCGTTCGTGTGGCGTGCGTCTCTCTGTCTTCCCTTCCCTCGGTCCATCCTCCCTCAGATCTCTTGGAACTGACAACGAAAACTGTAGGGTGCAGAAGGGGAGGACATCATGCATTCGTGACTCAGAAATGACTCAAAGGGTTTTGCGGATAAAAAGTGCATCGAAAAGTGATAAACGTGCCCTTTCGGAAAGGTTGAACTCGAATCGATCGGCAACGTCCCCGCCTCCGACGCGCCCTCCAACCCCACTGTCACGGACGCGTGCTCTCGTGTACTGGCGGAAAGCAGCGACTCGGCGTTTGCGTCGCAGTTTGATCCACCCGACCGAGCAAGGGTCTCGGCAACCTCCGGTCTACCGGAAAAGTTCCGCCTCCACGGAGACAGAGCGGCGGCTTCGAAGTCCACCTTCTACACCCTCGTCCTACACCACGTGAGCGTTGAGATGTCATCCTCTGCTGCGGTGTTCGCCGGCGCCGCGCCCGTGACACGCGCCACACACGCGATGCCCACCGCCGCTTCCTCAAAAGGCGCCGCGGCGTCTCCGCTTTCCAGCCGCGCCGCACAGAGAGGCAGTGCGATCCGCGGAACGAAACACGTCACGGCCGCCGCCAGAGTAAAAAGTGTTCCCTCCCGGCGCCTCGCGTTCACCCCACGCTCGGCGATCTCGGACCCCGCGGACACGAAGAACGACGTGGACAAAGAGTCTGGTCTTGGGAAGATCCTACGCTCAAACAGCGGGAAGCTGGAGAAGATCATGTGTGCGAACCGCGGGGAAATCGCGGTGCGGGTGTTTCGGGCGGGCACCGAGCTCGGGATGCGTACCGTGGCTATTTTCTCCGAAGCTGATCGCCTCGCGACGCACCGGTACAAAGCGGACGAGAGTTACTGCGTCAATGCTGGCGAAACACCGGTAGGCGCCTACCTCAGCTTCGAGGGCATCATCGAAACCGCCAAAGCCAACGGCGTGCAAGCGATCCACCCCGGGTACGGGTTCTTGAGCGAAAACGCTGCGTTCGCGAAACGGTGCGAAGAGGAGGGCATCACGTTCATCGGGCCGCGCAGCGAAACCATCACGCAGATGGGGGACAAGGTGATTGCGAAGAGGTTGGCAGAGGAGTGCGGATTGCCCTTAGTGCCTGGAACGGATGGCAGCACCAACTCCGTCGAGGAAGCGCAGAAGTTCGCAGAGACATTCGGGATGCCTATTATGCTGAAGGCCGCGTTCGGAGGCGGGGGCCGCGGGATGCGAGTCGTCAGGACGATGAGCGAGCTCCCCGAAGCGTTCACTCGCGCTAGCTCTGAAGCGTTGGCCGCTTTCGGTAACGGCAGGATGTTCTTGGAACGCTACGTCGAAGCCCCTCGCCACATCGAGGTCCAGATCCTCGCGGATGGCGAAGGGAACGTGGTGCATTTAGCGGAGCGCGATTGCTCGGTGCAAAGGCGGCACCAGAAAGTCGTTGAGTTAGCACCAGCGGCGTACCTCGACGACGAGTTACGGAAAACGCTACACGACGACGCTGTTAGGCTAGCGAAGCACATCAACTACCGAAACGCCGGCACGGTGGAGTTCATGGTGGACAAAGAGGGAAGGCACTACTTCCTGGAAGTCAACCCGCGGATCCAGGTTGAGCACACGGTGACGGAGGAAGTGACTGGGATTGATCTTGTGCAATCACAGATCCTCATCGCGGGCGGCGCTACGCTGGCGGACATCGGCATCCACTCGCAGGATGACATCGTGGTACAGGGGTTCGCCATGCAGTGCCGGATCACCACGGAGGACCCGCAGATGAACTTCGCGCCGGACTTTGGCAAGGTTGAGGTGTACCGACCTCCGGGAGGAATGGGCGTGCGTCTGGACGGCGAAGTCGTCGTCGGATCCAGGGTGTCGCCTAACTACGATTCGCTGCTCGTCAAGTTAACCTGCAAAGAGAAGAACTTCAGTTCCGTGATTCAGAAGATGTACCGCGCTCTTTCGGAGTTCCGAGTCCGGGGTGTCAAGACCAACATCCCGTTCCTGATGAACGTCCTGAAAGCGGATACGTTCATTTCAGGGCAATTCGCCACCGACTTCATCGATACCACCCCCTCACTGTTTGAGCTGGAAACAGGGACGGACGACATGACCAAGCTGATGACGTATCTCGGCGAGGTTGCGGTTAACGGGGCGAAGCACCCTGGGGCGGTGGGGCCCGCGCCTACTGTGGCGGAACCGGTGCCGCCCAAGCCTGAACTTATAATCTCCCCCAGAGGGTTCAAGCAAGTTCTCGACGAAGAGGGGCCCGCCGGCTTCGCCAAAGCCGTCCGCGCGCACGAAGGTCTACTGTTGATGGACACGACGTGGAGGGACGCGCATCAAAGCGCGTTGGCGACTAGGATGCGCACCAGGGACTTGCTTGCGTCCGCCCCAGCTACTGCGGAAGCATTAGCCAGCGCGTACTCCCTTGAGATGTGGGGCGGCGCGACGTTCGATGTGAGTTTGCGGTTCCTGCACGAGTGCCCGTGGCAGCGCCTGGAGCAACTGCGGGAAGCGGTGCCGAACGTGCCGTTCCAGATGCTGCTACGAGGCGCGAACGCGGTGGGGTACACCTCGTACGCGGACAATGTGGTGAACGCGTTCGTGCAGGAAGCGCGGACCGCGGGTATCGACGTGTTCCGCGTGTTTGACTCACTGAACTACATCGACAACTTGAAGTTTGGAATCGATTCGGTGCGAAACGCGGACGGCGTGGTGGAAGCCACGATTTGCTACACCGGTGACGTTTCGGATTTATCAAAGTCGAAATACTCGTTAGAGTACTACGTGGATTTAACCGAACAGCTGGTGGAGCACGGGATTGACGTGCTTGCGATCAAGGACATGGCTGGTTTGTTGAAACCTCGCGCTGCGACGATGCTCGTGACCGCGTTGCGAGAGAAGTTTCCCGATTTACCCATCCACGTGCACACGCACGACACTGCCGGGACGGGCGTCGCGTCCATGTTGGCGTGCGCTGAAGCCGGTGCGGACGTGGTTGACGTGTGCACAGATGCGTTGGCTGGTCTCACTTCTCAGCCTGCTATCGGCGCGCTGATTGGAAGCACACAAGGTACCCAACACGACACCGGGCTTGACATGGCGAAGATTCTCGAGCTGAACACGTTTTGGGAGCAAACGCGCGGGTTGTATTCGCCGTTTGAATCCGGCATCAAAGCCGGCTCCGCGGACGTGTACATCCACGAAATGCCCGGTGGTCAGTACACGAACTTGAAGTTCCAGGCGTTTTCCAACGGGCTGGGCAGCGAGTGGGATCGAATCAAACGGGCGTACGCCACGGCTAACGAAGTGCTTGGGGACATTGTTAAGGTCACGCCTTCGTCCAAGGTCGTCGGTGACTTAGCGCAATTCCTGGTTGCTAATAATTTAGACGCCACGAGCGTCGTGGAACAAGCGGAAACCCTGTCCTTCCCCACGTCAGTCGTGGAGTACTTCCAGGGGTACATCGGCCAGCCTGCCGGGGGGTTCCCCGAACCGCTGCGGACGCGGGTTTTGAAGGGGAAGAGCCAGGGGTACGCCACGAGGCCGGGTTCAGAAATCCCCGATGAAGACTTGCTCGGGTTGCAGAAATCCGTCGCCCTGAAACATGCACGGCGGGACGTGAGCTGGAGGGACACGTTGAGCGCCGCGATGTACCCCGCCGTGTTTGACGACTACGTGCGCAAGTTGAATTTACACGGCCCATTGACGCGCCTGCCCACGAAGGCGTTTTTAGTGGGGCTGGAGATTGACGAGGAGTGCGAGATTGAGTTGAGAGCCGGGGTTCTCGTGAGCGTGAAACTGAAAGCAATCGGCGAGCTCCTGCCGAACGGCAACCGCGAGGTGTTCTTCGAGATGAACGGAATTCCCCGGGTCGTGGAAATTGAGGACAAAACCGAAGAGGGGAGCACGAAAAAGACGAGGCTGGCGAGCAGAGAACGGAGCGACCCGGCGGACATGGGCAGCGTTGGTGCGCCCATGGCGGGTAACGTCGTGGAGGTTCTCGTGAAGGAGGGTGAGGAAGTCAAAGCGGGCGCGCCGTTAGTGGTTCTGTCCGCGATGAAGATGGAAACCACGGTGAGCGCCCCGGTGGACGGGCCGGTGAAACACATTGGCGTAGTCGCGGGGGACGAGTGCTCCGCGGGGGACCTGCTGGTTGCGATTGACGGAGCGTAAGTACAGAGAGGGAAGACTTGAGCGCGAAGCCTTTCAATGCGTATGATGATTCACTTTTCGTTTCTGTTTCGTGAACTCGAATCTCAATCTTGATTTTGGCTGACTTGGCATTTTTGCTATCACATCGACACTCACCACTCGCACGCCTGCGAGTGCTGCCTTTCTCCGCGCGCGCGGCGGCCCGTGTGCACTCCTTGACGCTCGTACCGTGAACGATGGTCCGAGGTAACCAGAAGAATTTGGCGCAGGCCAAGAACCAGGCGAAGAAGGATGCGAAAGGAAGCGCTAAGTCAGACTTGAAATTGAGAGGCGCGGCGTTGAAAGTTACCTGCGCGATATGCAAGTCCCCGATGATCAACCACCACCAGCTGAAACTGCATTACGACAGTAAACACCCGAAGGACGTGTGTCCACCGCCTCCAGAGGAGTGATAGTGTAGAGTGGTGTAATCCAGCCAGCAAGCGAACGAACGAACATCCATCTTTTTATCCATCAAATCCTTCGTCCCCAAAATCTCCCCCCGGCGCGATTTTCCACGGCACCCCGAAAACGCCGCCGCCGGCGCACTTTCCTTCACACCCGCGTGCACCCTTACGGTGCTGCGGGTCCGTGTATGCGACCCGCGCGTTTCGGGTTTAGCGCAGTACTCTCGACCTTTGACGGGTTATTACTGAAGGAAGCATCGCCCCGTGCCGTTGCGAACCTCGCGCGCCCCCCATCGAGGTTATTTAGAAATTTGACAAGAGCGATGACGGCGCAGGCGAATGGCGCTGTGTCGGACGGCACTGCGGTGGGCACCGCTCAACGTGACATGAATGGCGTGCACACGGCAGTTACTGATACCACAATAAAACCTACGGAAGCTCCTATAGCGTCGACTTCCGGTGATCAACTTCCAAAGCCCCCAACCCCCGCGACCGCCCAAAACAAACTAAAGTCCTTCGACTTTTTCCGCAGCATGGGCTCGCCGAGGTTCCACGTCGCGCCGATGGTGGACCAGTCCGAGCTGGCGTTTCGGGAATTATGTCGCAAATACGGCGCCACGTGCGCGTATACCCCGATGATCCACGCCCGTCTGTTCGTGGAGAACCCAAAGTACCGGGAAGAAATCTTCACGACGCATATAAACGACCGACCTTTACTAGTGCAGTTTTGCGCGAACGACCCCGATAAATTATTAGACGCCGCGAAACTCGTCGCGCCCCATTGTGATGGAGTCGACATAAACTTCGGGTGTCCGCAGCGCATCGCGAAAAAGGGCAATTATGGGGCGTTCCTGATGGACCAGTGGGAGGTGGTTGACGCCTTGATTCGAAAATTAGACCAGGAACTTAGCGTACCTGTCACGGCGAAAATCAGGGTGTACGACGACCTTGAAACTTCCGTGAAGTACGCCAAGATGGTGCAAGACGCGGGGGCGCAGCTGATTGCGGTGCACGGCAGGACACGTGAACAGAAAAGAGCCAGCGACGTACGTGCAAACTGGGCGTTCATTGCCGAAATAAAAAAACAACTCACAGTGCCTGTGTTGGCCAACGGGGATATAAGAACGTTGCGGGAGGCTGAGATTTGTTTGGAACAAACGGGGTGCGACGGCGTTTTGTCCGCTGACCCGCTGCTCGAGAACCCCTCCCTGTTCTCCGATCCGCCTTTTGCTGATGCGAGTGACTTGGAAACTCCACTTCCAATCCCAGGTGATAAAAACTTGTTGTTACTCCTGGAGTACCTCGAACTCACGAAGCAATACCACACCCCTTTAAGAATGGTAAAGGGGCACATCCATAAAATGGTCGGCCACTGGTTAGCGGAGTTCACGGATTTAAGAGAGTTCCTGAACCACCACGGCGGCCCGGTGAAAACCCCAGAGGTGCTTATTGAGTGGACGAACGAGCTTCTCGGCAGAGTACGCTTAGTGCACAGAACAGAGGGACGAACCAAGCCGGTCCCGAAAAAGAGCCCGCGGCAAATCGCGCGGGAACAAGCGGAGGAAGCGAAAGCAAACGCCATCGCGGAACAGGAACGCGAAGACGCCGCGTTCGCGGGTGGGTGTTTTATTTTTTCTTTTCTACCAGCCCAAATACCCATACAACACTGCATACTGCCCTACATCGCGGCTGTTTTCGCATGATGACTACCTCAGATAGGGACATCCTACGCAAGAGTGAGGAGGACATCTGGAACGGACATGGAGACATGTACCGCCGTCTGACGTCGACAGCCTTGGGTTTTGGTTTTTGGGTTTTTTAATTTTTTAATTTTTTGGGTTCCTTCGTCTTCATTCGTCTCCCTTTGCTTTCGACTGACAAGGTTCACCATACCCTCCCCCTCACTCGCAGAGCTGGGCGCGAAGCGGCAGAAGATGGAGCACGCATCGAACGAAACAGCCACGGCGGCAAACTAGAATCTAGCAGAGAACGAAAAGCTTGAAAGCAAGAGCTTCGTCTTATTTATTTTTTTGATCAATTTTGTTTTTTCAAGTTCTCACCACTCCAGCGCCTCGTCATACGCCTCCCCGCGGCTCCACGATACGCCACTCACCATGCTTCCTTTCACGCACGGATTCGTCGGGCGCACCAGCACCGACATTGACAGTGAAGTGTTGTGGGCTTCGGCGTCGTACACGCACTGTTCGACAACGACTCGAACAAAGCTTGAGAAGACGTCCCTGGAGGTTATCGCGAAGCACTCCTCTGACCCCACGGGTTTGTACGAAATGCCCTTACCGGATGTCCAGCGCGTGGTGACGCTCGTTAAGACCCCCGCGCATCTCTCTCGCGCACACCCGCTGCACGATGCGACGCCGCTGCCGAGCGAGCGCGCGAACGCCGCGTCGTCCTCGGACGTTCCGAGGACTGCAAACCCTCCGAGGGTTGTGTTCGGTCTCATATGCCCCGTCCCCTCCGCTGGCGGTCCGAGCTCCCAGGACTGCGCTGAGTGGCTGGATTCGCTCGCCCGTGCGTTCGAACGCACGTACGGCTGCGTCGCGGACGTACTAGAGCGCGAGCAAGACGTCGAACTAGGTGGTAAAGAAATCGACCTCGTATCTTTCGGGAAACACATAAAACGCGAGTCCGGGTTGTTGCACTCCGACTCGTCACATAGAAATTCCACCGACGCCGACGCGCAGTCTCAAATGCAAGCCACTCGTTTAAAGATGGACCAGGTACGCATCACGATGGTGGACAACATCGCGCGTGTCGTGGAGCGGGGCGAGAAGCTGGATGATGTTATTCAGAAATCCGACGGGCTACGAATCTCCGCGGACGGGTTCCGACGCACCGCGAATCGCTTAAAAACAAAACTGTTTTGGCAAAACGTAAGAGCATTCCTAATCGCACTTGCCGTCTCGCTCATAGCGATCGTCGTGATCTTTCTAGCCGCGTGCGGAGGCGTGGCGTGCGTGCAGTGAGCAGGAGTGAGGGTTGGTGGGTAGTGTAGCGTGAGAAGTGGAGTACGTGGCTATCGTTTTCTCAACACCAAAAATGTTTACAACTTTTTTCGCGTCCCCCGTCGCACCGTGTTCCCCTTCCCCTCGCGCTTGTTCATGGTTCGCATGGTTTTCTGTTGAAGCTCCTCCCTGGTGAGCGGCCGGTCGTCGATTTCGTCTTCCGATTCAGAGCCGTCTCTTTCGTCAGCTGCTGTGCTGGGAGGGACAATCGTGACGGAAGGCCCGAACCGCCCTGGTGACAAAGGCCCAGTAGTGCCCATCAACTTTTTCGCAGCCTCCGGCCCCTCCTCCGCCGCCGTCGCCGCCGCGTACGCTACTAACACTTCGTTCGCCCGCTGCTCCACGATGCCAAGGTAGCTCAACATGTTCTGCTCCGTCACACCTCCGTCCCCCAACAACTCTTTGTTCATCTCCGTGTCGCACCCAAGGTTCTCGTACGTAGATTTAATTCCAGCACGAAGAGCTAGTAAAGTGTTAGAAGTACTCTCAAGTCTCTCTTCGACCGCCTTCGTGTTTTGATTCGTCTTTTCGATTTTCAGCTCGAGTTCTTTTACGAGTTTTTTCCTCACCGCGTCCTGTACACTATCCGCGCCTTCAAACTTGTCAATCTCGTACCGCAGCTCACCAGCCGTCTCTTCAAGCTTCTCTGTTTCCTGGTTCAGCTCGTTGACGAAATTGAACAGCGAAAAGTTCTGGTCCTCCGCGGCAATGAACGACGTGACGAGGTCGTCGATGTCCGACATACCTGTCGCGGCTTGAATCTTTTTAAACGCCTCTTCGTAAACCGCAATCTGTTTCGCCCCGGCGTCCATCGCCCAGTTACCTTTGATGCCCCGCTTTTTCAACTTGGCTTCCAATTCGCTATCGTGTCCCGGAAAGTCAACCCCCAACTCCGCGGCTTTCAACCGGTTGCGCATCTCAGCTTCCTTCATCTTCCGATCGTGGTCCAGAATCTTGCCAAGATCCCTCATTTCGCTGTCAAACGCAATGGCCTCTCTGTCGCCTTGAGCCCTTAAAGCAGCAATCTCATTGTGCGCCTGGTCCCGGGCTTCGTAGCTTATGTTCGCCAGCTCAATCACGTCACTCATCTCCTTCTTTTTCAACTGTAAGTCTCTTTCCATCTTCTTGTACACGGAATCGAAGTTGACCCGCTCCAATCGCAACACGTCAATCTCCGCGCGCATGTTTTTGTTCTTGGCCAACGCTTCGTTGAATTGAGTCAAAGTTTTATCGAGCTTGTTTTCAAGCACTCGCACCTGCTTTTCAATCTGAAGATCGTTCTCCTTTGCGGCGTCGGCTCCTCCGAGAGCCTTTCTCTGCTCTAAAATCTTGGCATCTGATAGGGCGAGGTGCTGGTCCAGCTCCTCCACCCGTCTCCGCTCCATCTCAATCTTGCGCGTGTACAAGTCCGCGAAATCCCCTAAGCGCATGATCTCCGCGTGCTGGTGCCGCCCAGGCGCTCTCGCGTCTTCTGATTGCGTCGACTTCAACTCTGTTTTCAGCTGCGTGTTGTCGAACTTCAACTTATCAATCGTTTGACGCTGCCGCCGGATGTGGCCCTGCGCGTCCTCCGTGTAACTCGCCCGGTTGCCCTCCATGATTTTGTACTTGCGCTGTAAGTCGAGGAGCGCGACCTCGGCATCGGACTGGAGATTTTTGATGGAATCAGATGGGGACGGGGGTGGGGTCAGCATCAGATGGCGGTTCGTATGCGCATCACGGCGGCGCATCACACGTGCATCTGCAGTGACGTGATCGACGCGTTTGCGCTTGGAAAATCGCCCGCGTGGACGCTCCACTCGTTCACCGCATCGGGTTGGTTGGAACGCTGCGTTTCAACGGGGCGATTCTTCGTTGGCTTCCGGGTGGGTGGGTCATGGTTGTGGGTATTTGGACGCACCGGTGCGCTCATGTTCCCAAAAAAATGCGCCCGCGCGAGTGCCTTGCTCCCGGCGGTGACGATCGCAAAGCGGCGGGAGGCAACGAAGTGCCCTCCGTTGTGCGAGGGGGGGTGATTCCTGATTCGGAAACGCGACATAACTTTTCTATTTCGTTAATAGACCGTCGATCCTCGACTAAATTCTGTATGGGCATTCAGTCACGCTCTCATATCACGCAACCCGAGAAAAACGTCACCTCAAAGCTACGACACTCCGCCCCTCGCGTGCGACCGCACATCCTGACGCGCGCGTGAAGAGACGTGTGCTCATGCCGCGAGTAATGGGACGGGAACAATGCTCGCACGGCAAGATAAAATACAACTGCGTGATGTGCTACGGCTGCCCCCACGGCAAGCGGAAACACGACTGCGCGAAGTGCTACTCCTGCCCTCACGGGAAGGTGAAAGGACACTGTGGGGCGTGCAAGCCCTGCCCCCACGGGAAGCTGGAACACGACAGCGCGTTGTGCAGCCCCTACCCTCACAGCAAGCTGAAAAACAGCTGCGCGGCTTGCAGCCCCTGCCCTCACGGCAAGTGGAAACACGAGTGCTTGGTGTGCGTAGGATGTCTGTCATCAAGGCAAGCTGAAACGCAAGTGCGCGAAATGCAAAACGGCCCGGCCCATGCGGAAAAACCGAGCTCGAAGCGCATCAAGCGCGAGCCGGAGAGTTCGCCGGAGGTCAAGCTCAAACCAGACATCAAGCTCGAGCCCGAAATCAAGCCAGAGCCCGAGCCGTTCACCTTCCGCGGCTACTTCGGCATCAACGGCGAGGACGAGAGGTGAGTGACAGATCGTGAGTGACAGATACACCTTTGATCATAAAACACACAACGCGCCTACATCTATTAATCATAGGACCTTCATCCGATTTTCAGCACTTCGATTTGGAACAGAAGCGTGCCTCCCGGCGGAATCCCCCACGCGGGAAAACCGCCCTCCCCGTACCCTTCGTTCGCTGGGATCTTGGCTTCCCGGACTTCCCCAACTCGCATCCCCATCACCGCCTGGTCCCACCCCGTGATGACCTGCCCTACTCCCGCATTGTACGAGAACGGCTGCTGTCCTTCATCCTTTGTCGACCAAAACTTCTCACCGGTTTGCGTGACGATACCCAACGCGTGCACCGTCACCACGTTGCCCTTTCCGACTTGTTGAGATCCAGAATCAGGCGCCTCCGCTACAGCTCGAATGCCAGTTTCGTATCCGGGAATTAAAACGAACTCAGAGGAGGATTCAGAGGACGTACTCGTGTTCGATTCATTCGTTTCGTCGCCGGCGTCGTTTTCCTTCGTCTCCGCCTTCGCCGCCAGTTCGTGTTTCTGCTTTTGCAAAAACTCCTCGAGCTGCGGTCCGCACGCTTCGAATAGCTGTTCAGTGTTCCACGCATTTTCCACTTTCATTTCCCCTATCGACTCCCTCCTCAGCGCAGTGAGGTGCGCCGCGGACCCCAGCGCGGCACCCAAGTCGTGCGCCAGCGTCCGCACGTACGTCCCCTTACTGCAGTCCACTTTGAATTTTACCAACTGCGCGTCGTTCGCGTCACGCTCCACTTCAAAAGAATTCACAACACAGTTGCGTTCTTTTCGCGCCACGGTCTCACCTCGTCTCGCGGCTTTGTACAGCCGCTCGCCTTTTACTTTAATCGCACTGTACATCGGAGGTATCTGTGTGATATCGCCCACCATTGCTTGCGCCGCTGATTGTAATTCCTCATCCGTGATGTGTTTCCAGTCGCGAAACGTATCAGGTTCAGTCGCCGCGTCTTGCGACGGCGTCGCTTCCCCAAGCCGCATCACCCCGGTGTACACCTTGTCCATCCCCACGAAGGTTTCCACCAATTTGGTGGCTTTGCCGATGCAAAGGATCAGCAAACCGGTCGCGTCGGGATCTAGCGTTCCGCAATGGCCCACCTTCCTTACGCCGAATTTTCGCGTCATGGATCTCGTCTTACCCACAACGTCGAACGAGGTCCACCCTTTGGGCTTGTCCATCATCAGGACCATGTTCTGCCACGTCTCCGCACTAGGTGGGGGCGCGGGGGGGTGCAGAAAGAACGGAGGGGGGATCTCCTTATTCTTCTTCTTCTTCTTCTTCGGTGCATCGTACGTTGTTTTGTCTTCGGATGAGGCGGCGGTTTGCGCAGCGCGTCTGACGACGACGCGGCGTTGACCACCTCGCGGTACGACGGCGCGCCAGCCAGGCACAACGAGCGCGCGCGCGAAAGCGCCTCGCAGCGCGAACATCGAGAGGGCAACGCACGCGAGGGCGAAACCAGAAGGGGGTAACCGCGCCGGCCACTATGCGCGCTGTGGGCGGTGGATGACCTAAAACCTGAGTTCTTCAAAAGCCGTTTTCGAGCAACGACTCTGCGAATCGCTCTTCATTTCGTTCGCGCGCCTCGAGGCCCCCCCGGCGGTTCGCACGATGACCACGTACCTGTGGCTTGACTGCGACCCCGGCCACGACGATGCGTTCGCGTTGATTTTAGCTTGCCACGGCTTGAACCCTGCGGTGATCGTCGCGGGGGTGTCCACGGTTTGTGGCAACCAGACGGTGGACAAAACCACGGACAACGCGCTGCGAGTGTTGCATTTATTGGGCAGAGACGACGTTCAAGTGCACAAAGGCGCGTCCAAGCCTTTGATACGCCCTACACGAAACTGCCCCGAGATTCACGGCGAATCCGGGCTTGACGGGCCGGACATTCCAGATGCGGGGAGGGAGGCGAGTGACACCCCCCCCATAGTTGCCATGGCGAAGGCATTCGAAAAAGTATTGCAGATTCCTTCAGCGACCCCGACGTTAGTCGCGACGGGCGCGATGACAAATGTCGCGTTGTTCTGCTCGGTGTACCCCGAGATAGCCAGACAGATAAATTTAGTCTTCATGGGCGGAGCATTAACAAAAGGAAACACAGGCCCCACCGCGGAGTTCAACATCCAGTGTGACCCCGAAGCCGCGAGCGTTGTGTTGGAGTTTCCATTCAAATCAATAACGATGGTGCCGCTGGAAACGACACACACCGCGTTGGTGACAAAAAAAATAAGAAACCGAATGCGAGTAGGACCAAGTTATATTCCTCCCAACGATGATACTGGCACTGATACTACCGTCACTGCAACCAACCGCTTCCGCCAGCTCACGGATGAACTCCTGATGTTCTTCGCGAACACGTATTCCAAAGAGTTTGGGTTCAAACACGGGCCGCCGCTGCACGACCCGTGCGCAGTGTTTTTCGCAATCGCGCCTGAAAAGTTTAAAACCGAAAAGTTGCGTATAGACGTGGAGTGTTCTGGGACGCACACCGCGGGAACCACAGTAGTGGACTGGTGGCGCCAATCCCCTGAAAAGCCACTCAACGTGGACGTGGTGTTGGATATGGACGTGGAAAGCTTCTGGGAAGCGATGTGCATAGCGGTGGACAACGCGAGCGCGGCGTGCCCGTTGCGTTGAGATTTTTATTTTTCATTTATTTTTCTGCACCGAAGTCTCTAAATCTAATCCCAGAACATGCCTTTTCTGTTTTCCCTTCGTTGCCGCACGATCTCCGCGTGTTCTTGTTTCCGGCACGCCTTGTACGCTTTAAACAGCGTGTCGCACATCGCAGCCTTGTTCTCGCCGTGCGCGGCCGCGCCTGTGGGGGGAGAGAACGACTTTTGGTGAGTTTTTATTTCGTGCGGGATCGATGGTGCCGAACCCTTCACTCATCGGGAGTGGGTTCGGTGTCATGTTGGGGCATCGACAGCGTTATATAACTACGTACACGCTAGCGCCTTTTGCGAAATCTCCGCGCAGCTCGACGCGCCCGCGAGTTGCGTCACCCCCTCCTTCTGCAACCCCATGGCGGGTGCGCGGGAGACTGATGACGATGTGCCCATCGATTCGGGGACGACGAATTCAGAATAAAAAACGAATTTGGAAGAAACTAAATTGTTTTGACACGCCGAGTACCTGGTACATTGTATGTATCACAACCTCTCCTTCTCTACCCGTTCTGCTCCTCCTCCCCCACTTCATCCTCGCCCAACCCCAACCCCAGGTTCCGCAGCGCCGCGGCTGATTCCTTTGAGTACGAGTTACTTCCGTGTTTCGGAAGAAAGGAAAAGTGCGGCGCTGGTTTCCCGAGAAACATTTCCGTAATCGAAATCCAATCCGCGACGTCATCGGACGCCAACAGAGTTTCAAGCGCATCGCGCCCGTCGTACGGCATCGGCCGAAGGTTCAGGTTCTGCGCCACACCCCGTTCCAACAAACCTACTGGTACGTAACGATGCGTGTAGCTCATCCACTCGCACATGAACCGCCGTGTCGCTTCGACTCCCTTTTCGTCGCTTCCCCAGTGGTCCAAACCGTCCTTCGCGAAACGGCTGAAAATTTCCAACCGCTCAGTACTGGAAATGTCCCACACCCTCTTTTCTTTGATTTCAGTCAACACCCAGGGCTTGACAAGCGCGCCTCTGCCAATCATACACGTCGCGAGGTTGCCACACCTCATGTGACGCTCGTAGTCGTCGTACCCGAAAACGTCGCCGTTGCCTATTAAGGGTAACCCGCCGCCTTGCTTCGACGCAACCCGCGCGCACCGCTCGATGTAGCGCCAATCCGCCATACGCGAGTACCGCTGCTGCCGCGTCCGGCCGTGTAACGTCGCCGCCGCAGCACCCCAATTTCTACATTTCGCAAGCACTTCATGCGCCACGTAATTCGCAGGGTCGTCTTCGTACCCCATCCTGATTTTGATCGTGAGCGGCATTTTCCGCATCGACCGGGACGTACACCGCACGGTGTTTTCGCATCGTCGCAATCCCTCTTCGTCTTTAAACAAACTAGCCCCCGCGCCCTTGGCGCACACCCCGTCAATCGGACATCCCATGTTGATATCCACAAAGTCGCAGATGACTTCTTGGTCTAATAGTTCGCCACATCTCGACATCAAGTCGGGGTGGCCGCCGCACACCTGCACGCCGAAGGTTTTTTCAGATTCATGTCTTCTCACAAGCGCCCACTCCTTCCTGTCGCCTTTCAATAAGTTCGTGGCCATGGCCATCTCGCTCACCGTTACGTCGGCGCCGGCCCTGACACAGGCTCTGCGGAAGGGCATGTTCCCCACTGTGGTGAGTGGGGCGACGTACAGCTTGCCTCTGAAATCAGGTGGGGAGGGTAACACCCCGGGGCGGTTTAAATGCGCGTACGGTTCGGACGACCCGAGCGAGCCTTGGGGTTTATTTTTTGTCAAATTATTATTCGCCACTGCGCCGTACAGCTTAGAGGCTTGCGTCTTGGACACGCACATCACCGGTACGTTCAAATTTCGAAGCACCCCGTCCGACTTGGGCAGGGGGTACTCGCACTTCTGCAACAACCGCTGGGTTTGGTCGGATAAATAGTTCAACTCGATGGGGTTTGATTTTTCCATATTCATTTTCCCCCTTTTTTTGTGCGTCCCGGAAAAGCGACACCGCAGTCCGTACCGGCAAACAGTCTCGCCTCTGGTGACGAAAGGACACGTGCCCTGTAAATCCCCTGGTTTATTACGCAAGAAAGCGTCGATGTCGTGCGAGTACTCACACTTGTTTTTTGCTTCCTGGGTATCTTCAGAATTCAGTCCGGAAAAAGCACACGTCAAACCCTTCGCGAGTTTGGGACACAAATCTACTTCTCGCCGTTTCGCCTTTTCCAATTTAACGGCGCGAAGGGATTTTCCCGTTCGCTCGCGGTCCTGCGCGCCAGCCCCTGCTCCGGTGTTTGCAGTATTCGCATTGGTAGCAGTGTTTACACCGGTACTTGCTTTCTTACCGATTCGCACGTGCTCTTCAGCAATCGGTAAAATTCCCTGCTTCACCAAACCTCGCGCGCGCTCGGTGAGGTGCTCCAAGTTATTTTGGAAGTCATCGACATCGTCAACGTTTTTGTCTTCACCATATCCTTCTCCTTGCCCCAAATCCTCATCGCCCTCGATGCCTCTTGCTTTCTTCGCCTCCCCAAGCATCTCTCGCGGCACTTCCCACAGCTCTGCATTCGCCAAGAGCCATTCAGTCACGTTCGCGATCCGTCGTCGTTTCTGTTCGTTGAATGACGTTTTCGCATCCTCGTCGAAAACCGACACCGTTGTCATGGCCCGGGCCACCGCCGCTGCGCCGAAGCCCTTCTTCGTGAGCACTAAGGTGGATTTCTTGTCCACGTCGGAAGGGTCCACGGTGCCGCCTGGCTTGGGGGAAGGCGCGGGGTCGCCTTTTCTCTCTGTGGGCTTCTTCGCGGGGCGGGCCACAGGGTCGGGCGATGCATCCCAAGTGGGGGCGGCGGCGGCGGG